>Ga0209454_1001518_pt1 | contig 14640 bp, 6 predicted proteins | sample WorMetHERISLAND1_2_FD_187400 | JGI IMG/M metagenome (GOLD analysis project Ga0209454, IMG submission 187400) | Marine gutless worms symbiont microbial communities from Max Planck institute for Marine Microbiology, Germany - Olavius geniculatus... | ecosystem: Host-associated > Annelida >...
CTAATTATGAGAGCGGGCGGGTTGTAATTGGAAGGCCTATATAACACGTGATCAGCTGTGGGCTAAGCCTAGGCCTGCATTTGAGCCAGAAGGCGGGGTTCCATCAGGCCTGCTTGATGTTTGCTCGATCGTGTAAACGGGGTATTAGTGGCGTCATGGCAGAAGGAGACGGAGGCACAAATGAGGTCACTTCCTAAATTTTAGCCTGTCGGAAAATTTTTCCGTTGTCGAAATATGTTCTTCCAAAAATACAGTTTTGGGAGAGGAGGGGGGGTTACAATGTACCATTTGGGAGAGGGAAATTTAAGGATAAAGTTAATATTTTGAGCGTCAGCAATGTCTTACGTCGGAGGTTCAGAGCTGTGGGTCGGAAAATTGAAACTGATCGAACGTGAACTTGCTTCTATCATTCATCCTGGCCACCAAGGCGGCGGCCAGTGCGTGTATACAAATCGTTCCGCTATCGAACTGCTGTCACTCTGCGGACGAGAGCGACCGCGCAACGGAAAACCGACAAAAAATCCCGCTGGACGTAATCCCCCTGCCCTTTTTGCTGCCCGTCCGCGTTATTCTTTTTTTTCGGTTATAGCAACCGTTGAGGCTAAATATAGTCTTGCTCTATGAAGCAACGCGATGTTGTGACAGTCAAACAGCTTCGCACAGTCACAGTTCATTCCACTCCCTGAGGTTTTCAGTCAATTATTTCAAGACGTACTATTGGGGGATTCTCTCCGAGGGAATTATGCGACTTATATCCGGGATTTGAACAACACACTCCCAGAAGACCAGCGAAAGGGGCACGCCTGAGGTCTGGCGAGCAGTCGCCGGCGTCTATTCTTGCCTGCCGGTGTCCGACCGGTCTAGCCGGCAAGGTGTGTTGATTGGTGCGCTCAATGTTTCAACAACATCTCAACAGCGCCTCGCAGCAGCAGCAGCAATGGCGTTGCCAACGGTGATTTTAGGAAAACCCATATTTTACCAGAAAAAAACCCAGATACGTGTAGTTAAGTCAAAACCTGTGATGTTAGCATGCATGTGTAGCCTACAAATACGATTGTTGTTGTTTCAATTCGTTTTAGCGTGACATTTCATTCAAGAAAGTGAACATTTGCAGTTTATTAAAGTTTAACATCGAACGCTATTTCTCGGAATTGTTGTAACTATATTAAATCTAAATTAGCATTTTAGTATGCTCCATCACATGATGACCACATTACTGCAGTAAATCCGTAAGAACTGTACCGAAAATTTCATGGCTACTTTAATCTGGTTTTGATTTTTTTTTTAAACTGACGCTGTAGTAAGTGGGAATTTATCACATTTTACTTATTACTTAATTACTTACTTATCAATAGCTTTATAGTGATAATAGTTTGCGATAATAATGCAAAATGAATATCGTCCATTACGAATGTTTTTAAATGCTACAGAGATTAGCTTTCGAATATAGTGATAACGAATTACAGCCGAAAACATGTCACTTCACCAAACTCTCAGATTATGGCGCATTTTGCAAGAAATACCCAGAAACTTAGCCGATGCCGGAAAACCCAGATCTAGCGAAAAAAAATCCAGACGTGGTAACGCCGAGAAGCACCCGTGGCCGGTGATATACTGCTAAGCGAGTGAGTGCCAGAGCGCTATAATATAGACAGTTGTACTCACTCACAGCCTTGTCCGTCCGAGCTGTCAAAATACACGTCAGACTCGGTCTAGAGTGTTTCGACACCTCGCATCTCTCGAGATAGTCGACTTAATCATCCATCTTTCACTTGTATAGGTCTGGTCAGTTTTGACCACTGTATCCACCATTGTTTTAGCCTAAAGCAATAGCGGATACAGACTTGTACACAACGCGATGACTGGACTTTTAGCACCCATCGACTGATGACTGATAGTACCAAACAGACGGCGATAACTTCATCGATATACTTGATGATATCCTTTCGATTGATTAGGCGCACTATTACCTGCAATGGTTCGGCATGCTCGATAGGTTGGCTTGAGTCTCGTCGAGCCAGCTACGTCGTGTGAACAGGGTATTGTGCTGTAACTCGAAAAAAGAACGTATAGGGCAGAATAGCCATTTATTTAAGTAGTTTTTTTATGTTTGGCGCTTGTCTATAGTTTGTGAAAAAGACTCTGGTATTTCTGTTGCTATAATTTCAAACTTATCGCCCTGCAGGTATGTAGTCGTATAGGCCTACCTGTGTGCAGTCTTAAGTCACTTTTCGTGTATAGGCTTACGTAGCCGGGAATGGGCCTAAGTATAGGAACATTAAGCCGGCGGTTCTTCTGATGGTGATAAACAAATTCAGTTACATATCAAGACACTGCAAGATGTTTCTAATGCCCATGGGGCTTGCTTGGCTTGAGTCGCTGGCTTGCAAGGAACAAGCCTGTTGTAGTCATAGCTTTGACTTCAGTAGCCAGCTACAGTTTTTGATCTTATGGGCCGCATGACTTACACGCGTTTCTGATACTAGGCCTATACTTGGAGCAGAAAAATAAGCGATGAATAGTTTATCATATTCACCTGTGAGTAGCGAGAAAAAAACAAGATAGCGTAATCGACACATGTCCTTTGGTTCAGTGTGATTATGAGCTTCCATTTCTTACTGTTCTATTTATCTTCGTCTTATGATCTAAAATGTCTCTGCAATATTTGTGGTTTCTATAGTTTATGCGTGATCATTCAGTATTTGCTCTAGATTACTTCCACATTGTACTTTACGTTGTGATTTGATTGAAAAGTGAGTATATATAGGGAGAATGAAAGTCTGAGCAAAAAAACATCTATTGGCATTGAGATCGACATTTTCAAGTACAGGTACGTGCGTCAGTGCTATAGAGAGCGTGATCTGAGAAAATGCTTACAGTGAAGGCGTTGCTTTGAAACAGATGTGTCGAAAAAGGCGCCGATTTTCTTCTTTCATCGTTTGCGTGCAATTCAGCGTTGCTTTGGCATCGTGAGATCACGTGCATCTTTATATAGGCCTAGCTTGAGCGTTTCTTGCAGCACACAGCGTCATGATAGAAAATAATTCCAGAAGTTCCCGCGCCCGTGTGGCGGATCTCGTCGGGTTATTTGGCTGGTTCCGCTCGTGGTTTTAATTAAGCGTTTTCCCATGGCGACGTTGGTGCTAAGTCGATCTTGCGGAACAAACGATGGCGATCTCCAAGGCGCGGTGTAGGCCTATAAGTCGTGGCTCATTTCCTGTCGTCGGCGTAACGTAATATCTGACGCGCAGCCATGCATACAAACTAGCAACATTTTTACACATTAACCCTTGGAAGTACATACTCGTAATTTCGTAAATTTGACTACCGAGGTGATTACAATACTACGAGGATTTCATGACTTGTATGTCGTGAAGCTTCGTCGTTTGTTACAGTTTTTTAGCGATTAAATATATATAAGAGACCGCAGTAGTATAAATATTTAAGCAAAGTCCAATACATAGAGCAAAATTCTTGTAGCACAAAGTATAGACTAATAATAGTTTAGTTTAATTTTTCTTAAAGTTTTCTTGCAGAGCTTACGTTTTTCGAAATTTAATCAAGATTTCACGCGACTTGCGTAAACCACCGCAAGACGCGTCGTTTACGCGGCGCCGTCGTTTTCTATAGATATCGAGTTATGACGTCCGATAAGCTTGAACTTTGACCTTTAGAAGTGAAAATATGCACGGCTCGTTATCAGCCTATAAAAAACGTTTTCGCTAATTGTGTTTTTTCTTAGTCTTTTTTGTTTTCCAGATAGAAACCGTGGGAAACCATGCAATAGAACGGACGGATGGATGTCAGACGGTCAAGGTCCGTAATGCATCATTCGCATTTGTGCGGATTTTTACATCAATATTCCGAAATTCGTATTCGACAAATGCGAATTTTGATTCACCTCGTCACATCCTTATAGCGGTCTATTGCGACTGCCACATAAAAGAGCATGTTTTAGTGGGAACCATATAAGAACTGCCAGTGGCTGTTATAGCTATAGGGTTAAGCGGAAGTGCGGTGGCCGACATACCGGTTTAATTGGCACTGGACGCCGTAATTAAACGAAGTTGGCTCGCTCGGTCGGTGTCTGCCAGTGTTGACGTTTATGAAGTCGTGATGTCGGCGCCTTTGCTTTCAGCATCTTCATTCCGCCTTATACCTCTCATCTCGGTCATCCGTGTCTTCAGACACCGACCACCGGCTGCCGATCTATGAGACCAACCGCGGTAGGCCTATAAGCAGGTAGTCTCAGTTCAAATTGCGGCGCCACCATCGCAGATGTTTGGCTATAGGCTTCAGCCGGGTTGTGTCGTATGAATACCGCGATATTGATATACCGCGATCTGGTCAGTGTGTCGTACTTTCCGGTACCAGATTTGTAGTGGCACCAGTAGCCGGCACCAGATTGAACATGCTCAGTTTCCTGCCGGCAACTGGCGCCAAAAAAACTGGCCAGCTCATTGAGCCCAGTGTGTCATAACTCACCACTATTAAATGTTCTCGCTACATTTACTTATTTACTTTGCAGGTGCCCCTGTCCGACAAGTGTCTGGCCACAGATTGGCCTCCACACTCACACAACGGTAAAAGTAAAACATGTTATTTACAAACGCAGAAATATGACGCCAGCATGATATCTCTGGTAGAGAACAATATTTAACTTTTCCACCGATGGAATACTTGATTTCTCCTAAACACTCCCGGAAAATTTTGTGAAAGTCTAAACATTTTCCACGAAAATATAGAAGAAAACGTGAGTGAGTGTTTTTTTCTGAACACCGTGTATTATAGTGCTGTACGTCGCATCTCTATTATAGTGCCGCTGCGCGTTTCCGAATCTGACCGCCGACCGATATACCGGTAACTTCGCTTCCTGGGACTGGCTGCCACAGCGAGTTCGGGGTCTCATTAACTGTTCGCTTGTCGGCACCGTATCTCGGCGCCTGGCGCTCCGCCGATATGTTTACGTTAGTAATTCACGTGTTTCGTCCGCCTGTATACCTGTGCTACTGCTGCTGCTGCACCTACTGGAAACGGTAATGGCCGAAGTTGAGCCGCCGACCAACGAACTCGGTTCATCTCGGCGACTAGTTAGACCAGCGTACAGAGCTCACGGGTTGGAGCTCGTAGCTCATTAGCGAAGCTTTTGGATGATTTTTGGCCGACCGTTAGGTCAAGTCTTTGGTACGATGTGTCGTCTGTCGTCGTCTGTCGTCTTTGTCTGTCTGTTGTGGCTAAATGCAGGTCCTACCGGAAAACATATTCCGCGGTTGGTTAGCCTGATATGACGACTCTTCGCGTGCAAAATTTCAGCGATTTGATGCAAAGAGAATATTTCCAAATTTGGGGTTGAATAGAAGAGGCGGTAAAAAAATATGCGGGGCCTACTTAGTGCACAGTGTCACTGTTTTATTAAGTGTGTATACTCTCAATTTTAAACGCTGTCTGGCGTAACGTTAGAAAGCAGTGTTGGTCGACACTTATATATATCGGCCGAAAATCGCCGCCGAATTATTGACCGAAATCGATAAAGGCTGCGGAAGGTAATCGTAGAACAACAATAGGTCGCAGTAGATGCCGCATCCGGGATATTGCTAAGTATGTTTAATTACACGTAGCGGGCGTGCTGCGTTGCCATGGCAACGCTGTGACAGCAGCAGCAGCAGTAATAGAATAACCTTGGCGATCTTTCTGCGTTGATTACCTGTCGAAGTGGGGATCAGTAGAAATCGAACCGTTTACTGTATTTAGTGTCACATTCAGATGTAAACGTATAGACTCCAATCAAGATGGATAGAAAAAATTTGCCGCTGATATCTATCTGTATATTAGAGATATTATTGCAGCACATAACTGTCAGTAATTCTGCTGAAAAAACATGCAGCAAACTGCTTAAATCAAGTCACAACTGTTTGGAAGTTAAAACTGTTGTCGACTCACAAACAAAACACTATTTTGTAGTTTCTGGTTTCAGCTAAAGAATGAATTCGAAGTTGTTGTGGGTGCAATTTTCTCCCGGCAAAATGAACACGGTCCGAATATGCTCATTTTTTCGGCGGATTTTGGTGCAGAGAACTTCAGCGGCAAATTTGGTTATCGACTACACTGCTCGGGGCTGTGTGTGGAGGAAGACACGAACCTCAATAGTCTAAACTGTATAATATTCTGCAGCTCATTTTACCTACTTACTTATTGCAAAAGTTTGCAAAAGTTGTTCTGTCGCCGGCGTTTGCGGTATATGCAGCCCTCCTGATTTTTACACAACCGGCGTCAGCAGCGGGTTAATAAGTATGTAAGACTAGAAGTTACGATTTTTCCGACATGCAGACAGCTAAAAATTTCTGACAGGAAATCAGGGGTGCTTAAAATTCTAACCCTCCCCCGCAATTTTTTTCAGAGCCCCAAGTTTGGTATTTCTGAAGAAAATATACCGACAAGAGGACAACTTTCCGAGACAGCCTGAAATTTAAGAGGAGCCGATTGCGTCACTGCCCCCTTCCCCGTCATGACGTCACTTTTGCCAGCTCCCATTTTCAGGAAGTCGGCGCGCGGCGGCATTCCGGTGCTGTATATTGCAGCGATCGACGACGACGACGTCGACGAATAGACGAAGATTTATGTCGTCGAAATCCAGCTCTTCGTCTTGGCCGCGAGGCCGCTTTAAGCCCGATGACTTGCGATTTATAGTCTAATTACGCCACCACCTGTTATATAAATGTACACTCGCCGGATCTCATTAGATTACATCGCCCCCTGGCTGCGTGGCGGACATCTGTATCCGACTACCGATCGTGTCTTCTTCTAGACGTCCGAACGAACGCCGAACAGATGACGTCCGGGTCTTAAACTATGACGTGGGTGGGTGGTGACTTTTTTGGAAGGCTGGCAGGCAGGCTGCATTTGTCTCTCTAAATTTCTTCGTTTTTTATTCGGCGTGTGGCGTGACTCACGTGTTATGCAGCTACTAATCCGCGTGCCAATTTATGTCTTTTGCTTTTCGTCCGAGTCTGCAGCGATCTATTCTGCGTGGTTCCTTGGCAGTAAATTACTTTGTAGTAAGCCTGTGCTTGCTTATTTAGGTTACTTATCTGTCGTGAGCACACTGCACTGCATATATTTTTGTCAATGCTCCCGTCCGAGATCCATTTATTTAGCTGTAACGCCGAACGTCGTTTTTGTTGAAAAATGCAGAAGATAGGCCTTAGCCTAGTACTTTAAAAAGTCCCTGTTTGCGGATGTTTCGTTGATGCCTACAGAATGTTTTCGCATCACGTGGTGTACATATAAATGCGAAAAGCTTGATACGCGATGACGTGTCCAGTTTGTTTCGCATAAACACCTGTCCATCCGTTTCGCGCCGGCGTGCGCCAATATTCTAACTTGTTCCACATGCAGCGAGCGAGCCGAGCAGCGTGGGACGTTCTGTGTACTGAGCGGGGAAAAGTCAGGAGAGTGAATGCCCCAATTGCTGTCGCATTGGCTAGATGCACTTTTAGTTTTCTAGCAGTGCAAAGTGAGATTAACTAGACTGCGGTTAGCTGACCGGAAAACGACGTACCAAATCGCAAGGCTGGAAATTTCGTGACATAAAAATATTCCTAAAGAAATGGCATTATGTGATGCACAGTTTGCAGATACACTGGTACACGAATAGGAGACAGTTTGCTAGTCCGAAGGAGCGCAAGGGTTACCGCTAGGATTGCGGTTATGATTAGTGATAGGGTTAGGAATAGGGATGAATAAAATGCATATTTGGCTTTGGCGAACTTTGGCTACGGCGGCTTCTGGCTATGGCGGACCGGAAAATAAGCAAATTCGGACTGGTGCCCCTTTAGACTAGTGACCGCCGACCAGTCAACCACGAATCATCCAATTTTAACAGTGGCAGCATCGAAGGCAGTGTATGAATCGTCTGAATACCAGCCGAGCGGGCGGCGCCTGTATATCTGACGTGTGTACGTATTTATGGAGCAGTGATCAGCCTCCGCCCGCCTGTGTGGGCGAGCTGTGTGGGGCCAGGAAGAAACAAGTTGTCTCGTTGACGAGTCTTGGAGGCTTCAGCGCCCGACATGGAACTATACCTGCCTGGCGGTACTTGATCTGTCATCGCCCTGTGAGTCGGCATACAGGAGTCGCCGGCGGCTGCAGGCTTGCGGGGCTTCGGTTATCAGTGATGGGTCATTCGCATGGACCGGGTTTAACAGTTTAATACCCCGTTTACACGATCGAGCAAACATCGAACAGGCCTGATGGAACCCCCCATGGCTCAAATGTAGGTCCAAACTTAGCCCACTGCTGCTGATCACGTGTTATATACGCCTTCCAATTACAACCCGCCCGCCCTCCTAATTAGCATGCTAATTACCATAGCTCGTCGAGCTAGCTCGATGTTTGCTCGATCGTGTAAACGGGGTATAACTTTAAACCCGATAAAGTTTTTGTACGGCAAAATGTGTGGGAGGAGCGTCGCATAAATTTACCAGGATTTTGGCGTTATAAGTCTACGCAGTTTTGCTGCTGTTACCTGACGTGTATACAGCTGTCTGATTTTGGAAGCTAAGGCAGAGAATGCACAATAATGTATTTATTATATATCTCACCACACCATAAATGCGTTTCTACACTACCTTGTGAAATATAGGTAAAATATAGGTAAAATATAATGATACCAATAGATAAACAATTTAGTCAATGAGAACAAAAACAAATCCGACCAACATTTCGGTGAATGACACTCGACTGTGTGTGGGTCTAACACAGTTTAGTGTCATACGGATCATTCATCGCAATGTTGGTCTAAAGTGTTGTTTTTTATTTTGTCTAAATGTTTGTTATTATCACTAGTTTTTCTGACATTTATATTTCACAAGGTAGTGTAGAGACGCATTTACGGTGTGGTGGAATATATAATAATCATATTATTGCAAATTGTCAGCAGAATGTGCCAGTGAAATAATTTTGAAAATTGGTCAGTAATTGGTGAAGATATGGACAAAAGTAAAGTGTCACGTTTTTATGGCCCACGGTGTAAATTGAAATCGCCGATTGCGCAGCTACACACAGTCGGCAGCACGAGCACATCGTGGGTTAAAAAGATGGGGGCAGGGAAATAAGTTGCAATTTCCGACAAAATATAGCTATAACTATTGATTTGTTCGTAAACCGTGTTTTCCTTCTGCCGAATGCCGTAATTTGGTGCGGGCAAGTCGGGGCAGTTTTGCTATCTCCCCCACACGATCGATTCACATTAATTCACGAACACGGACAGCATTTGTTGTTCCCAGTATTGATGAAGACATAACGCATCAAATTTATTGCAAAGTACAGGCTGTCACCAAGTCGCGAACAAGAGACCTAGCAGCGTTTCGCTATTACCTGGTATTTCCGACCATAAACGCTATGTTGAGATGAAAATTTTGCAGGTGATATTAGCACAGTAAACATTGCTGAATCATATACATGTTGTTTGGTTTTCGTTCGTAAATTTCGATTTTGCGAAATTTGTTTTCGCTTTTTCTAGTCCGTTTTAGCAATCCTGTCAATAAATTTCAGCACCTATAGGACAGCGAAACGGATGCTGGAAAAAACTCACTGGCTGTAAACTGGCAGCAACTAAATAACTTTCAGATATTTTTAATTACGATCAATATCACTTTTCAGGCCAGTTCTCGAAAAAATACGATTTTACGAGGTAGTTTAGCGAGTAGCGATTTGTCGTCCATGCAACAAGTCCCGGCAACAAGTCGGTGCAATGAAACGTGGGCAAAAGGAGCATCAGTTGCGACGGACACGCGGATGCTATCAAGACAACTGTTGTTCACGCCGTCCGCCTGCAGTGATGAGTTGAGACGCAGTTTGTCAGACTCGCTCGAGCGCGCGCGCCCCAAAACGATCAATCCGCCACCACGCCGACTGCAGCAGGACTGACCTTTTTCTCCGACTCGCCGAAAGCAGTCTCTGCGTGGCTCCACTGCCCGGCAGGACGGACCATTAACGTAGCGCGGACCGGGGCTCTGGGAGAAACACTGGCCGGGAACCAACCACGCTGGGCGGGGCGCCCGCCTTGGCTGTGCAGCTCAATCAACTTGAAAGGGGTCAGTCTACACTCCGCCGTCCTCCGGCGGTCGTTTCGAGGACTCCCTCATGGTCGGATGAAGCTGCCGGCGACCTTTCCCATCGGTCCGGTGTGCTGGCGAGGCCGGGCTCCCGGGCATCTTCGTGGCGGGCACGTGCAGCTGTGGTCGCCGCGGGCGACTGGACTTGGCACCCCGGGGTCTCCTGCGAGACAAATTGCCCGCCGCGATAAACCCCAAAACTTCTACGACAAAACCCTCTTTTAGTCATACCTTACTGCAGTTCTAATAAGCAATTTTTGCTGTATTTCGCCCGTTCTAACGCTAACCGTGTCGAATAATAAGCTTCAGCGTAACGTGAGTTTGATTACTGGTATCAGGTCAACGGCATGGTCAACTCTATATATGCCTTATGACGCCGACAAACCGGTGGCGACGTGTAAGAAAGCGGTTTAGCAAAAGCTTAATACCGATAATTTATGTGTTGTCCACGTAGAGGGTGTTTCGTCATGGTTCGGATTTTGTCATAAGGGGGGGAATTCGTCGGGCACTTCCTGGGACCGCCGTATATTTCCCTCTGAGTCAGCCGGACGGCCGCATATGATCGTTGTCAAATGCCAGCAGCCAGCAGCTGCGCAAAACGCTTCACTCCTCTTGCAATGATGATGTTTATTAGCGCAATAAACTGATTACGGCCGTCAAGTTTCATCGTCTCTGGGTGGGTCGACTTGGATTGATGTAATGGACACGCGAAGTCTCTGACCAATGCATGCGCTGATGCTTCCTGACGGGTGGTGAGGTGTAAATGGCGCCACCGTCGTCGCGGGTTAAAAAGTAGGGAAAGGGCAGGAAGTTACCATTTTCCGATGGCCGGCTGCAAATTTCCGACGGAGGAGATTATGATTGCGCAAAATCTCAATTTTCCCCCAAATTCCCCAAAATTGGGAATTTCCAGCCCCAAATTTTGTATTTTTTGAAAGACAATTTTCCGACACGCTAAAATTTAGAGAACATTTGGTGCTGCATGATGGGTGGCGTGGATGCCACCGTGATACTCTCTAGAAAGTGATCTAGCGCACTTTTTTCACGTTGGCCGAGAGTTGATGGCCTAAGCTGTCCTTCTTTAGTTCACGCGTGATTGCACTAGGTATGGTAGGCACCGAATACCGCACCGCTGGAGTGGGTAAGCGAGTACGCAGTACACGAGCTTATACCAGTCCAGACAGTGTGCGGCATCGTATTTAAACAACGCTCAGATCGCATAGACTACACTGTCGTTTACTTTGTGACGCACGACTGCAGTCGGAAATTACGAAACCAACACTTGTACGAGCTGATTATGGTTAAAACATGACCGAGTTCCAGCGTAGTTTAAAACAGCAACCTATAGGCTTCGTGTTAAGGTTTGAGTTGTGGTTCGGACTAAGCGTAGATTTACAGTTAGTTTTGGGGGTGGAAAAGCTATTGGGATAGATCCATTGTTTGGGACGCTCACGATGGTGATCACCATGCACTTGCCGCTTATGGTAAACACGAGTTCACGATCTCAGTGGAGCGAAGCATAAGTTGTTGCGCACGCACGTATAGTGTGCTGCGTCATTCGATGAATCGTCTGCCTAAACGAAGGTCCAGTCTGACTTGATTTCACCGCGAAGTCCATGGTTCCATGTCTGCAGCATCGGACTGCGGATGGCTGACGACGAACGAACGATAAATGGCAGCATTATCGCACGATAGCGATAAATCGCATTGCAAGCTCACAGTCACTCCGGGGGGGGGGAGTCCCGCCCGCCTAGAAGTAACCTCTGCAGCTACCGTCTCTGGATGGCGGAGCCAGCTATGTTTCTCGCTATCAGCACCGCAGCGGGATGTTGAACTGATTTGTTTGCCCGCCATATCGTCGTTTGTTTTATCGCCGCATGTAGGCCTATACCTGTAATGCTTGATACGATGCGATTTGATCCGATACGGACTGCAGGACTAACTATATGGAAGAAGACTGCATCGGCCCGGTGCCGACATATAGCGCAGCCGTCCGACTTACCTATGACTTTTGAACCGGAAAATATTTACTTTTGCCTTGGGGAACGTTTGCACCAATTTTGTTTTTGTTTCTGCATGCATTTTTCAGTTTTCGAGTCAGGAGCCCGTACGCGACGGACAGACAGACGGGCAAGACCGGTAATGCGGCTTGTTAGGTCGGCTGCACATCAATGCTATAGCTAATAAACAGCAGACTACAATCAGTGAGCTCAGGAGACTTTCACGATCACACTCTTAGCTGTGACATGAAAAATAATATTGCTTGATGCTGTAGTCGTTTGCGGTCGGTTACTGTAGTGAACTTATTTGCAATTTCAACCAGTGAATTTGTTTTTGAAACGTGCGGATACATAGACATATGCCTGGTAAAGCAGAATAATATGTAGTGTCACAGTAAGTAAGTAAGTGAAAGAAAAACCTAACAGTGCAGCGTTGATTAATGATACGTAGGCCTAAGGTTATGAATGATGCCGTATTTTTACGTAATTTGCTTTGATTACTGTCAGGCAAGTTGTCATTGTAATATTCTAGCGCAACGTCTTTTCGCTAACTACATTTCCGCTGTGGATGAAAATGAATAAGACGACGACAGGCGGCCCAGAGACAACCATTAGTCTGTTTGACACTGTTTTCCCATTACATTTGTACGCTCATCGAATGACCGTGGTCCATAATGAGCCGGTGCGGTCATACATCAACAATGCGAAGACAGGTCAATAAATTTGTTCCCGGACGACCCGTGCTGCCAGGAGCCCCCTCGGGCCCCCTCCAGGGAAGAGACAGCCTCCCTCACTCCCTCCCTCCCCTCTCTCTCACCTGTGGTCGTTTCTTCTTCCTCATAATTATTTCATGCGGCAGCGGCGGCCTGGCGAGCAGAGTGGTGCACCTGTGGATGCAGATTAAGAGCAAATTTGATCCTCTTGGGATCCGCCAAATGGCACCAGGAGCTGTGGGGAGCCTGGGACATACCCACGCAACCAGTGGCATTGTGCTGGAGTAGCAGTGGGCTATTTTGGGCTATCGGAAAAAATTTCCGTGCAAAATGCAAAATTTGGGGTTAAAAGACCCACTTTGGAAGTATTTAGGAGAAAGCTTGCAATTTGGAGCACCGTGATCTTTTGTCAGAAATGTGCAACTGTCGGTAGGAATTCCGTCGGAAATTTGTAGTGTCTGATCGAAAATTGCAAATTGCTGCTCCGTAAACTAATAATATTTTTATTCAATTGTTCGCTGGCTGGGGCAGTGGATAGCCGCATAATGTGCTGCAGTGTCAGTAGTTCATGCCAGTCAACTGCCACGTAGACCCAAGCCGAATTTTTTTTCACATTGATGGCTGGCTCGTTAAAATTTATGGCTGCTTTTCAGCTAAGCCGAAAAACAGCTGAAACTAATTTGTGACAAAGAATTTTCGCAGTTCAACAGATTAATTACCGAAAATCGTAACTGACAACGAAATTTTGAATTTCATAATTGCTCGGTTGCCAATGGTCACCCCGCAGTGTAAACTGGTGTCTGGCTGAGGGCTATGAAAATGCATATCAGCGCCGCCCTATGGGCCTTTTGGCTTGTCAAGGACTTTCTAATGTTGGAGTCAGCAAAACGTGTACGCAATTTAGCCGGCCGCAGATATCTTACTGGAATCGTGGACCGATAGCGGACCGAAGTTTGGCCATCCGCACGTCTGCAGCGGGGCCGCAGCTGCTTGCTGACGGAATGGCGGATCGTGCGGCTAATTGTCCCTTGGGCGGGCGAGCCGCACGTGAGTCCAAGTGACGCGGCACCGTGATGTCAGATTCGCCTGCCTGTCAGCCGTTGGAGCCGCCTGTGCGGCGACTGAAAATGCGGGAATGGAAAACGCAGTACTCGAAAAACACGGGAACGGTATGTGTACCGAGTAGCGACTAGCGAAAAATAACGAAATCAAAGTATCCCGTCCAAACTTGTTTGCATTTTTGGATCCATCTGGGGCACTATGCAGTGTAGCCTGCTACTGTTGTCAGTAAAGCCGACGTTTTAACCGTCTAATGCCGATTCATAGCGTAATTAATAGGCTATCTCACAGAACTGTGCACACATTCTTATGACAGTACAGTGACATTACTCGTCTGCAGTTAACATTTTAAGTTGCGTTATCATTTCAGACTTTACACCCAGTACTGTTAGGTTTTTTGCATGACTGAGGTGTGGCGTGATTGACGCTCTGTTTTATCGTAGGTCTACGATGTTTCCTTAGAATAATCTGATGTATCGTTTTTACGCGCGAAAGCAGCTATGCTTTCAGCGCGTCTTAGCCATCGCAATTCTGTCCGTCTGTTTGTCTGTCACACGGGTGGATCAGGCAAAAACGGTCCAAGCTAGGATCTCCAAATCTTCACCATCGGCTGCCTGGAAGACTCTAGTTTTAGGAACCGTAAAGCTTTTTTATAAATTCGAAAGGGGTCACCCCGAACGAGGTCGCTAAATGAGAGGGGGGTGGTCAAAATTTGCGATTTTTGGCCAATAACTCGTTGTATCTCAGTAACAG
>Ga0209454_1001519_pt1 | contig 14633 bp, 10 predicted proteins | sample WorMetHERISLAND1_2_FD_187400 | JGI IMG/M metagenome (GOLD analysis project Ga0209454, IMG submission 187400) | Marine gutless worms symbiont microbial communities from Max Planck institute for Marine Microbiology, Germany - Olavius geniculatus... | ecosystem: Host-associated > Annelida >...
CACGTTGTCCAGTCTCGCGATGTCAGTCCCCACAATTTTGATGGTCTAGCGATGTCAGGTCTCGCGTTTTCAGCGTCCCCCTCCCAGGTGCATTAGTTTTAATTGAGGACCATCCACGTTGAGGGCTTTAAATGAAAGACGGTTAGATACAGTGTAAGTGGCGATTTTTAACCAGTAAGTCGCCGTGTCTCAGAGACGGTGCGAAACAGGGCCGCGGTTTCAATTAATCATTAATAGGAAGTCGTACAGCATACGTGCTTTCGATTGGTGACAGAATCAACGAATTTGGGTAATCTTGAACGACCATTACGCACTCCACTACACAACACAGTTTGTTTTTTTCAGACCTCACCACTGATGTTTGAAATAAGTACAGTTAGCAGCACAAAATGTAACCAGAGGATTGATTGCGTGGTGTGTTTGTGTGTGATGCGTAGGCGCTGCCTTATGTAGCTCTACTGATCGTCATGTTGTTCTTCATCTACGCTGTCATTGGCATGCAGGTAGGCTTACCTGTATTGTTTTTTATCTATCACCTGAGTTCGAGTATGCGCAACTTTTTAGGCCTGCAGTTACGTCAGATAAAAGAACAGTTCTGGCAAATAAACTTCTCTCTCTTTTTTTCTCTCTCTCTAAAGACGCCGCTTCATTGGGCATTTACCGCGTTGATAGGGCACTAAATGAGCTTAATCACAGCACAGATCATTCAAGTTGCGTTTAAAAGGCACATTTACAACGTATAACTTAGACATATTGGCGACGCAGAACAGTTGCACGATTAATTCCACTGTAAAACCCGAGCTGGTGGATTTGCTACAGAGCTTTTGAAACGTTGTAAACTTGACGATATTTAGGCGGCTTACTTAGCGTGTTTGATGCTAGGCTATTTGTTGTCTGTCTGAAGGTGTTCGGTAAGATTGCGCTTAACGACGCGACGGCGATTCATCGCAATAACAACTTCCAGACGTTTCTTGCAGCTGTTATGGTGCTATTTCGGTCAGTCAACGTTTTTCTTGCGCTGTGATACATTGCGCGTATTTAATATTTTCAAGTTAGCAATACGATTAGGTTTGCTATATGCCCATGGGTTTCCGTGACAGTTAGACTAGGATGTCGATCGTGCAATTTGTTAAAAGATTTGTCTTGTTCTTTTCTGATGTAAAATCGTTCCAAGGAAGGCAGGCAGCAGCGGTTATCAAAACGCCAGCAAAGTAGTAGTAGACTAAACTAAAAAAGCACTCAGAGAGCGCAGACCTTCGCCAAGCATTTTATGCCCCATTTAAAGCAATGTTAACGAAAATTTCAAAGTGATCCAGAATCCAGGATTTCTTCCGGATCACCCCCAAAATTGAATCACTTGTAGTTTTTGCCATTCCTGACATTCCCTCAACATTTCAAAAAGATCTTTCCATAACTTTTTGAGTTATCTTGCTAACACACAGACAGATAAACAAACTCTGGAAAAAAACATAACCTCCTTGGCGGAGGTAATAGTGGTTGCTATTTGATGAATTTTTGTAGTTTAATATTTGCCGGCGCTGTCGGTTGTGTACGTAGGTCGGCTACGGGTGAGGCGTGGCAGGACATTATGATGGCATGTTCTAACAAAGCTTCAGTGATCTGTGACGACGCGTCGGACAGTGCCGGACAACGATGTGGCTCTAGCGTCGCTTTCCCTTTCTTCATCTCTTTCTACGTTCTTTGCTCATTCCTCGTAAGCAACACGCCCAGTTTTTTCGCATTTTTTTTCTAAAAACAGTATAAAAAAGTATGTTTTTTTTTAAAAATTTGTATGCAGTGCAATGGGGAAACTAAAAACGATATTGCTGTATAAAATTAATTTAAGTCATGTAAATTTTAAATGAAATTTGATATAAGCACGATTGCTACCTTGGGTGATTGCAGCCTCGATATGTGCATTTCCGTTTTTTCGACATTCGCCCCTGCAGTCCTCCATGCAACACTGCCAGTTTTATTTTATACACATTGGTGATGTGTCAGTCAACAAGCATCTGAAATTTAAACATCAAATTCTCGCTACTTTAAACTATAATTTTGCTGTTATTTACCGCACGCACCCATAGCCCTATTTCACACCTGCGATTTGCGAATTTGAGTCGCGTTGGCGTTAAAGGTGCGAATTGGCTTTTAGATTGATGCAAATACGGTAAACAGAACAGAGGAATCGAGTAACGTGGCGCGGTTGACATGCATCATACATTATGTTGATGTTTGCAGATAATAAATTTGTTCGTGGCCGTTATCATGGACAACTTTGACTATCTGACGCGCGATTGGTCAATCCTTGGTCCGCATCATCTGGACGAGTTCGTTCGTCTCTGGTCTGAATACGATCCCGAAGCCAAGTAAACATTTCTACTCATTCAGCTAGAATCGTACGTCGGCCCAGTGCTGGCAGATAATGCGGCCGTCCCCGTTTTTGTAAACTTTGATCTTTTGAACTGAAATTTGGCACATCGGTTACTCCTGCCTAATCGTGGTTTCTACGCTTTTTTCGTTTTTGAGTTTGGAGCTATAGAGTGGTGACACAGACGGACAAGCAAGACCCGCAGTGCGGCCTATTAGAACGGACGCTTAATGACTTCGTAAATTTCAATCGCCGAATTTCGTAATTATATCGATACATTATTCAAATGAAATACTATCATGAATTCCAGGAGTTGTTTTGTCCGTGTGCTTTGTTGAGGAAGACATGCAGTATATAAAATGACTGATTCGTGTGCTGTTGCAGAGGGCGCATAAAACATCTAGATGTAGTCGCGCTGCTGCGGAAGATATCTCCGCCGCTTGGCTTCGGTAAACTTTGTCCTCACCGCGTTGCCTGCAAGGTCTGTTCTTATCCTGCCTTTTTGAGGCTCCTTCTCTGTCTTACTTGAACTGTCTTCTTCGTCCGTTGTTACTCTTTGTGATCTTCTGTATACGTTGTTTGCAGTAGCGTAGCCAGAAATGTGAATTGGGGATATCACCTCCTTCTTTTCCCACTTTCCTTCTCTTTTTTTCCAGGCTTGCCGTGGATATGAAATTTCCTATCTATATCCATATCCATATCCACAGATTTTCTGTGGATATCCATGGATATATCCATATCCACAGACGCCTATCCCGCGTACGTCGTCAAATTAAAATAACGCATCAACAACTAATGGGCCGCTCTGAGTCACGCAGTTATTGAACGTGCTGTTGGCGAGTTGCGTCAACGTCTACCGCTTGCGTTCGTGCTGAAGAAGAACATTTTGAGCACGTGTTGTCATACAGATGATGTGATATGACACGTGTGGCTTTTTGGAAGATAATTACTGTAATTCGTGTTTGTCGCTATTCAGTTAAACATTTTTGAGCCGAAACATAATGCTACCCTCTATGAATTCATTGTTGTAAACGGCCAAACTATAGCCTCTGAATTTCACAAGGTAGTGTAGCTGCAGCATTTATCTGAAGTGGGCTAAATTACAGTCGTTTACTTCACGTTTCTTTGTAATATAGCGTGCCAAAAATTATTAAAGTCGGCCAATGTTTTACGAAGTTTTTCAAAAAATAAAAGTGAAACGTTTTTATTGAGACACCGTGTATAGTCAATAGCGTGGCGTATCGGTGATTGCAGAGACTAGTGTCGATGAACATGCCGTTGAATAGCGACGGGACAGTCATGTTTAACGCGACGCTATTCGCACTCATCCGCACCTCTCTTCATATCAAGACAGACGGTAAAATCCAGGAACCTTCTTCTAGGCGCATCTAGCTGTACAACATTCTCATTCGCCATATGGTGGGGTCTCGATGCCATTTCTAAGCTGTTGATCTGCTATTTTCGCTGTGTGTAATTTTTTATTAAATGTTTATGTTTAGCTTGATATGAGCAGAAAACATTTCCACAAAACACCGTTAGGTGTGTACAAATGGCTGCATCGTGAGATCTTACGTGCTTATGACAATCAGTCAATCAAAGAACATTTGTAGAGCGCCATAAGGCCTATGCCGCGAGCTAATTAAACTCGAAATGTACTAACTTGGTCGAATTTCATCTTTTGCTGAACGTATTATTAATTTCTGGAATAGCTTATTCGAAAAGTGTTTCGCCTATATGAAAAAAGATGTTGATTTTATTTTATTGTTTTATTGTTTGCAACATAATGTTCAAATGGATGAAAACAAAATGTGAATTTCACCTAAACGTTGAGTTCTTTGCGCGCGTTGTGTTGCTGGCAGGCTGTATTGACGAAGCGAACGAAGAACTGCGATCTGTGATATTGCGAATCTGGAAACGAACTCCGCTAAAATTACTTGACGAAATTGTGCCTCCGGCCGGCAGTAAGTAACGACGTCCATTGTCGTCTTTATTAATAACGAAAAAAAAATCTACGCTAATGCTAAAGAGTATAACAACAAAATTTCAAAAACTGTATGATCAAATTTAATGTACGTAGGCGACGTTATATAAGAACGTTTTGAGATTGTGTTTAAAAGTCGCAAGTGTGGAGTCTGTATTTGATCTAGCTATAGTGACCATTCAACAGCATTATCACAATTTGGACTGTTGATGTTCTATTGTGTATCATGATGTGTGCAGCGGAGGAGAACGACGTGACGGTCGGCAAGTTCTACGCGACGTTCCTGATTCAAGACTACTTCCGACGATTCAAAAAGCGCAAAGAACAGTTGCGGAAAGCCAGCGTCAGAGAGCACGCCAACGCGCTCCAGGTATAACCAGCTTCTGTTGTCGCTATTTTTATAATCCAGCATCATAGGCGTAGCCAGGAATTGGAGTTGGGAGGGGCGGACTGAGACTTAAAGAGCCAAAAATCGAGGCTGAAAGCCGAGGGCAGGGAAAAGGTTTTTTGGGAGAGGCAGCGAACCCCCTTCCGAGCCCACTCTTTACCAGGTAAGAGCGCTGGGGATGCTGGAAGCTCCCAAGAGGAAGGGTAGAGACGTAAACGAATTTTTGGACATGAAAAGCCGTCAAAATTCATGCAGCGAATATAAATTTTGTTATGTTTGCTGGACAAATCTGCATTTACAACTGGAGTTGGAGGTGGCGGTCGCTCCTACCACTCCCTTGGCTACGCCATTATCCAACGTCTCTAGATAGAGGAAAGATACAACTGTTTGCTGTTGACAGTCAAACCCACGGTTTCCTCGAGCCCAACTTCACTTCAGCACACAGTTGCTGTTGTTATCTGTTAGCCGTGGCGACTATAAGTCAAAATCTTATTAGTGTTGTTGCGAGTGTTGTATACATGGGCGTCCACGTGACTGGTCCAGGGGCACTGTCCGCACGGAAATGGAAACAATAAGCAACTATGCCATGCTTATCTAATCGAACGGCGTGCGATAAACGTCCGACCATAAAACAGTTTGATTCGAAAATTGATTTGAAAATTGTGTAGAGATTTGTTTCAAACCAGCTTCTGTAGGATAGGCCTACTAGATGCCAGTCTTTTGAGGTTCTGCTCCCCATCCTGTAGCCTAAACTTTTTGGGCGCCCGTGATTGTGCATTCTGTTGTGATATTGTGAGTTGATAATGTTGTCTGAAGTACACGTACATCTCCAAAAACTGTATTGCAAAATATAAGTTACCTTTGTAGTTCTGGAAGTTTGTATGCGGAAAAACACCATAGCAACAACAGTGGCGTATTTAGGATTTGGCAAAGGGAGGGGGCATGGCGAGCGCAAGCCTATAACGGGGGTCTGGGGGCCAAGCCCCCAGCGGGGTGCAGGGGCAGAGCCCCTGGTCGGGGGGTCAGGAAGGCAAAGCCCCCTGAAGCTGAAACACTTTTTGCTTTTGAATGTTCAATGGAAGCCGCAAATTCGCCCATTTTTTTCTGAAATTCGGAAACGCAGAAAATCACTGCGTCGTATCAGATGCAATCTCACATGGCGATTTTAATCGCATATTGTATCGGTATGAAAAACGACCATTAAACATTGTTTAATTTTGCAATTCTTGCTAGAAAACGGCAAAGAAACGAAGTCGCCTTAAAATTTTCATGGTCGGGCCAAGGGGGGGGGCATTGCACCGTGGCCCTCCCCCTAAATACGCCACTGAGCAACAAAGTTATGCCATGTGGCGCTAGGGGTGCCTATAATTATGCCCACCGTGTAGTTTGCGCGATCAGACTGGCTGCCTCGGATAAGCCATGACGCCGCCTAACATTTCGAATTTTTTCTTCAAAGCCACGTTCAGCCGTCTCACAAATGTGCATAGTCATATAAAACGCGCTGGCGTCGTGCGGTAAAAACCTCAACTTTGACAGTGTTGCGTGTGTGGCTGTGTGTTACCTTCAACCAGCATTATCACACAGTTGTAATAAACGCTTATAAATGTTTTTAAATTTCGTTCTCTTAATAACAACGTTTATTTTAACGACTTTATTTTAACGTTTTAAATTTTACCAACGTTTTTAAACGAGGTTTGGAAAAGTCAATGTGAAAATGACATTTATTACGTACAAATAAACCGGCAGATAAAAAATAGCAATTTTTGTGTTTAGATTTACTGACTTATGCGTGATGACAACAATTTGCTGAATATGAGATATAAGCTGTGTCTTCAAAGTAACGGATTTTGTCAGTAGGCCTACGTCGAGTAAATAAGTCACGATGTTTTACAAAGCTTTCAAGAAGCTCTCTCGTAATTCGCGTTTTTGACGTTTTTAGAAGTTTTTACCAACGTTTATTACATCTACAGGTGTCTGTGATTGTGTTGTGTAGTGTTTTGGCAGAAAAGGGACAGGGAGTCAACTGTTCCTTTTCCTAAAGGCGCGTACAGAGCGATGTGACTGAACTGAACTGAACTGTCACGATTTAGTTTACGTCGTTTTGTACGCGCATTTAAATTTTAGCTTCATGACATTTTTTCAAAAATACAAAACTTGTGGCTAGAAGTCTTCCATTTTAAAAGATGTAAAGGCAAATTAAAATTTTGAACAGCCATATCTCTTTCGTGGGAAATGTACAGCAGGCTGTCGGAAAATTGAAACTTGCAGCTCCAATCTTTTCACCCCTTTCCCTTCCCCGATGACGTTGTTGCTAGCGTATATTCGTGCATGAGTGCTGTGCCGTGACGTGTCTGTCTGTTTGTCTGTCTGCGTGTTGTGACGTGTGTGTGTGTGTTGGTAATTGTCGTTGTTCGTGGACGTTGTGTCGTGCTAGGACGGTCTGCGCGCGGTAGTGCATGACCTTGGACCTAAGATACGCCAGGCGCTCTCGTCCAACGAGGAAGACGACGAGGACGCTGCCAGCAGGGTATCACGCACTCACGATGATTTGATAGGCCTAATTCTGCGAGAAACAGACATCAAACGTAAGCAAACAAAAAAGCACGATATAAGCGCAAAAACACAGAAAAAGCGGGCACGTAATGAAAGCTTGACACTGTCAGGTGTATGACAGTGTTCAGAAAACATTTCAGAAAGCTGATACACTGTGCTGAAATAAGGCATGGAATTGAGTTTACTCACTGAATTTTCAACTGCTTTGACTACACCTTCTTTTTATCGTAAGCCTACGTGTTCTATTTATTTGCTAAAAAAATTTTAAAAAATGGTGCCGTTTTGTTTATTTTTAAGATACCGGTATCATTCTACGTAATTTAATCTGCAAGTTAATCTTTAAAATCGCAAAATTTTATATTAACAAAGTTTAATTTGACACGTCGACATTGTGCGTTATACAAATTTACTTACTCGATTCACAAGGTAGTGTAGCGACGCGTTTGAGTGTGCAGACGGGATGATCTTTAACAACCGCGCAATTGCAAATTAACTGCAAAGTATCGTGGCGAAAACAACGCTGGAAACAGATCAATGTTTGATGCGGGTATGACAAAAAACCTATATGACCTCTCGGTATGTTTATGTCCAGGGTGAGCCATAAAAACATGGCACTTTACTTTTGTATCTTCTCCAATTATTGACCAATTTTCAAAATTCTTTCACTGACACACTCTGCGGACAATTTGCAACAGTGTGATTATTATATATCTTACCACATCGCAAATGCGTCTCTACACTAACTTGTGGAATATGAATGAAATACGCATGTATAACGATAATAACAAACAAACATTTTAGTAAAATTGAAAAAAAAACACTTTAGAGATCAACATTGTGGTGAATGATTTGTATAACGCTAGACCGTGTGGGTCTAACACAGTCTAGTGTCATACGGATCATTCACTGCAATGTTGGTCTGAAGTGTTTTTTTATTTATTGTTTTTATTATCATTAGTTTTACTTACATTTATGTTTCACAAGGTAGTGTAAAGATGCATTTATAGTGTGGTGGGATATATAATAATCACGTTATTGCAAACTATCCGCAGAATGTGTTAGTGAAAAAATTTTTAAAATCGGTGAATAATTGGTGAAGATATGGACAAAAGTGAAGTGTCACGTTTTTATGGCCCACGGTGTATACACGTATGTCTACGATGCTGTGCACAGAGTAATTACGGGATCCTGGGTACGGTGATTTCGGCGTTGAGTCGCAGTCCGGGAGCAGGACAGACGGCTTTGACATGCAGTCGCAGCAACTCTGTGATCGTCGAACACGCTGTCGCCGTGTCTCCGTCTCAGGACAATAAACTGTCACCAAGCAACTCACTCAACGTAGACAGTCGTCATCTGTCACCGTCACCCGCGCCTGGCGCCGTCAGGTGCAACTAGAACACGCACTTTATAAACGTTTAATAACGCGCACAAAAACACTTTTTCTGTTTTCCGAACGTTTTTTTCAAAAATGTTTAATGAACGTTCAGCGGTCGGTGTGAAAATGACGGTGATTTAACATATACAAAAACTGATGCGTTACTGAAAAGATATCAAGTACTTACCGAATGATATACGAGCGTACTCGATTCATTTACTAGTGTTACGTTATGCACAATGATAAAATCATTAAAATGCGATGAATAAGTCACAGTATTTTACTTTGCTGCTGTTTTGCTGCTAGTTGTAGTGGTCTCGATCAACTAAGTAAGTTGTTCGACGCCGGCAGTATTACTACATGTATTTTGATTGGCGTCCGCCAGCAGATTCTAACCAGCCACCCTGGTCAACGCAGTCTGGCCACCCTTCTGTACGTAGGCGCAGTGAGTACTAGCGACAGCTGGGGGACGTAAACAGGGACACTGCGCGTTGCACTATCCCGCTGTCCGGATTCTGGCAGTGCAAACTGGTGTCTGGCTGTGGGCTAAGGAAACGGAGATCAGCGCCGCCCTACAGGTCATGCGACTCTGGAAAAAACGAAGGTTTACTTTTTACGTATGTATTCGTTCTACTGTACATGTAGGTCCACGTCGTTCCTCAGTGTTGACTATATGAATCATCATCAGCGTCACGTGGTACACGTAGACACCTCCTCCGCCGTGACGTCCCCGCCCAATGGTCTGACGTCATCGGAAGATGAGTCGCACCTGCCGCTACGTAGCAGGTATGATCACAGATGTAAGAAATGTTAGAAAGTCGAAAAGTTGAAAAAAGCTTTTTTATTAAGTTTAAATGAAACGTAGCCCTATTTTTGTTTAACGTGTTTATTAAATCCATTGCTTGGAGAGACTCTACAGAGCATACGGAGAAATGCAGTAAAATAATAACAATAATGTCGCAACTCAGTACGGAGCGGCAGCGGTAAAACGGGCAAGCGTTGTAAACGGATGTGAATAAATGCATGAACTAACGAGCAAACGAACGAATGTTGCTGACAGGAGTTTCAACGAGCACAACGGACAACGTCGAAGCACTCTGGCGACAACGATGGCCGCAGCGTCATCCGTGCCTGGAAGCACTGGACGTGACGTCAGTGCCTCGTGACGTCATCATCATTAGTGTCTCTTGACGTCATGGTCAGTGTCTGGAAGCACTGGACGGCGAGCGTCAAGGTTCAGTCGCGGCTCGTTCAAACTGGACTGCACCAAGCGGCAGCAGCAGAACAACGAACACCGTTTTCTTGTCAAACAACTCAGTCATCCACTCAGACTCGCTCAAGCACAGGTCCGCCGCTTCCAGCCTAGCTTATTGCACATATGGTATTTTAAGGAATTTTCAAAAGATACACCAAATTTGCCGTAGGAGGTAGGATTGTGGGAAGACTGTTCCTTTTCTCGTCTGACTAATAGGCTTGGGGTGTCCTAAGTTCTTCCAGCGGCGAACGGAACTGATCCAGTAAATGGGATTTGATGCATTTTGAACTTTGAAATAGGCCTACTGATAAAAACTGTTAAGAAATTTACTTTCGACGACGTCAGGTCTCTGTGAACAGCAGCGTACAATTTTAACGTTACACAAAACGAGTTCAGTGATAGTCTACAGAAATATAAAATATTGTAATAACTATTACTGATTATTGTAATAATAATACGCTAAAATATTAAGCCTGTGTTTGACTGATACACAAAGACTGCGGTAACGGACCGTTATGGAATAGTACGACATTATACTCGTAGGCCTTTAATTGACACAGCCTGCAGATGAGTCCTGACTAAAATTAGAAGGCACTGAGTGTTTGTACCGCAGGCCATGGCGCTAGTCGGCATGTCAACAAATGGTCAGCGCTGGTCAAGGACATCAGTTGACGAGACGTCTACTACTACAGCGCGTCAACTGTCTGCACTGTCACCTCGGCGTCACTCGTCCGCCGTTCATGGTCTGTAGTCGCCTTACCTCTGTTAAACTACGGTCAGGAGTGTTCAAAGAACCTTTATTACACTTTAGGCTTAGCACTGATTTAACCGAGACTTTATTTCACCGCCCGCAATGGAAAAAACAATAAAAAATATAACATTAAACTAATTGTACATGCTTTAAGTATGTAGGCCTACTAGGTTTACTTACATATACGTAAGTGCGGTCACAATAATGATGCGTATACTGCATATAATTGTCGAGTGTGAAAAATGTGACGCTGTGTATGACAGCAGAGCTGTCAATCAAAGACACTGATGTGACGCATCATCATCATCATCAGCAGCAGCAGCAGCAGCATCAGTCGAGTCACAGAGCGCTGGAAGCGAGCAAATCATTCAACTCAACTCCTTCACCGACTCCGTCTGCGTCTAACGGCGTCGGACGACCGCTAGCTCGCCAGGACCACGTCCGTGGCAGTGCCGACAGCCTCGTCACCAAGGCATCATCGCACTACTGAATACTAAAATGCTCATATTTTTGCAGATGGAAATTACTGCTCTGTCAAATGTTATATCAGATGCCTGTCAACATTTCACCTACTTTACTAATGATTCCTTAGTGACATGACACAGCAAAAATTTAACCAATCAACTTTTATGAATCGTTAAACATTTATAACACAGCTGTAACACAGACGCCAGTCTATGTGGTCAACTGATGTCAAGTCACGACGAAGGAAACCAAAACTGCAAACTTTTCTTACTCCAAAAATTTAGGTAAGAACGTTTCAGACAAACCCCCACACGACAAAGCATTTTATTCTACGCCGTATTTACGTACGGTACTATATGTTATGTTGTTGTTAACATATTTCCTGCATTTCATTTCATCCGTTTTTATTAGCAGTAAGTGTCCAGAAATCAACTTTAAATAAGTCGTATACAGGGTTTTGTCGTAACGAAGTCATTGTCACGGAGGTCTTGTTGTCGTTTGGGTCGCGACGCTTGTTTGTGACTGGCGTGCGTATTGTGAAAATGCAGGTGTTGACGTCGGAAGGTCTGCTGCGATACGTGGACTCTCGCTGCGTTCAGCGCGAGTTGTCTGAGGTGGCCGGTGGCATCAGCCAGCAGCAGATGGACGAAGCCGCCCACGAGCTGCTCTACATGCGCCAGGAGGACGCACCTGCTAGGACTACCATCGCCCAGACCACCCCGGAGACCATCCAGACATTCACTCAGACCACCCACACCCCCGCCACGCAGCGGCCGCCCTACTACGAACACCTGGGCGGCTACGGCATGCACGAGCTGCACGACTTCAACCAGTACTCAGCGTCATCATCAGCGGCGGTGACCAGTCGACCGGCGGCCGTGGCGACCACCAGCGCGTCGGGGTCCGGCGTGTGGTGGTGGTGGCAGAAACGACGACGTCACAGACCGGCTGAGAGTCACAGCGCCGCGCCGCCGCCATCTCAGAGTCAGACTGGTACCGCCGACGAGACCACCATGTACATCACGTCCGTGTAACATCTGCCGTCGCCTCGTCGCTAACAGTGCAGTCTGTTATGCCTACCCTACCGTCGTCCCACAGACGCCGATCATCGCTATTTATCAGTCAAAAAGGTGCCATACTCCTACTGGGGCGTAGGCGGGGTGCTCATCTCCCTTTCTGTGGCCGTTGAGCCCGTAGTTTGATAGACCACTGAGTCCGTGACGCATGGCCCGTGCGACGCCAGACCTACGGTTACCTTCCCAGCCGCAGAGCGTCACCGCCTTTTGATCGGCATTAAATTACACTGCTTGGTGAACAAAGGCACATGTGTGTGAACAACTTGCCCAAGGTCCTTACCAGGCAGTGCGCTGGCTCGGAATCGAACCTGCATTCCTGTAACATCGGGGTTACGAGTTCGGCACGATAGCGTTACACCACGAAGGCACACTATTTATGCAGTGCCTATCGGGAGGCAGTAAGAATTTGAGCTGCTTATCTTTTCAGCTCGGAAGGTTCGTTCGACCTCGAGGCAATTTTGCACGATAAACGCCGATAAACACCGATGAACGACGACTTCTTTGGGACACTCTGCAAAACTGGCCAAAAAATTTCGATATGCAGAAATTTTCTCGCCGATAAGTTTTGGTTGCCGATTTGCTTTCAGAATGAACTGGGATGCACTAGGACGGTTAAGATGAGATTTTGTGACGATTTTGAAATTTTCACTATCGGCAACAATTCGAGGTCTGTGGGACCGCAGGGTTAGACCTACGTACAGTATTATTATGTGGTCGTCCTAACAAGCCGCGTTATGGATCTTGCCTGTCTCTCTGTCTGTCTGTTCGTCTGTCCCGTATGGGCTTTTAACTAAACTACAAAAAGCGTTGAAAAAAATTGGCGTTTACATATGCCACGTCAGGGGTAATCAGTGTACCAATTTTCAGCTCAGAAAGTCAAAGGTCAAAGGTCAGGGTCAGGGCTAACTGTTCAAGGCGGACGGTCGCATATTATGTCGGCACTGGTTCGACATATTTTTCTAGTTTGTTGACGATTTAAGTTATCTGACTTACGGCTATAGCATGAAATGTACTGTGCAGTATTTTTGATGATCTTCAAACGTCTCGACTAATAATTATGAACGAGAATTTACTTACTTACAATTACATCGTTCACTTGAAGTACACTTTACGCGTGTTTTTGATCGTTATTTGATCGTTACATCCACACACACTCTCTCACACACAATATTATGATCAATCATTATTATTATGAAATTATACAAGTAGTACCACAATTTTAAGCCAAAAGTGGAATAAAATAGAAAATGGTTTATAAGGCCTAACGCACACGGATCAGTTAGCTATAGCTACGGTACGACGGCAGGAATGCAGCAATGCACGCGTTAACGTCGACGAAATCAGTATAAGCCTAATATCCCGTTTACAAACATCGAGCAATCATTGAGCAAACATCCAGCAAATGCATTCAAAATACACGTGCACGACGTGTGCTCTAATTGCTCGATGTTTGCTTGATGTTTGCTTGATCGTGTGAACGGGGTATAATGCAACTGTAATAAACAGTCGAGAGCAGACTGGCATTTGATGATCTGTTGCATATTCTTGACTAGGGGCCTAGATGTAAGTGTCGCTGATTGGTTGTAGCACCGCCCGGCGAGCTGACGTCACGCCCACGTGCTGTGCATATATATAAACACACACAAGACGATTTATCCCATGACAAATATTATCAGACGCCAGACAGTTACACACGCGTACAATAAAACACAAACAACCTTAAGCACAGTGGTCTACTGCAGTACACCTGTACAAGCAAACAATGGCCGTGGTACAAGTAAAACAAAGCCCAGCTCTTGCTAGGATAGTCGACGTACTGCCGGTAACATGCAGTTTTTTTCGGTAAGACGTACCGTTTAGCTACAGTACATACGTAACACACAGACAGAAGACAGAGGGACACAGCATCTTGCCATAAGCGCGACCATTAGTGAGGTTGGCTAACAAAAAAACATTTGCAAAAAGTATTGCGCTGGGTTTACTTTAGTTGGCGTATAGGCAATATAAAAGCGCCATGTTAGCTAGCCGAAGACAGCGCTGTGACTTAATTACTTATCAACGTCTAACCGTGTTATGTTTTTAAAAACGCAAATAAATCAGTAAACGAGGCCATGTGTTATGCGTAGCCTACATCGTATGAGCTGTGATGGTCGACGTCGCTGACGTAGTTGCGTAGATTGTCGTCGTTGTCCTCGTTGTCGTCGTTGAGTTGCGTCAAACTGACCAGACTGCGTTGATCAACACTCTGTACAGAGGTCGACGCTAGCGAGTAACAGCGACCACTGTCGTGCTCCGACCAAATCTCGCTGTCCACCGAATGCTGCATCATTCCGTTTTATCACCACACACGATCACAATATAGTGCATGAGCCAGTCATGTCAGTGAGTAGTTTCTTAACGTCACATCAGCACAGTTACGTC
>Ga0209454_1001520_pt1 | contig 14633 bp, 4 predicted proteins | sample WorMetHERISLAND1_2_FD_187400 | JGI IMG/M metagenome (GOLD analysis project Ga0209454, IMG submission 187400) | Marine gutless worms symbiont microbial communities from Max Planck institute for Marine Microbiology, Germany - Olavius geniculatus... | ecosystem: Host-associated > Annelida >...
ACAGTTGAACGCTCAAGTGTACATTTAAATGTCATTAGGCGAATGTCGCGGTGAACTCGCCACGGCAGATGTATGTACCGCTTTTAGACAGAAACTCTGTCCAAATTCATACCGCCAAGGAGGTTAAATGATCTTCAAATTCTAAAATAGGGGTTTTAGTGTTTTTTCTTGCAATTTGTGGCTGTGGCGTAGATTTCAGAAGTGAATTGCGTCGAAATGGATAGAGATAAATCAAGACAATCTGCGAATAGGAACTGCTAAAGCTGTCGCGCGTCTCATGAGCTGTGCTCAAATTACTTGTTTTATTTGGTTTTAATATTAATATTGACATACATCCATACATTCTACATCGTTTAATAGGTAAAGCAATCACGTCATAATGCATTTAATCTGTAGTTTTCTTGCATTTTTTGTGTTATCTTTTGTGTTGTGTTATATCCGCATTTCACAAACGAAGTTACAAGTGGATTCGATCAGCTGAAATTTTTAGAGAAGTTAGATTTAGCCCAACTTACAGCTAGGTAATTAGATGTTGGTGGTGATTTGGTTCAGCAGGATAGAATTAAAAGATTCCTTACCATTCTCGGATAGGACAAAGTGGCAAAACTTTGCCAAATATAGTGTTGTCTCCTGGCAAACACAAAGAAAATTAATGGCGGAGTTTGCTTTCTCTTAGTGCCGTTCTAGCTGTGTTATGTCATAGATGTAAAAACGTTCCAGAAAAAAATATTAAAAAACGTCAAAAACGTAAAAACGTGGCAAAAATTTTAAAAAACGTTTTAAAACATTGATAAAAAACGTTAGCCTTAATTTGTTTGACTTTTTGCCTAAAACCTATAGTGCTGTAATTGCAGTGCAGCTAGAACTAAAGAAAGATATAAAATTTTATTCAATTTCATAAGACCACCATTTAAAAGATCTTATCGATGTTCTCGGTAGAATTTTCAAATTTTGATGAACGTTTTTAAAACAATAAAAAAACGTTGAGAAAATAAAAAATGTTAAAAACGTAAAAAACGTGGCAAGAATAAAAAACGTAAAAAAGTTTTTTTTACATTTGTGTGTCTTAATGAGCTCTGTGCGATTACTGCATGTGCATGATGTGTCACGTTCTGTTTTTGTTTCACACTTGATCCACTATTCTGTCTGACAGGACAACGATTGATAGACCAATAGCAACTAGCAACAGATCGATATGCTGCAGTTTTCCTTGTTGTGCATGCTTGTCAGTTTGACGGCGCTCACGCGTATAATAAAACTCAAAACTAAAACATAATAATACGTGATTTACGTGTGATAACACAAGAGTCACAGTAAAAATTTTAACCACACAAGTTGTGAGTTGTGCGTTTCTTGTAAATTGCTGTAGTGCAATAGAAGCAACTCGGCGAGTTTTGTCAGATTATTTGGTCGACATGGCCACGTGGGTAAGCCTCATATTTTGGAAGTCTGTTTGTTGAATAACAATGTAAGATATTACTGTGTTTCGAAAAAGTATCACCAACATTTTCTGCCTGTCTTTTTTCGTGCAAAAAGCCGAGTGGCCGACATTTCGACAGTATATAAACAGTTAAGCCTACTCTTAGAGAACTGGACAATTGGGTAAGCTGTCAACCAAAGTGACAGAAATGTGGACAAAATGTGTATTAAACGTGAGTAGTTTAATTAGTTAAGAATACAACCTTAAATAAAAGTGTAATTGTTTGTACTGCTTTCCCCAGGTAGTGCGCAAGCAGACGATGAGTAAAGTGGGAATTTGAACGATCATTTACTGTTTATTTTGCTGTTTTGCAGACCGACCGACAGAGGTCCAGCTGGGGATTTACGTCAACAGTTTTTATTCGATCAACGAACAAACCATGGTAAGTGAAGACTGTCGTCATTGGAAGTTTGTGTCAAATGCCGCGTTCTGTTTAGGGCATTGTATAGTGTAGGCCTATACATTACGATAACGTGTTGCTCTACTGTCGTGACACATTGTTTGTTCTATTACATCCAGAGACGTTCCCACGATCTTTACTTTGCAGTAGGACTATAAAATGCACAGTCTCTGTCGTGTGTGTAATGTACAACATACATTTCATAATTAATCTTACTCAATACAAATTTGCAAAAACATGAATATTTGCTTATTCTGTAATTTTGGTTCCGAATTTTTCGTTCCCGACATTGCATCAGATGTTTTCCACACGAGTCGCCGAGTGAGTTGAGATGCATAATCCCTGCAGGATTACGCGCTAAACCTGTACCTGCGCCAGTCGTGGCGAGATCCGAGGCTGCAGTTCAGATTACCGAAAGATGCCACCGAGAAGATAGACCAGATAAAGATGGAGGAAGGCAAGTGGAGGTCGCTGTGGCTGCCGGACACGTTCTTTCGCAACGAGAAGGCGGCTTCGTATCACGACGTGACGGTCGCTAACCGACTGTTGCGCATCAATGCCAGCGGCCATGTCTGGTACACGTCCAAGTAAGACACGCGATCGTGACCGTTCTGGATCGCATTGATTTGCACTGCCGCCGTCGTCAAGACTAACAGCTTCTGCATGCACGTTTACTAACGGGGTGTTTACACGATCCAGCAAACTTCCAGCAAATATATTTAAAATACACGTGCTAATGCTGGACGTTTGCTGGATCGTGTAAACACTCTATAACAGTCTCAGCTGTAGTTTTCGTTGTCAGAATGTGGCGCTGATTTGTTGCAGGTAGACTTAATTTGGTGTAGGCTATTTCGGCCCCCAGCCTATATACGCCAGCGTGCCACGATGAAAGTGGGCTACTTTATTTTATCGATATTTTGTCTGGTAAATAAATATAAAGCAAATCACCCACAGTGGCTTGGGTTTTAGGCTACTGTGCAAAGGATATAGCTTGAGTCTGCTTTATAGGATGGATTGAAATGCGCTAACAACTAACGCTAGCTTACCACGCGTGACCTGCAGTTTATGAATCAAGTTATACGCAGCCTAAACGCACGTCATTATCTCGTGTAGTAAGGCATTCATTTCGCCGTCTTCTTCGGTCGTAATTAGGCGTGGGTGTAGGCCTACTGTCGCGTCTAAGTCTATAGTCTTTATTCCATATAGTCGCTGAACGCTGTGGCTTGAAACAAATGATTTGCACTGACGTCCGAATCTTTTTATCTCTCTTTGTAGCGTTCTCTAATTAGGATTAAATGTCTCTCCAAGCTGATTTTTGCAAATGCCGTCTTCTGAAAACCGCTTATTTTTCAGACTTTGATATAATTTTAGCCGCCATTACAACTAGTTTTAGTTTCGATATAGTGCAAGTTTGATTACAACACGCATTATGGTTTCGCGTGATCTTTTGCTATTAAAGGAAGATTTTCCAAATGATACAGTAGCCTAGCGAGTTGGTTGTTGACATTTTTGTTTTTTGTTGCATCACGTCTAATGTTGTTCGTATGCATTGTTCTATAGTAGATGTTTGCGGCTTGTCAGCTGATATCACTAACCACTAACAGCTGCAGCAACTGGACATATAAAAATAATCCCTCACGTTTTGTTAGGCCTATATACATAACCACATCAAATATTGACCCATGTTGGAAATTTGTTTAGACCTACTGGTATATTCCGCAATGAATTTGCGAACACGCGTACTATAGATCCAGTCACACTGCAAACGTGTCACTACACTACTTTGTGAAATATAGTGCTACAAGGCTACAGTTTCAGGTGGGCTATAGGTTTATCTTTAAAGCTGACTGCATTTCACGACGTGTTTAGAATATACGTGAGTCAGTGTATTTCGTCTTTATCGCTGACGTGGCCATTGGAAAATTTTTGATATTGGTTAATATCTGATAAAGCCACGAATGTACGAAACTTGGGGGGGAGGGCTTAGTTTTGAGTTGACGGAAGACGGCGCGGCGTCGGTATTGCACGCAGGACTACTCGGTGAGCATGTACCTCCGCCAGGCGTGGAGGGATCCTCGACTCGTCTTCACTCCGTTCGACAACAGAACGACTCAACTTCGCCTGGGAGACGAGAGCTGGGCGCGAATCTGGATTCCGGACACGTTCTTTCGCAACGAGAAGCGAGCGGCGTTCCACGAGGTGACCGTGAAGAACCGGCTTCTGCGCCTGAACGCCACTGGTCACTTGTGGTACGTCGTCAAGTAAGTGTCATCGCTGACTGCGACCTACCGCCACGCCATCTTACGCCCGTCGCCTTTATACCCAATACCCTGTTTATACGGTGAAGGTGGCTTGATGAGCCAGCTCGTTGGGCTGGCTGGACAAGAGCTTGTTTAGCACTCACCAAGCATACATCGAGCACTCACTAAGCTGGTTCAAGTGCATAGATTGCATTGTCATCAAGCATTTATCAAACATTTATCATGCACGCATAAAGCATACAACAAGCTAAGTGCTTGATGTGTGCTTGATGTGTGCTAATGAATGCTTGAGAAATGCTCGACGAGCTATGCCATTGCTTTAACCGGCTTGTTGAGGTTAAAAGGTTGTATCTCTTTATGGGAAACCTATCGCATAGTTCCGGAGCCTCACCTGCCATATGGCATTACACAGTGTTGTCTACCATCCGACACAGGTCAAGGCGTTTCGCCTTCACCCTAGTCCGGTACTCGATCTACTACTCCTGAGGGATGAAAGCTTGAGTTGACCTTGATGCTGGTTATATACCGGGTTTACCTCTCTGCACACAGTTACCCCTCCAGATATACCGCTTGATAGCGACCCGACCAGGAGTTGAATCCACGACCTCTCTATCGTAAGTCCGACGCCCTACCGTTACGTCATCAAGTGAACTGCTGTTTACTGTACTTTTCATCTATCTATAGCAGACGAGATGCTTCACGTTGATTTACCGATCACATGCGACTGCTATGCATAGGGCTTATAGCTCACGCTGCTTCTGAAATGTGCATTTAACAACGTAGCATGCTAACACTTAGGCCTACGTGTGGTTAATTTCGTTTGGTTTGCCTAAAACGATCTGCTTTGTTTGCATGCGTGCAAATACTAACATCAGTTGTTTGATGGCTAAAACCAATCTAGCAAACAGAAGTATCTGCTGGTTTGTCATTTTATTTTTAAACCAAAATTATCATCTTATTCGCGACGTTTTTTCAGACTAAATAATGTGAACAGATGTAGTCTATTTGTTGTACAACTGTACGTTCAAGTTTCGCAAAGTAATGAGCAACAAATTTGAGGCCGATAATTTGTCCTGACAGAATCCCCAGAAAATGTCACATTTACGACAAAATTTTCATTTCCGCTATGAAATTTCATTAATCAATAAGCCGGTTAAATTTCTCAGTCATTAACTTAACTGTCTTAAATTGCAATACATTTCTTTGATTCTTACTGGATCCCTACTAGTCTGGGCGCCTGCAGAAAATTGTCAATCTTTTTCACCTTTCTGCCACACTTTCCGCTAAGTGCACTATCAAAATTGTGTTTTATCGTTAGGCCAAATCATTTAATTAGGTTACTGTAAGTCTGTTTATTGGCGTGCTCATGGTTATCCTTTGTTTGCATATGTACTGCTGTGTGCGCTGATGTTTGTGATGCTGATACTGATGCTGTAGAATATCGGCGACTTTGTCGTGTCCGATGCGGCTGCACAAGTATCCGCTCGATACACAGATCTGCCCGATGATGTTTGAAAGCTGTACGTGAGTTCTCTGCTTGCTGTTCTGTGATTGAGACGCAAGTTATATAGCAATTGAGCTATAGTAACATACCTACCCCCTATCATTCCGCCCCCTATTTCAAACTTCTGAATCCGCCACTGTTCGCATATACAAAAACACAGCTTGTCGGCTCGTGATCGCAGGCGCCGACTTACCATAAGACTACTGGGGCAGAATGTTGAGACGCCGAATGTGTCAAGGGGCAAAGACTCAAGCTCAGCAGTGTTCGAAGCCCAAACTTGACCGCAGACGAATTATGGCACGAGTACAGCAAATTTTACTATTTAATGTTTTATAAAAAAAATGTTAAAATAATGAGTAGGAAACATTGCTATGCATGAATTGATATTCGTGAGCAGCTGATTCTAGACATTATTTGAAGCCGGGGCAAAATGATACTTTTGCCCTGGTTGTGCCACGGATACCGGGGGAATTTTTCTGTTGCCTTGTGATAACCATTAATGTCATTTTCTGTTAAGCAAATTCAACGTTCTAGTCATATTTATTTGTCGACGTAACTACCACTAGAAGTCTCCCATCTGTATCTGTAATTGCGTACAAAGATCTCAGGATGCGCCTAAAAGGCCATATACATTTCGCGTCCCAAAAATTAAAATATGTTTTGGAAGGGGCAAATCCTGGATTCACCCTGACATCATATATGTAGGCCTATGGTCAGTCTGTGCAGTTGTAGGCCTAAGCTTACAGACGAAGACGCGTTGACGCTGACTATTGACTGACTGGCTGTGTTGTATGTAGTTGGCTACACGATGGACACGATGTACTTCACTTGGCTTGATAAGCCGGTCGACGTCGACAAAGACCTGCAGCTGCCGCAGTTCTTTCTTGTTGACACGCCAAAGTTCGACTGCTCACAAAACTACACTGCAGGTATATACTGTATAAGATAGACAGACGTCATCTTTATTCTCACTTTTAATCTGTAAAGATTCTTCCACGACAACAGGGCAGCAGAGTACATTGCTGCGATATTAGCTATTTTAAGACTTGACAAGTCTCTAAGCTATCTGCTGTCTTTTCGTCATCTTTCAAGTTGAGGTCTGATCGAGTTCTGCCGCCGAGTTTGTTTCGTTTCGTCGCTTGCACGGTGGCGGATCTGCGGCCATGCCGGCGCCGAAGCGGCAATGGCAGCCAGCTTCGGACCGATGCCGGATCGGCGTTTCTTGTCATGTGTGTTATTGCACATTTTTGCTGAAAATACATGTATCTAGTTTACAAAACGTTTGTATAAGCCAAGTAGGCAACACATCAATGAGTTGTAAATATGCACCACTGACAGTTTTATAATTGCACGTGATTGGTCCCAACCGGTAGAAAGCGGTACACAATCATATAGGTGACTAGGTCTACCCAAAAGCAAGCGCTGTGTAGGGATGAGTTGATGAGTCTGTTCTTATCATTTAGTTAACAATCAGCTCTGTTGTACAGTTCTGTCTTCAGCTGACGTCGCAGTGACGTCGGTATATGTCGGTACTCGATCTCACGGAGTGGATTGATAGTAGACGGAATGAACAGCTCAAGTTCATCAGTATCTGACAACACTGTCCAGTACATTAGGTGACTGTGGACAAGGTCGTTGTCAGTGACTGTTGACTGCTTTTGTTTTAAACTGAAGATATCGTAGCACATCAGTCCGTTTTCGTAAAGATTTATGTGAAACTCTTTGAGATGTCTTTCCGTAAACCAGACTGGTTGATGACACTTGGGCATGAAGTAAGATGGGACGTAATCTTGTGCCACGAAACACAACAAACGTCGTAATATCTTCTGAACTAAGCGCAGCAGCTCATCTCCGTTAATCCCATTACTGATGAACAGTTACGGAAACGGACGTCATCTAGACACCATAACAACGCTGTCTTTATCACGTGTGACGACAACAACAACGTGAAACGATGTAAGTGATTAGCCATCCATTTGACAACCATGTAAGCAGCTTTGACGATTTGAGGACATTCACGCATCAGTCTGCTTTCTGCTCGAGCAAATGATATAAATCCGTGTGGCTCTGTCCAGCTGACCCACGGGTACTTATTCTGTGGCTGCGTGAACACAATGAGACATTCACCTGTCCGACAGAGATCTTGTCTACGTGCGTCTTCTGGCCACCAGTCGTTGATCTGTAGCGCTGGAACAATGTCAACTGAGACACGATGCATTATGTGATATCCGTTTACTGGTTCTATAAAAGATAGTTCTACATTGATGTGAGGCTTTACAAGCATATTTGTATTTTGTAAGGAAAATATTAACGCATCTGTATTTGGGTCGAACTCAAATCCAGTCGTTTCGCAAAACTGTGACGTCGACAGAACATATTTTGCAAGTGATTCAAACTTGAACTTCACTATTCTCATGTCTAAAATTTCGTTGTCGTTAAACAAACATTTGTCGTAGTCAGTCGTTGAAACTTTCACTAGTATAAAACCTGGTGGGGATTCTGGCGAATAAGCATCTCTGCACTTGCTGCTTAGTTTGGTTAATACGAAAGTGTAGTCAAACTCATCACAGCATCCAATCTTTGTTTTTTCGTGGGCGCTTCCAACAGGAAAAACTTTACAAGCAAATCGGTCGTCTTCTGATGATATTTTGTTAGCTAAGTATTTCATGGCTTTTGTCACGTGACTATGAATCGCTGCAAACGTAATCTTACGTCGAACCGCGCTTGTAACAGTGGCACTTGTCATAGGCTCGGATATTCCAACAAATTGCTCGGAGTAATTGAATCCACATTTACGGTAAATATTCTGTACGTATGTTGTTGCATCGACGGACTTCCTTGCGTCATGAATTATTTTGCGCAGCTCCGCTTCACACTGCGCCGAATCACTAAAGCGTTTAGCAAGACATTGTTTGATACTCACTGCTATGGACAGACTATATACAAATTGGTCCGTTGATGTTACAGACCTGGAGATTGCTGATGTAAGCGTATGTCTCATGGCCAGGTATTCTCTGGCTGTTCTTCCAAACTCGTCCTGAATCTTCCCGTTTGCTTTTTTCGTTTTCAGTAAGTCCATTAACTTCTGATTGCCGGCAATTGCTGCGTAGTGCATAGCAGTTCGACCAAATATGTCTTGATTGTTGATGTGCTTAGCATCGAATCTGCTGATAAAATCCTTTACATAACTCCCGTCAAGATCCCGCATGCAGGCGTAATGCAACGGAGTTCGGCGTAAACTATCAGTGTTACTGTCAGAAACTGATTTCGCTGTTTGAATATTTTTTTGTTCAGCTTTTAGTGTGAAGAACACGAGATGCCAGAAATTCCGGCCTTGTTTGTCTGTAATCGTGAAACTCCGATCATCTGCATATCTTAGACACGTTTTGACTGCTAGATAATCATAAGCCACGTGCAGCGGCGTGTGTCCGGCATTGTTCCGAGCGTTTATGTCAGCGCCATGGTCCACCAGAAATTCGACAACTTTTGAGACGTCGTTGCAGCTGCTGAACTGTGTAACTGTAGGGTATACTCCGACCGCGTGATGCAGTGGTGTGTTTCCGTAGCAGTCCACGTACATATTCTGTTCATCGTTGTCGTAGTATTCAACATCATCAGACTGGTAATATAACAATCCGTGTGCTATGTTATGCTCTTTTGCAGTCACACCCATAGCGTTTCGGATGATCAGATCGGAACTTTCATTACTCAGACATTTTTTAACACAATCTGCAATTCCGCTTAGTTTCAGCAGCTCACAGGTGACATAATGAAACGGAGTGTTACGCCAGACATCAGTGAGCCCAACATCAGCATCTTGACTCAACAAGAACATGATGATATCCGAGTATCGACGTTTAACGGCGATGTGCAGCGGTGTTTCACCGTCATTGTTCTGAACGTTCAGTTTGGCTCCGTGTTGAACCAGCAGCTGTACAACATTCAGTTGTTCACAGAGCACAGCTTTGTGCAGCGGTCGGTTGCCACCAAAATCCTCAGCAGCGTCCACATTCACTCTGTGTTGATTGTCGTTTTCCAGCAACACCTTTACAACATCAGTAACTGCAGCCACGTAAAGCGCAGACCGGCCACCAATACATTGTAAATTAACATCAGCTCCGGCAGATATAAGTAATTGTACTACGTTTGCATGTCCTTTCTTTGCAGCTCTTAGTAAACAACTTTCTTTAATGTTTGACACTGCATTCACGTCTGCGCCTCTATCAAACAGCAACTGAACTACATCTGCGCATCCGTGGTATGCAGCTGAAAGCAATGGTGTAAAACCCTTTATGTCTTTAGTCTCAATATTTGCGTTATTGTCCAGCAACAATTTTGCAACGTTAATGTCTGTGAATTCTTTCGCACTAGCCTCGTGAAGTGGTGAGCAGTCGTCAAAACCATCTATGTAAACACAAGCTTCAGGTGACAGTGACACTGAAAAAGTACGCCTTCTTGTAAACCTACCATTTTCCAGTAGATAAAAATATTTGCTTGTTTCCGAGCTCACGTGTTCGTTCGTTGTAATCAAGCACTTCAGAAAAACATTGCCATAGCGTAACAGAAATGCACAAAACACCGCTATTGCACCATATAAATTGCCTTGAATATGAACCGGTGAATGTTCGAGAAATTCTTTCTGTGTAACGATGAGTTCTCGTTCGTTGAGTTGAACATTGGGTTGATCAGTGTCGTCATTATTTTGCGAGTTATCATCAGTTTTAGCAAACATGTATGCATTGGTTAAGTTTACAAAAATTTCGCACCCATGTGTTAGTACTGAGTTATCCTTTTCGGCGCCGTCAGCGTGCTGAAATTCAAAATGCTGTTGCTGTTGTAAGAGCAGCCATGTCCCGCTGTAGTTGATTTTTTGAGCGATCCTATCCAGCATCGTCTTTACCACATCACAGAATTTCCTATGACTTATCACATGTAGTGGAGAAACGTCGTCATTACTTTGTATATTAACATCAGCTCCAGCAGACACAAGTTCACGCACTGTGTCTGTGTATCCACTTCGTACAGCCAACAGTAGACAACTTTCGTTTAAGTGTGTAGTTGAGTTTACGTCTGCGCCTCTACTAAGCAACAGCCTGACTATATCAGCGTGTCCTGCTGCTGAGGCGAAATGCATTGCCGTCCAGCCTGCCTCGTCTCCTTGATTAACATTTTCTTTATCACCATCCAACAGTTGTCTAACAAGGTGGAGTTGTCCCAGTAGACAGGCTTCCATGAGAGATAAAGTCCAGTCGGCGTCTCTCTGTGTGTTCATATTGGCAGCAGCACAGTTAATCGACAGCTTGGCAACTTGACAGCCTTTGCGAATCTTTACTATATTCTATGCTGTTATCAAAAAATCCAACACAGAGCAGTACTATACAGGTAGGTGCGTGGCAGTTACAGTTAACGTGATCACTGTGCCGATGTTTGACACGATGGGTTAGCCTACTGTTTGCACTGAAAGGCACGACTTGCCACGCTATCTTGCTCGATCATGCACACTGAAATTCATCTTACCCTGAATTATTATGAAGCACGAAAGCGTCATGATCTTACAATAAAAATAATAATAAATAATAATAAACCGCGTCTGAGGAGTGTACATCACCTAGGCGACGTCACGTAGCTGAGAAAAACCCACGGCAGTCACGCGTGTCGGTGTCTTCCCACTGCAGACGCTGTAGCTGCATGCATGTTTGGACTTGTTTTCTGCCAGCCACACGCGTTTGTGTATCTCGTGGCTATAATACGAGCAGTATCGATATGGTCACGACGGCGCGGTTGCAGTAGCTAGATACATGAATTGCGGGCCTCCCCTCTCTTCCATTTCCTTCCTTCCTTTTGCTTTTATTCCCCTTTTCCTGCCCTCCATCTCCTTAGAAGTAAGGCCTCTAAAATCCAGCTAGACGGTATAAGAAAGCGCTGTGAGCTCCCCAGTGGGTTATGGGTCAGAGCCCAAATTAACCGAAATCGAGTTTGGTGCATTATATCTTTAAAGTATGTGATCTGGTGGTAACAATTTCAAATTTCCTGATGATCAACTAACTAAATTTAGTGCAGTTGTGAATCTGTGGGATTTGGTGGAGGGGGGCTGGGCTCCCTGCATGGGCCCCTTTGTTTACGCCACTGCGGCGGTTGTGGCACATATGGCAGGTGCGTTTCCGTGCCTGTCGCTGCGCTTCGTGCTGCGGCGCGACATCGGCTACTTCCTGATCCAAGTCTACGTGCCGACGATGCTGATCGTGATCCTGTCCTGGGTGTCGTTCTGGATCAACATCGACGCCAGTCCGGCGCGGGTCTCGCTCGGCCTGCTGACAGTGCTGACGACGACGACGATGAGCGGTGCTGCACGCGAGTCGCTACCCCGGGTCTCTTATATCAAAGCCATCGACGTCTGGATGATCATGTGCCTCGTCTTTGTGTTCGCCTCGCTCATCGAGTATGCCGTCGTCAACGTCGCCGCCCGCCACCAGGTGCTGATGGAAGAAACTAGCTAAGAAATAATTAAACTATAGGCCTAGCTAAATTTCAACTAAAGAAATGTATTTCAATTCTTGGTCAGTAACTACTTTGGCAGTATGAGAGTTAACTAAACTAATAATTTTTAATGAAACGTTTTCCTGCAACTAATTTGCAAACTATTCTGGGGGTAAATTAGACTTGCAACATTGTCCAAACATGCGACAATAGCCTACATTGAATTTCACAGTGTTCATACAAGTAATTAACTAATCTTGAACTAAACTATTTTATTTTAATGAAACCATTCATCTGAATAAAATAGATTAATCAAACTATTAGTTAACGGGGTTTTGTTAACTTTTGTCCATCACTGACATCAGGTCAAAGTCAAGCCGCCGCCGCCGCCGCCCGTCACCTACCGCACGCTGCGAGGCCGACCGGTCGCCGGGCCTTCGACCGCCTTCAGTGCAAGCACTGCGTCACTCCAGGTACGCACGTCGCGAGGTTTAACCGTTTAACCCCTTACCACACATGCCATCCTAACATTAACCCTAATGGGATGTTTACACGATCCAGCAAACGTCCAGCAAACTTCCAGCAACCGTAATGCTGGACGTTTGCTGCCATATGTTATAATGGAGGTGGACGTTTGCTGGATCGTGTAAACACCCTATAAACCACCGCCGCCGGAGGGTGACTTAACCGCACACTGCGGTGCCGATCATTCGCCGGACCTTCGACCGCCTTCAACCCTAGTGTCGCCTCACTGCAGGTAGGCCTATACAAGCATCAGCGATCAGTCCTTCGTATAAGCCTAGCAACGCGACATTTACCGATTGACATTAGACAGCTGCAATGCAAATGAATACGCGTTTAGCTGTATAAGAATGAAGTAAATCGGACTCGATTCTTAGCGAGCGTTGGATTAAGAAACATATTAGAAGTTTTTTTCGTAAACAAAACATGAAATCACGTAATAGGCGTAGAGAAGCGGTCCCATGGGACCCAGCCTGCAGTCTCATTTTTGACAAAGATATTTAAAACTCAACAAAATGATTAGAATTTTGCCACTAGATCGCATATTTTAAAGCTAAAGTGTACCAAAATGTACCCCGATACCCCTAGCTGGAATTTAGGGGTTCTACTAGGCGAGGGGACTAAAGGGGAAGGGAAAGAGTCGAGCCCCCAAACCCCAATTCACATTTCTGATGTGCAAATCTGTCTTGTCAGTGTTTGAATGTCTGTTAATGTCACAGACGTTTTGTCACGCACGATCTAGACAAAATGTTTTAAGCTTTGCTACTTAAAAATTTACAGATTTTCGTCGCTGTGTTGCAGAAACGGAGTAACATCGACAGGCTAGGACAGTTCCTAAAGGTTCGTTGATTCATTAACGTGTGAAATATGCAAACACAGCAAGTCTGCAGTCAAACGTAGGCCTAATCTGTATTTAGGCTATAGCTTTAATATTATTGTCAATGGACATTCTGCACCGGTATGTGCCCCATAAAAATACAAGGCAAACCACTTTTGTTTTTGTGAGAACTTTTGTCAAAATGGACCGATTTTATTATTTTTTTTCTGCACTACACTCACACAGGAACTGCAGAAGAAGATGAGAAACTCCCGGACAACATTGTCAAGGTGACATTAGTATATTAGCTGCAAAACCATAACGACGTACTTTCTCGAAGAACGCATCAGTTGTGCCAGAAAGTTCAGCAGTCAAGTAGCAACTCTATGGCGAATGAGACGATTACCATAATGTCGTTGTATTTACTTTTTAATTTTTTTACTGATGTGACTTTAATGGAAATTTTACAAAAATCTTTATTATTTCTTCGAACTCTTTAAACCATCAGTCGTTATTTTTTGCACCTGTAATGATTAATAGTCCGAATAGTCAAACAGAACTCGCAGGCGTTGATATATATGTCGATACAGTTGCGGTCAGGAGGTGGCGCAGCGGACAGCGAGGCGCCGGCACCGGGCAGCAGTGGGATGGTAGTTCCTGCTCCTGCACCGCGACCGGTCGACATCGACACCGGGAAACGACGAGCGCGTCGCATCGACAAACTGTCGCGCAAATGTTTCCCGATGTCGTTTATCGCATTCAACGTCGTCTACTGGGTCGTGTACACTCGTACCTCGCACGAACTCGACGATCTCGAATCACTTAGCTAACGACCTGTGCGATATCACTCCATATTTTTTCTCCCAATCTCTGCCACTCAGCGGCGTCGTGGCGGGGGGGGGCGGGACAGTTGCCTACACTAAATTTTTGGCTGTCGGAGTCTTTTCCATCTCGTAAAATTGTCATTAAAAAGCAAAAATTGAGGCTGATTGACTAAATAAACTAATTTGGGGGAAATTCACGGACATAATTAGAATTTTAAGCATCTATAATATCCTGTGTCGGAAATTTGCTGTGTCTATCGACAAATGCTCCGCCTACCCTACTTTTTTAAACTCACGACGCCGCTGCTGCCACGGACCGCTAGACTACAAACAGTGCATCTGCTTCTA
>Ga0209454_1001523_pt1 | contig 14630 bp, 10 predicted proteins | sample WorMetHERISLAND1_2_FD_187400 | JGI IMG/M metagenome (GOLD analysis project Ga0209454, IMG submission 187400) | Marine gutless worms symbiont microbial communities from Max Planck institute for Marine Microbiology, Germany - Olavius geniculatus... | ecosystem: Host-associated > Annelida >...
GGGGCAGAGACTAGCTCCAAGCTAGTCTCTGCCCCCGCTCGAGCGCCGGGTTATCTGCCTCGTGCTCTGGCGCCGCAGCCAGGCATCTTCGGCGACGGGGTGGTGGTGTCAGAGGGGAGGGATGGACGGCTGATGGTAGCCGTGGTGGAAGGCACAGACACGGAGCGTGCGGTGCTTGCTATGACCATGTTCAACTCGTCGATGTCGGTGGTTCTGCCGGCGTTCACTGTTCACGGTCGCACTGTCCACCACTACCTGCACCACAATCTACAGCGCGCCGGTGACGACCTTCACGCGCTCGGACTGGAGCCGGACCTGAGTGCACGCGTTGCCGGACTGAATATGACGATTCACGCCGGCACGACGCACGTCGAGGTCCGTCTACACGCCGATGACACGTGGCTGGCGCTGAGATACGGCGCCACCCAGCACGACCTGCGCACTTACCTGCTACGTCGTGCCGGGGCCCGGGCCGCCGACTCCGCCTGGGCGGTCGAACGAGAGCGAGCCCAGAGCGGCAAGAGACGCATCAGCCCCGGCGGTGACTCCTCCACTGACTCGGCGTCGTGGACACGACGAGAACTGGACGAGCTGCTCAGCCGTGGTCACGTTACCGGATACAGACCGGTCTATGTGCGTGACGTCATCGAACGCTTCCCGCGCCTCGCGGACGATCCTTACAACATCCGCTTCGTGCCTGACCGATGACACACGACGACGCGACGACAAAACGCTAGAATAATATGTTGTCGGCCCAGCGCCTCATAGCCCTAACTCCAACCCTGACCTTTGACGGAGTATAGTCTCGTTTCGCATAATTCCTTATACCCTGTCCCTAAACTCTTAACTCTTAACCCAATCCCTAACTTTAACCGTATAAGTACAGGCAAAATGTGATTAGGCGACTCGGGAGGACAGGACACGCTTTTGATGACACGAAAAAGTGGAACGCCATACGCGGAATACCGTACTGAAACGGACAAGTTAACTTGACACGCGTTTGTAGTTATAGCGCGAAGTGTGAAGCTGAATGGCTGCAGTTGACATGGTGCGTCAATGTATACAGTCTTTTATTTCTTCCTCCTGCAACTTATCACTACCACAATTCTTTCAGTGCATTTTCATTTCGATAAGGTCATACTTATTGCCGCCTAGTACCGACGTCAAGCGTGAAATCTCCATTGCATTTCTGACGGTCGTTTGACATTTGTTTCTCACAAATGGCGATTTTTCGTGCAACGAATTGTCTGTGGATTTTTGTTCCACTGCATTGCTCATTTTCATTTTATTTTGCTTGCTGCAAGGTTGCGTTGATATAGATGTTCGCGCACGCCACGATAGAAAGTAAAAGAAAAGTGCCCGCTGTCGTAGAGAACATCGCTGTATGCTGTATGTATTTACGACCATGCTTCTCGATGACGTCACAGTGATAAATAAGTAAGCCTAACTGAATTACACACGAAACTTTATTCACCATAAACATGGTAGAAACAAATGAAGGCTAAATGCAAATAATAAAAAAAAACACAACTTAAGTAAACTTAACTAACAAAATAATCAAATCCATGCATGGCGTACAGAACACAACAAACTGTCAGAGTTGCCAAAACTGGTTAAAAATTTATGTGTCCGCTTAGCTATTATATCAGATACTGAATCAAAATTAAAATAACACTGACACTCTTCAATTACAGCTTTCGACCTAATATTAAACACTTTGACAAAACAACTGTTGACAACAAACTGCAACGAAGCGATAAGTGACTTTTTCATCGGACAAGTCTCGGTGCCGTACAGCAACACAGGCAGACACTTCTTTTTAAATAATTCGAGCACAACTTCCTCACTAGCAATCCTGCCAACTTTTCGAAATATAGCATTAAAACTGCGATACACAGCTTAATTACGTCGCGGGCGATGTTTTTCCATCCCAATTCGGCGATGTTCCCTTACGACTAGGTCGCCGGTAAGCTGCGACCTTAACTAATTACTAACGTGTAAGAACGTTTACTTTGCTGTTTATACATACTGACAGATGACTTATCGCGTATTTCTGCCATGTTTTAATAAAGAAATATGTGGAACAGAAATAAAGCTCAGTTGTTTCTAGTCGCATTCACTCTGCTCACGTTTTAAAGATGTGTTCTTAAATATTTTCCACCTTTACTACGTGTTGCGACTTACGAACAGCAAACAGTCTTTATTGTTCGTAATACTCGAATAACCCAGTGATTGAACTGATGTAATGTAATTATGCCAATTGTTATGTCTCGTTATGTGCTGCCTGTGCTGATTTGTAAAAAAATCGTGCCGTATTAATAACGGTATTACTGATCTAGTCAAGTTATTCGAGGCAGAACTGCGACAAATTTTGTTTGGCAGATGTAATCTTGTCGTGAATAGTGAAACTGTTGTGCTGGCAAAAATAGCGTCACATCTCTCAAAGTATTTTACGACTTAAGCATTGTACACCATGCGACGTCTGCCTCACTCGTTTGCTTTACAAGCCGTTGAGATTCTGCAATCAGAAAATTTGCACATTTTCTTGGAAAAGCTGTCCCCTAGTTTAATGGGCCTAGTGGGGGCAGTATATTGAACACTGATGGGGAGGGAAGAGGTTAACCGCCCCTTTATCTTTTTAGAGTCTGTAAGAGTCATGAGCACACGAACGCGAATCTAAATTGTAAGGATTCGAGTAATCCAAAAACTATGCCGAAACCAAAGTCTGACTTTCTCATATACTTGCGCTGTTTGGACATTTAACTGCGATTACTTTCCAGCAATTAGTGAATGGAAAAAGTTTTTTAGACTTGTCGAGAACCTGTTTTGACTTGTCAGTGACTTCCTCAAGATCTGGTATAGAAATCTGAAGCAGCCCGATTCACAGATCCAAGACACTGTTATCGACTTATCTTTATGTTAAGCGTTTTTTGAATTAGCTCATTGTTCTAATATGACCGCAAATGTGAAAACTGTCTTAAGATTATCTTAAGGTGTTCTGTGAATCGAGCCCCTAGGTTTTTAGCATGCAGTCTTTATTACACAGTCCTATGTATGTCTCTTTTGTCTGTTTCTGCTGATCTCGGTTTTTTGTTGGTGAACGTGAAACAGTGCTGTGCAGCCGACTGTGAAAACATGCTCACACTATACACGATCACTGACGGATCTGTGGGATTCGATGATGATACCGTTGATATGTACGACTGTACGCTAGCCTAAACTCCATCACTTGGACTTGTTACTGACTTGTCGCACAACAAGTCGTACAATAAGCTGTACAACATCTTAGGTTGTTGATGATTTAACTGATCTGTTGTATACACAAACTGTAGGCCTGCGATAAAGCCACACGAAATCGACAATTGGGCTTCATCAGAGTGGGGCAAAAAGGTAGTGTAGCGACGCATTTTCGATGTGGTGGGATATTCAGCAATAGCTTTGTTATTGCATATTTTCCATAGTGTGCCAGTGGAAGAGTTTTGAAAGTCGGTCAATATTTGGTGGAGAAATGAACAAGAACAAAGAGTTTGCAGGTTATTTTTTCGTCTCACCTTGTGTGTGATGACAGTGATGGTTATTATAATGAGCTTTGCGGTGTGCATAAATGACAGTGTGGTTGATGTAGGCTACTAGGCTTACAGTCATGTAGCTGGCCAGTGCCCACTGCTTGTGTCTTACATTCAGTCTGACTAATAACGTTCAACACGTTGCCGCGCTCCGGCGCACGGTCGTATCATAAAATGTTTCATCGTTGATGATTTGTGCAATTATTATTTGGCAGGTAAAGCTGTGTTCGTTTTCTTGCGGGTTGTCATTATGGTGGCACGGAAAACAATCCTGGAAATTTATCCGTTTCTATGTCACAAATTTCGTGAAACTCTGCCCATAAGTTTCTGAAATATTTATAGAAATAGGCCTAGATAAATACGCCATGTCTTCATAGGATTAGAATGTCAGCTGTTTGTCGCTGCACAAACCCCTAATGAAAGGTGAGATGTCATGGTTGACATATACAGAATAGTGTAAGATTTTTGCTGCGTTACACCATTTGTAATTTTTTTCAAGCCATGATGAAGTCATAGCAACCCATAAACATAAACGTGAGCCTGACATGAAGTCAACAGTTGACCTGCTGTGAGACAGTTCTTCTAAATACCGTACAGTCAGGGCGATATCGACATAGACTGATTATTTGTTCATATTGTTCGTGTATTCTGTTGTTTCCAGTTAGACCTGCTCGTCGTGCCTGCACTTGCAACGTGCCTGTTAAAGGCTCGTTTACATTGTTGTTTATTTAATGTACAGCATAGGCTACATGTGAATTGTGTTCCTGCTGTGAGCTACAGTGTGAATTTGTCTCTGTATTTGTGTACATGTGCGTGTTTTGTATGTAAAGTCAAGTTGCGGTGCGTTATTGCGTCAACGTGTATAATGTATGATTGTGAAGTCAATGAAGCCGTTGTAGACATGTGTATGTGTGAAATAAACGATAGTTACGAAGATTTATTTAGCTATATATTTTTTCATGGCACTTATTGCACAGAAATGTGTACACTGCAACACACAAGCCTAGTAACATCACTGCTGGACAACAGGGCACAAGCACTAACATATTGCCTAGTATTAAGAATGAACAGACATATAGATATACAGACTGACAGACAATAAAGGCAATTCTCGTGAGTTATAGGGTGTTTACACGATCCAGCAAACGTCCAGCATTAGCACGTGTATTTTGAATGCCATTGCTGGAAGTTTGCTGGACGTTTGCTGGATCGTGTAAACACCCCATTCGTAACACCGCATATAGGCCCCTACATCTACATGGATACATCAACATTTTTAAGCGGCTGACTGAAACTAGCCAATTCGGGAGCTGAAAGATATCTTTCATTTTCTTCTCACTGGGGTGCGATAAAACCAGAACAAAAATAAAACGAAATCGCGTTTGATAAACGAACAACCTATAAACTTTGAAAGCAAACAAAAATAATGCACTGATATTTCTGAGGGGGCTCAATAATAATTTTAGGGACGGAGGTGTTTAGTGAGGGACAACACATTAACTGGAAGCATAATGATTTTTACGCTTAAATCTACCAACAGGCATCGGTGGCTTCATTTTGTAGGCCTAGTCCTAAGAGGCTGGCTATACGTACCCTGGGAGCAGATTTCCAGCCTCATAATCTTGGTCTCAACTTGGCTTGAAAATACGCCCAAGATCGAGAACACTGGAAGCACCTCGTGGAAACCGCTACGCTCCAGCTCGGGGCACGCGCTTGATGATGATGATGAGTCCTAAGTAGAATTATTGCGTGCTTTGGCGATCAGTCAGTGATAAGCTTACGTTTTGCGCATGTCAGTGGGGGCCTACCTGTGATGGTAATCGAACTGCAAGCTAGAAACTGAAACGGATGATCAGCTATAGGCCTACAAAGACTGCCAGCCAAGAGTGTGAGATTGAGACTGCAATTGTGCGTCTCAAAACTGGTTTTGCATAATTATATAGCGCATGCAGATGATTTGTCACTGACGGCACTGTCTGTCTCAAGACTCCACGGTCAACATCACCTGTGCGTACACGGTATTCTTAGCTGTCGTTTGATTGGACCACGTGACAGCTATGGAAGCTGACTGCTGATAAGATGTCGACGTGTGTCACGTGATAAGACGATGACAACTTGACGTTACTAACTAATGACGTCTAATGAACGTCACAGCTGACGTCATGCGCGGGAATTCCATGGCACGCTAACACTGACAGACAGATCTCGCTAATCCGTTGTAAAGCGAAGCACAAACTGTCACGATGCATAGGGGGAGCCTAACGAACACAGATATAGCTGTCTTCTAAGGCACGAACGGAAGTACACGGAATCTAGGACACTAAAAACAACGCAAACTCTAGACAATGCTATGTCGTTTTGCCGTTGTGTTCACTACATCAAAGCAGCACGTTCGATTCGCTTGTCTGGAAATGGAAATGGTAAAGATTCATTCAGTCCTACCACAAATTTAGATGCTGATCCGGATCACCGCCAAAAGCTAATCACCTCCAAGCTTCCCTTCGAATTTTGGCCAAATCCGCTTGTAACATTTTGTGTAATCATGTACACAAACTAACGGACTGATAAACGCAGATATCAGATAATCTCCTTAGCGGACGTGGCCTAATTAGACCGAAACCAACTGCCGAATTCGTAGCCACGTCGTGTCCTATAGGCCTATTTGTTTCAGCATTGGCAAAATAAGCTATAGAAGTGATCAGAGATCTCAAACCTGCCCAGAGAATGGAGCTGCCACCTATTGAATAGTTCATACTGTTTAGTAATTTAGCTGACAAAAATTAACTGACGCCAAAACGTAACATTCTGTTTACTTCGCTTCTGCAAACGTACAAGAGATTCTCTGAGACTTTGCTTTCAGTTGCGGAATTGCCGCCTGAATTATATCGGCCTATCAGCTGCTGTAGTCATGAGCCCATGCATATTTTAATAGTTAAATTAACTAAGCTAGCGAAATATAGCCTAAACATAGGCCTATGATTTTCGCAAGCCCTGTGGACCAGGTGACTTCATTGTTCTTACTGCCGGGTACAAAGCAGCGATTGTGATTAAGTTTATCGACGCAGCGTGTGACAGCAGTGTCGATAAACTTGTCTAGAAGTCCGCAAGGAAGGAATGCGGCACGCTAGCAATCCGACTGACGTCTACATTTACCGACGAGGCATTACATGTCGACATTGGCGCCGCGCTGGCGCCGACTCTATGTGTATGTGTGCGCAATATATACCGACAACAGTACTGACTACTTGCATGGCTGCTATTATAAGCCTAGCAGTTTCTCCATCATTGTCTATCGACTTCGAGATGAAAGCTGCTATTACTCGCCCAACTACCGTGAAACTTCTATAAAAGACTGACTCGGCTAGCAGGCATACTGGCGGTATGACTGGCTGATTCCAAATAAGCCTACACCACGAAATGCGTTTAAAGTTTTTTAGGCCACGCGTCATTTTGTTGAAGCATTATCTGCAATGGTTATGCACTATCTGAGGCTGATTTAGGCCTACTGATGCACGATTACTATTAATCAATGTAACAGTCATCATTGCAAAGTTGCAAAAACATCTTTTGTTTTTTCGTCTTCCTCAGTCCTCACTGCCACCAGTCCTTATCTTCAGACATATTCTAGGCGTCATCAAATCGGATCGGCGCTTATCCAACGATGCTCATTGCATCTGGATGTGCGCGCTCGCTTGATATGGTGTTTACACGATCCAGCAAACTTCCAGCATTAGCACGCGCATTTTGAATACATTTGCTGGAAGTTTGCTGGACGTTTGCTGAATCGTGTAAACACCCCATGATTGGTCACGACGTCGGTTGATGCCGGTGATGTCGTACGCAACCCCGGCCATGCGCCACGCTCAGTTGTCATGCTAGTGGTCGCCATCAAGGGGTCACTCACGGTAGTGGCGCCTGGGGAGATGTGTCGTCACGTCGGCAGCGACCCCTGATCCTTCCATTGCTTCTTTGGCACGTTGGGTGAACCGTCAACCAACCGTCCAACCGTACGGGCGTTTTGCCCATAGAAGGTGCTTTGGCACAGAGGAATCGTTTATTTGGCAAACATGTCCAAACCATTTGAAACGGTTCCACTGTACCCGCTTCTCAACAGCGTGGTGTTCCATGCATCGGTGGCGTATCGTTACTATCGTATCATTCCGTAGCTGGTCACGTCGGGTTACCTCTAAGATTCGACGAAGACAGCTCACCTGGAAAACCTCTTAGTTTCGTCCACTCGGTTATCAAGCGCGTCCTGCACCCAGAAGCGTACAGCAGAGTGGTGGGTAAACTGACGACAACAGCGTTGAAGATCTTCATCTTCGTCGTTAAACCGATGTTGCGTCGTTTTCAAGCGCACTCCTTGGGCCGAGCAAAGACGCCAGATGCTTTACCAATCCAGCATTCCGTCTCGTCCGAAGATGCAACAGATATCATAGAGTCGCCGAAAATGGAAGAGCCCAGGTAAACGAAGCTAGTGCACGACTTCAAGCGGAGTGCCATCAAGAGTGATCACTGGTGCGTCGTATCCAAAACTCACCACCTTGGTTTTCGGCCCGCTGATCCTAAGTCCCAAATTACGGCTGCAGAGGTTACGTTGTCCAGGCCGGAAATTTAGGCACAGTACAGACAATTACAAGAGGCGGACAGCTATAGCGGACGGCGATCGCTACTGCATCGTAAGTGGGCGTGACGACCGCACGCGGAGTTAAGTGTTGGACGAGCAACATCAGTAGCAGCTAAAGATGACAAGACACGCTAGCCCTTTGCATGCTGGAGCCTTCCGGGTGCGAAGAAAGGCAGACTGGTTGATGCTGTTAAGCTAAGCCGGACGGGCGCCACGAATTGAGATGTTTTGACTTCGTCTACATCAACATCACGTTATGTCTGTCTCAGCTGACCTCCTTACATCTCAGTTAGTCGAATAACCAATACGACCTCTCTCGCTTGAATGTGATCTCTGCGTCTTTAGATACACCACGACGACTTCACTTTATACGCTATAGGATATCACAACAACAAGACGTAGGCCTATAAAATGTGGATAACTAAACTGGTTAAGTTTCTACCAAAACGAAAAGATGCGAGACTCCACTGGCCGGCGTAATATGCCGCTATTTACGGTGGACGTTAGTAGAATTTCACTGGTCTGCTGACAAAGACATAAGACGTAATTAATCTGCTGTTATGTTCTTAGATTTGCAAAGTACTTTTTGATCTTCAGTTATGGATGCTGGGACGAGTTTTTTTCCAACACCAACTATCATACACAAACATCGATTAAATAGCAGATTTAGATTCATAGAACAATTTGTACAAAGCAAGATTAACTGTTGACTAATGATTCAATTACATGTAGGCCTATCTAGCATAATACTGCAAGTGGATAATTCAGTGCAAGTTTTACGCTGTTCCTGCGCCCAGAGATCTGCATTATAGCATCCACGGCTTGCATATGTTTCTTTCAAAGTGCGGGGCCCTATCTCGCAATGGTTAAGAATCCACAAATGCATGTTTATACAAAATTTTATCAAGCTAAGTTTAGCGCTTCATGAGTTATCCGACTAACAAAGAAAGAAAATTAGAAAACCTCAACAGAAACAATATTGCCGTCGTTCATGCGGTCAGTAAAAACACGATTGTCGACTCGTCGTCACTCGTGGTAAATGATTGATCGACCGGCAAATAACTGCAATAATCACCAAGACTTAATTCGCAGAAAAAAGAAGTGGCAGTACTGTCAGTCGAAGCGTCGAGATTGAGATTCTGAATGTGTTAATCGAGTGGAGGCAATAATGACAGGGTAGGCCTATCCTTATTCTCTTCAGCCGACTAGGGGTCTAGAGAAGCGCCGTAAGCTCCCTTAGCAGGGTCCGGAACAAGTTTTGGTGCACATTCAGCTTGAGAAGCGCATCACAAAATCAACCGTTAGGCTGCACAGCGTACCGCCAGTGTAACATCAAGATCTGCCGCCGGTTGCCGGTACGGCTCACCGCCTCCAAAATATCTGCCGATACGCCGTATACCGGACACTACCGGCACAAATTAAGCCATATCAGGGGTCGAGACTCGAGACGAATAATCGTGGAACGAAGTATGGCGAAGTGTCAGACTGAAGCTCAAGCGTCCATCGTTCGCATCTTGGTCAGAGTTTGTCCAGACAGCGTGAGTTGGTGAGTAGTTCGCGCAGTATTCGCCAGGCGTGCTTGGCGGCACCGTCCAACGCGCTGACCGACCGGCCGCGCAGCAAGTCCAGTCCTGGCAGGAAGTAATGCGGACAGCGCCGGTTCTGCAAGCACGAGATGAGCTGTAGCAGGACTCCGTTGACACGATCACCCAGACACGCGTCGTCCCAGTCGGCGTCCAACGGATGCTTCTCACACTCGTACAGCACGAGCGTCTTGATGTGATAGTTGTCGACCGGTCGGCCGGGAAGGTCGAGATGTCGGTCTCGCAGCGTCTTCAGAATACTCAGACATCGACGTCGACATCCGCCCGCCAGCAGCAGCGACTCCGCAGACCTGAACCCGTCCACAGCGATACATTTCAATGACTATGAATGAATGAAGATTTATTAGTGCTGCAGCCAACAGGCTGGATTGCGACAATACACGAATACAACTTCGATAACAATAGTTGGAATTCATAACTGAAATGAACGAATTTCGATTAATCGAAATCGCGATTGTAGGCCTAATTGCAATTTTTCAGAGACAACTGAAATTTTAGCGTAATTGAAACTGACACTGATAAAAAATGAAATTTGAACTGAAAGTGGGAATTAATTTCACAACTAAAATGACTTTTTTTAGAAATTAATACCATTTGCCTTTGACTTTTAACACTTTAGAAGATTTTTTTTGAATTAAATTATAGAAATTGTTAGTCGATCGCTCTACAGCGCTAGCGATTGCGTCTATGGCTACTAAACGGTTTGTCTGTCGTCTGTCACATTTGCGCACACTGCTTAAACCATTCGACGGATCTATATACGTGCCATTTGGCAGTTGCATTTGCGGGGTCAGTGACACATTGCATTAGATAGAGTCCTTGGCCTTCAAAGAAAGAGGAAATTTTTGGGAAAGAGGGCTTAAAACCTCCAGCCAAAACTTGAACTGCCTACTTATGATTCATCAGGGAACAAAACCAATGAGCGATTTCGCTTTTACTGAAGTACTTCGGTCAAGTGTTTTCATTCGTGAAAGTTGAAATATGAAATATAACAAACCGGAAGGAGACGACCCATGCGTCACCGTCGACAGCTGATCGCTCGCGGGCGTACGGACTCTCCTTGGACAGCAGGTCGAAGCCCTCCGACTTGACCTCGCTGACCAGAGCAGGATGAGGCCAGGGTTGCTGCAGCAGCGGCCAGTGGGCGGCAGAACGCGGCCAGACGCCGGGACAACGGAACGCAGGCGTCACCTGAACTGTGTACCTGTATCACACACGTAGACGAAATATACAAGATAAGCCAAAAACAGACTATTTTTCAGCTTTGATAACTTAGCGACAGTTAGGAGTATGTCAAAAAATTTTGTATTTTTTCTAGGTAAAGTGTAAAAATTGCATAGCACTGTGTCTTAAAATAATCTGCCTAATTTGCATAAATCAATCGCCACACATGAAATTATACCAAATGTCGCTAAGTTATCAACGCTCAAAAGTAGTCCAGTTTTTTGGCCCACCCTGTATAAACGTCAAAAAGTAAGCCCATCGAAAAACTTAACAAAATGAGTTTTTACGCGCAAGAGCTAGCATGGCTAGCTATAGCGCGTATTAGCTACGGTAATTCTGTCTGTCCGTCTGTCTGTTACAACCCGGTACCGTTTCGAGCCTATGTGAGATAGAGACTTTATGTTTTCACCATATGATAGCTTTATGTCTCTAGTATTTCGTGACAAAATTTCATGCTGCTGGGTAAAGGGGTCCCCACGAACGAGGGGGCGAAAGAGGGGCACCCCCTTAAAAGACGTTATTTTACCGTTATTGGCTTGTCTAGCGTGGAAATGGTTGCAGTATTTAGGAATGTCAACTTTGATGACCTTGAACCCCCAAAATAGAGGGTTTTAGTAAATGTTTCGCGATTTCAAGCTGCGACACATATTTCAAGAGTAACTGCGCCCAAATGGCTGGAGTCAGAACTAAACAACCTGTATATGAAATTTTCAGCATTAAATGTAGATTTTAGCAGTCCAAGTCCGGACCCTTCAGGCTCAAGGAAACTGCGCACGCGGGTGTCAAAGAAGGGTACCCCTCTAAAAAGTGGTTATTTTTCCGCTACTGGCTTGTCTAGCGTGAAAATGGTTCCAGAGAGACACAGACATGCTGCTTATCATAACAAGCAATAGCGACAAGCTTCTTAGGAATGTCAACATCGATGACATTGAATGACATTAAACTCCAAAAAAGGTGTTTTGTGATTTTTTGCGATTTTTGGCTGCAGAAAAGTGAATTGCGACGAAATTGAAGGTGATAGACCAATATTACCTGCGAACAGGAACTGCTAAAGGCTCTCGCGCGTCTCATAAGCATTAGCTTAATTTTTTTGTTTCTGAATAACATGCACCGTGTCTCAAAAAATACGTGCCACTTTTTTGAATAACTCCGTGAAACATTGGCCGATTTTGATAAGTTTTGGCACGCAACGTCATAAAGAAACTTGACGTGAATGACCGCAGTTAAGTCCAACTCACCTAAATAATGTTGCTACACTACCTTGTAAAATGCAGAAGTTGTAGTTGGGCCGTTTACAACAACGAATTCATACTGGTTAGGAGTTATTCAGAACATAAAAGTGGCACGTGTTTTTGAGACACAGTGTCGAACTCAATATGTAAATGACAACCCCATAAACACTGTAGTACGCTATTACAATTACTATGATTCTTGATGACATACCGGTCGCGGATGCGTAGTCGGACCTCGGTCGTGTCAGCGACCACCCTGACGACATCCCTGTGAACAGTGCGATCCACAGCCTGCGCGACCAGCGTCTGGAAACGAGACCGGATCTTGCGCGATGACAGGTAGCCGGAGGCGGTGATAAACTCGACCCACAGCGACATGGACCTCTTGCGGCCGTCACTCAGTTTCAGCACCGCACAGCCGGGCAGCGTGCCGTCGTCGATGTAGCTGAACACTCCCATCTGATTCAGGTAGAGCGTGACTTCGAACTCACTTGCCGACAACACCTGCAAGCGTGACAACGGAGCCAAAACGCCAACGTCATCCAGTGGCATCGTGGGAGGGGAAGAGGTACAGTTCCCCAAGAGGGGACAGCTGCCACCCGCTCTAAATTTTGGGTGGTCGAAAAAACTTTTTTTTCTTATTCGAAAACTTTCGTCCAAAAACAACATTTGGGGCTAATAACCCACATTTCGGACAAAATTTAAAAAGAAAAAATTGCAATTTTGAGTATCCAGAATGTCGAGATTGCAATCCCGGGATCCCGAATCCCGGAATCCGGGCCGTTTTCGCTAATCCCGAATCCCGGGATTGGCGGCATCTCAATCCCGGGATTTCGGGATTACAAAAATTAGCTGAAATTGTATTTTTTCGCGTGTTAAATGACAAAAATAAGAATTTTAGCCGTCTGGTAAATAAAATATTGTATGAGCACAGAGTATACTATTTCGTGCTGTCGCCGTAAATTTGTAATTTTGACAGTCACTGTCACTCTCTCTAGTCTATACAGTTCGGATATACCTTCCGTATAGGGGCCCTGTGCATAAATTAAGTCAAATTGGAGATGCTAAAATGACGACCAGTCTATAAGCATAATCCCGAAACGAGATCCCGGGATTACAAATTTCTCAATCCCGGATCCCGGTATTGAGAATTCAATCCCGGGATTGCAATCACTAGTGCTTATAACTATCAAACCACAACTTTCAGTGCTAAACGCATTTGAAAAATGACTCTATTGGCATGCAAAAATTACAGCTTGTAACAATTAGAAAAATTTAATGGCTAATTTTTACTTTTTTCAAAAACTAAAATTTAATTAATTGTTTATTTCGACTTAAACTATAATACTGGTTATGGTGCACGAAAGAATACATGTTTTTATAAACTTTAAAAATAGCTAACAGCTATCACAAATGCACTGATACATTAGTAGGCCCGGCCTAAATGCTTGCTTTATCCATACGTTCTCCGGAAAAAGTGAAATTATTGTCGTTTCACAAATGACTGTCAATGTACGTATTTTATAATGCGTTCTTAGTGACGTGCATGACTTTCTTATATTGACAATTAAGCGATAAAATTTTCATTAATCGTTGAATTTGCTAAACCCATTAATCGCGTGGTTAATATGCAGTCAGACCTGGAGTCCGTCGAAGTATCCGTTAATCTCGCTGAGTGAGCTGACGAACCGCGGCTCTTGCGTCTCCACCTCTTTCAGCACGTCCTGCACGATCGCGCAGACGTCGCGCAGATTCTTGACGACCGCAGCGCGCCGCGACTGCACGCGCTCCGCGTAGAACTTGTTCAGCTGCTGCAGCAGTTTGCTCTGCGATGACGTCATCGATAGTGACGTCATCATCATCTTCGCCGCGGTATATAGCGACCTCTGTACGTCGGCGTATATACGAACTGTGTATATAGCCGTGCAAAACCTGCGCGATTCAAAGAACAACTAGAAATTTGGGGCAAAGCCCAACGTGAGTCCGCCCGGCGCCCTAAGTCCAACTGGGGGAAATTAGGGGGAGGGTAAAATTTCCCCGGCATCAGTCACGTGGCCCGAACTCAAATGCATGGGTATAAGCCGAACGCGCATTGTCGACTTAAAGTAGGTCAACATGAGCGCTTATAACTTTGTTCGTAGTGGACCGAATTTCACAAAAAAATTTTTTGTTCAACGCCCAAAAGATATTGCTCGTAAACGCCGTTTAGATTTTGTCACTATCTTCATCGGTTCCAGAGATATTTGCGCTCAAACTCGAAAGTTGTCGTAAATCGCACCAATTTTTGCACGTTTTTTTGCCCTCCCAAATTTTAAAGGGGGGCGGTGCCCCCAAAAGTTGTACTTGCGTTAACACCCCCACCTACAGGCACGTCAAG
>Ga0209454_1001525_pt1 | contig 14620 bp, 9 predicted proteins | sample WorMetHERISLAND1_2_FD_187400 | JGI IMG/M metagenome (GOLD analysis project Ga0209454, IMG submission 187400) | Marine gutless worms symbiont microbial communities from Max Planck institute for Marine Microbiology, Germany - Olavius geniculatus... | ecosystem: Host-associated > Annelida >...
TCTGGGTACTGCGGCCGGTCGCGAGAATATGCGGCAGGGAAATACCGTATAGAAACTCTCCGGCAAACCGACCGGCCGCAGTACCCAGAACAGCGCCCACCACACCCAGAACCAGCGCCACAACGCGGGCTCGATCCTGCTTTTTTTTGAGGTTTTGGGCCGTGTTGGCCCACTCCCGGTACTGAAGCCATACGGAAATTTCTGTGGCCGTTGGGTGACCGGGATTGAAGGAGCCACTAGCCATGTTTATCTTCCTCCTAATCAACTTTATCCAGCCGGCTGATTATAAGGTGCAGAAAATGACATTATGGAAAATGGCCTCATGCGGTGTATCATTGAGGTCATTTATGAGATAAGACATTGGTTTTTCTATAAAATATAGTGGGTCCAGCCTTGTATGTCAAGAAAAAATGGACCGCACTAGATGCCGTTTTCTTGCATCCGCGGTCTGGATTTTCGGCGGTTGGACTGTACTCCAGGAAACGGGACGATGGTGCTCTTTGACGGCTTACAAATGTCGCAATTCATAAAGACCATTTTGCCCAGTGACGGTCTTTGGCCACATCAAGGACATATGGGACGATATGCAAATAATCATGACCTTTACTGTCTTCCCTCTGATTGTTAGTCATTTTTGCCACATAGGGTATCACGATTTACGAAACTGGACGTTGCCATGTAGCGCGAAGTAGACCGGCAAGAAGGAAGTGCCTGGGTGGTGATGATGGCTTCGAGCGCCGGAAACGCCAGCGTACATCATTGGCATTTTCATAGCTAGCCGAAAGCTGGATCATGAGCCAACGCGCTGATGGCCATGTGGGGTGCGGCACCCGGACTCTCTTTCGGGTCCGGCCCCTTTTTACTTAAAATCGGAAATTTTGCTGAAACTAATTCCATTGCGCCACTAACGCCCAAGCCTAAAAACGGAACACCAAGCGCTTCGATTCCCACCCCGGTCGCAAATGAAACAATGTGGTAGACACGTCGCACCCAGGTCTTCCGAAAGTGACTGCGCACCAGACCATTATGGTTATCGACGAGATCCTCCAATTCCTTGATGGCCGCCTCCGAAGGCCATCCGCTTTTCGCGCGTCGATCCTCCCAATCAAAGAGTGAGCGACGGGCCAACTGAAAATCCTCACTACGTGCGAGCTCAATCGCTCGATAGTATGTCTTTTTAGGTTCCTCCACAATTGGGAGTTCCAGTCGTCGTTCGAACAAAGCACCGACTTCACGGTTCAGTTCTTGCTGGGCTGCCCTGCGAGGATCAAGGGCTTGTACTTTGTACATTAATTTTGCACTCTGCGGATTGCGGAAAGCCGCCACGGGTATCGGGGGTGGAACCCGATCTTTCCATAATCTGTCTGTAACGGCGAGTACCGCAGGGGTCATGTCGTATCCCAAACCCTCGATTGCGTTGCCAACCTCGCCGAGCTCTTCCATGCCCTCTGCCCAGTCGTCTCGTAAAGTTTTCGTCCACTTCACGGCATGAGCCAATCCAGCTTCGCTAAGCTCATTGACGCGCTGTCTCATCAGCTCAGGCTGCCAGTCTTTTTTGTTCCAGCGTTCGTCATCATCGGCAGGAACCGGAAACACGAGTCGGTCATAGAGCAAGATCTCAGGGACGAGTTGTCCGACATTCTTGTGATCGATTACAGAGAAAGTTCCCCATCGGGGCCTCAACTTTTCTGTTTCCATGATTACCTCACTTATTCTGTTACCTGGTTATCTACAAAGCTCCAGTAACCGGCACTTCGCTTCCCTCCCCTGGTGGGAGGGATTGAGGGAGGGGGATAAAATAGATAGCATACCTTCAACTTGATCTTTCTGGATAAGCGTATTCTGTTATTATGCCAGCATACTGGCACCTTTGCGTGTGTCCCTCATCTCGATTATAACATTGGCACCAGTTTATAATTCCGGGTGTATGTCGACCGGCTCCTCCTCTGCGCGAAGTTGGTACGGTGTGGCTAGCGCTTTGATATGGCGATCTTTCACTTCGGTAAGCCTCTGCGCGTATGAGTTCGCCGGCTCGCAAGTCTTTATGTGCCAGGTCTATCGCTTGTTGTGATCACCCGATGCCATGACACTGCGTCTGCACTGCGGCAGTCCGTCCATGCGATCCCAGTCATCTGCTAAAAGCCTTGAGGGAGATCAAAGCTTGAATTGTGAATTTAGTTTATTGAACGATGCCCTTAATTACTGATCATTTTAGTTTGGCCTTTATGGATTTTACTGCGTGACTGACCGCTGAGCAGCTCAATCCGAATTCAATTCCGATTTCGGCATTTATCATTCGCCCGTTCTCCAGGTATAATAAAGCAATAAATCCCTAGTGTCCTTTTTCTGCAGATGTTGTGTAGGACCGCCCCTTTTTGGTTTTGTCTAGACCGCAATATATTCGCTAGAAGCACTTCATTATTCTGAACCCATGACCCCAGGTTCACGCCTGGTAGGCAACATTTAAATTGTCCATGTTCAAATCTACAATGGCACCGACTTTTTTGACGCCGTCCTTGAACACAATTTCGATCCGGTCATCCTTGTCCAGCATGAACCGGGCCTGGTTGAGCCTGAGCATGCCGCCGTTGGAGCTCTTGTTGATCAGGATTGCCGGCATTTCAAGGCCTTCTTGGATGATCGTGACTTCTTCGTCGCAATCGGTTCTGTTGGCTTCATGCCGCTTCTCGACTTTGTGCTTGCCGCAGAACAATGTGAACCCGATGGTTACCGAGAGCACAAATCCCATCAAAGGATATTGCCACAAATGGTGATCGACCGCCGGTGGCTGGCTCACCTTGAGACCGGTCCAGACCAGTAGCGCGGTCAGGGCGGCATGGGTCAGGGTATACTTGAGTGTATACCCCCAGTATCTGATCCGGTTTTTAAACACCCGGGCTGAAGAATCGCAACGGATGCAGATGAAAAAGGCGGTCCCCGCCGTGATCCCGCAGAACATGGCCATGGCGTACCATGACGCTCTCGGGGCCATAAGCCCATGCTCATTGATCCGGAGCATCATCAGAAACAGGGCGATGACAAAGGAGATCCCGGACAGGATAAGATAGAGCTCCAGCGGCCGGTCAAAAAAGCTTTTGTAGGGATTGTCCCGGCTCACAATTCTCCAGGTGCGGTTTTTTGCCATGTATTGCTTAGTCATGGTTACCAAGATAATGGGCAGTACCATAATGTATAATGCCGATTCAATGTAGATGAATATTTTTTTGATGGTGCCGCCCACGGTCGTATTCGGATCCAGCATGGCATACCATACCGCCATGAGCGCTATAGTCGGGACCATGATGAACACGACCCTGAACACCTGTTGGCGCCGGTAAAAGTCGAGGGCCCCCGGATTGACTTTTAGGCCGATATCATGGATCAGCCGCATGGGGTGTTCACTGGCGGAGGAGGCCATGACCACCACGCAGGAGATCAGCCGGTAGCAATTGGCCAGTAAATGGTCGACCTGCTGGCTCAGTTCGGTTTCTTCGTCCTGGCTCATGGCCGCATCCATGTTCCTGAACTCGGCCATTTTTTCGATCAGGGCAATGTAGGCTTTTTTCAGTGGAAGCCAGCCCAGGGACCGCTCGCTGACATGGCTTTTAAACCGGGGGTCCCGGCTCCACTGGTCCACAATAAATATAAAATAGGACAGCCGGGCCCACCTCGCAGTCATGGTGCCTGAATTGCCAGGGTTGGTAAAATCAGACCGTTCCAGGTAACGGTCGATCTCGATATCGGTCCTGTAGTTTTGCTCAAATAGCTTTTCCAGATGGGTCTTAACCAAGTTGGAATCGGATTTGATTTCGGTAAAACAAAGGGTGTGAAAAATGTCCTTGCTTTGGTCCGGGATAAACACAAAGCTGTGTAGCCAATGCTTGACCATTCCAAACAAAAGGGTTTTGGGCCATTTCAATAGAAACTGCAACTTTTCCACTTTGATATCATCCGCTCGAACAATTCCCACAATGAGAAACGCCGAAACTAGGGCTGATACCGCTGTTTCCCCTTTTTCACCGTAAGCGAGATCCAGGGGCAGGCTCAACAGTATCTTGGTGAACCACATATAGATAATACCGGCAATTACAGCAAAAAGAAACATGAAGAGGGTATAGCTCGAAGGATCTACCATATATCTAGGCAAGGCCGGCTTGGCAAGCCTGGCATAGGGCGCGGAATCAATAAGATCCTCATCGTCGCTCCCATAGGGGTATTCCGGGGCGTTGAAATCCTTCAGTGAAAAAACAAACACCAACACAAATCCGATGGCAAAGGTGCTGAATGTAAATAAGTCCATATTTTACCTCCTTTTTTTGAGAAAAAAGGTTGCAGGAGGATAACAAAGCGTTGCCCCGGCTGGTTTTACTTGAATTACTGAAAGACATTCTGCATCTCACCGGCATAAAAGACACATTGTTTCCGGAGCGCATGAATAACTAACCGCCCGGAGCTGCATCGCATTGAGTAACTTTGAACAACACTAGAAGTGGACTTAACCTAATTCAATCAATCGGACTGTAGCAGGAAAAAATTCTAATGAGCATAGGCGTTAACTAGTGTCTGGGATCGGCCCACGGCCATCCATTGTTATTTAATGATCAACGCCCTAAAAAATTGGCGTTAGTAGCTCTTAAAATACAGGTTTCATAAGATTAAATTAAGGTTCAGTTGGCCTGGCCCGACCCTCCGGCCCAGATCTGAAAGATATGGCACCGCACTTTCCACGATTAGAGGATTTGAACCTCTTTAGAGGGTACAGGAGTCGGCGATTTACCGTAGAATCCAAGGACAAGGATCGCGCAGACAACAAGCGAAATTGCGATGATGTTTCTCATAACAACCCCCTCTGTTCATGGAGGCTTCCAGGGTGTGCGCAAGTGAAGAAGTTCAAATCTAAAAAAATGCCACGTCTTGTTTATAAGATAGACAAATTAAGTGCCAACTCTATCCACAAATGGAAAAAAAATGATAGTACATGATAAGTATTTGAAATATTATGTTTTAGATGAATATTAATCCAAGGGGTTTAGCGAGTCGAGGCGATAATAGCAGTACGTGATTGTAAATGTAGTAGACAGAATCAGACAGGAAGTGTAAATTTAATTAACGAAATATCGAACGGAGGGTGATAGGGGACAAGGGGATGTTAAACCGAATCTCGGATTTATCCTTCTCCAACAACTTCCATCCTTGCTCCTCGAAGATTTGGCGACTCAGTACTTTCACCAGCTTGATTGCATTCTTGCCGGCAGCGCACTAAAGCCTATCCAGGTTTTTCACCAGATGTTGGGGTTTTATATCAGATTATCTATTGGTTTCGTTTAGAACCGTTTATTAAGAATTCGACCCTGAGGGCACGATTTGGGTACAGACCAGATTCAGCAAAAAGAAAAAAAATATTTACCAGTCTTCGAAATCAACAAGCGGAACCCGCATAGGAGGTACGCTAAATGAAGAATTGAAAAAGGCGCTCACAGAAGCGAACCTCTTGATCTTTATTTACACACATGGAGTCTACGATTGGAGCTACTGTATGTGGGAATGCGGAGTTGCCTTGGGTCCAGATACGGAGAACACCAACCTCGTTGTATTTGAATGTGCTAAGGAAACTCCTAAAGTATTTCGCCCAAATGTACGAGTTAGAGTCAATCAGGATGAGATTAAAGTGTCTATTCGCTCGAGCCATTTAAATTCCATTATCCCCTTATGGCACCGATTCGTTGTTCCTTGATATGTCCTAAAAAGTTAAAATGGTGTTTTCAGCCTTGAAAATTACTCTCTAAGGCTTCTCAGAGCGTTATTATCTATGGCTTTCTGCTAATTATCAAAATGTTAACTTAACCCAGTAAAAACAACCTATGTTATTCCTGTGCAGATTTTTTAGGGTTGCTTGGAGCAGACCCAAGCTTGTCGGGGCATCGTGATAATAATTTAGAACCCCCATCAAATATTTACATTTGAAAAACAGGCCGGATACTTTTTTTGTAGTCGGACTTGACATTTGGAACGGGATTGTCTACTCCTACCTGACCAAATAGCCGAATCGGTCGCGGCAATCGCCGCGCCTTTCAATCCGAAGCTGGGAGTTCATCGACATCGGTTTCCGCAGGTTGTCATCTGCCCAGCCAGCGCCGTCCCTTCAACTTTTCACGAATTGGCCCGTCGATCTCGATATTCTCGGCAATCGTCGCGAGCCCCCTGCTGATGGATTTTCGCTCTTTCGCCGTCGGGGAAAACTGCTCAATCGAAGCCAGGGATTCGTCGACTAGGCCTTCGGTACCCAGAACGATCGCCGCCGATAGGCTGGTCGCGGCTGTCCAGACGTTTTTCTCGTCCATATTCTTGAGTACATCGTAAACCTGCTTGTACACCTTCTTCGCTTCCTCCAGCTCAGACGATTTCAGCAGGGACTGACCCAGCAAGTCACCGAGATAATAGGATTTCGGGTTACTTCCATACGCATCTCGTAGCGTCTTCTGCTCGCCGATCCTGTCACCCGACTCGCGCTGCCAACGTGCTTTGAGTCCGGCATTCTCCGGGTTCTTTAAAAATGCTCGCTTGTCGAGGGCTTCGATCTCCTCGATGACAACGCGACAGCCGTCGGTGTCGCCGTCATCGAGCCTTGCTTTGCCGAGATTTCGCAAGACGAAGATATCGCGTGGGGCAGTTAGGCGAGCGAGGTCGTATTGGCGTACGGCGTCTCTCGCATAGCCGGCGGCCGCGTAAATATCCGCCATGCGTCGATGTAGGCGGACGTCCAAGGGCCGATCCTTTTCATCCTCATCGCGGCCGAATGCTACGTCGATCCAGTCCTCTATGACGCGAACCTCGGTAAAACGCTTGGCACTCGCCAGTGCATTCAGCCGATCGAGCCACTCCTGCACGGCCGCCTCGGTCAGGCTGATCGGTAGTCGAGGGAGCACCGTTTCAATGTCGGCGAGGTATTGGGCAACCGCTTTCTCGATTGCGGTTCCGAATGATCGCGCTTCGGATGCAGTGAAACTTTCTTCGTAAACTTTGAAGATGTCGTCAATGAGCTTGACGACGTCGGCGCGTTGGGTGGCCTTGACGACCTGAGTCCTGGTAAACGGCCCGGGAATGGAGTCACCGGAGATTCCGTAGGTCAGCGGGTAGACGCGCTTCTCGTCTTTCGGCGAGCCCGTGTAGGCCGCACCTGTCACCGCGCCGGCCTCCCATAACACCCAGGGTTTAAAAATCGAGTTCGCCGTCAACAGAATGATGGCGATGTCCGCATTGCCGACCTGATCGACGATCCAGCGAAACCAGTCTTCGCCTGGTGCGATTCCACCTTCGAGCTCCTTGCGGCTTGAATAGTTGACCGGCGGGAACTTGTCCTTGAACAGCGTCTCGATCAGCTTTGCCAGTGCGCCCGCCAGGGCTTCGTCGCTGTGTGCATGGCTTATAAAAACTCCACTCATCACTTACCTCCGGTCATGTCTTTGATAACATCATCAATGCCCTTGACGTCCTCCATCATTCTCGCCATCCACGAGCGATTCTCGGCCGATATCGCTTCCTCACAGGCGATAACGAAATCAGACCAGACCTGAGGCGCTGATGGGTTAGGTTTAGCCCGCCACTCGAGGGTAAGCTGGCGCAGTTCGCCGGCCTGCTGCGCGTAAGAGCTTGCAAGCTTATCGAATCGGTTGACCGCCGAGTGGGTGGCAAAGATCGTCCCGACGGTCGTGGCTACTGCGGCCCAGGCCCCGATTGGCGTCAACACGTTAAAGGCGGCAAGCCCGCTGGCTACGGCCGCCGCAATTATGCTGGCCGTGCTGAGCGTCCGGTAAAAAGCGGCTTTGCTCTTATTCTTCTCCGCTTTTATCCTATAATAGTCCTCAATTTGCTCATTGACGCGCTCGGTCAGGTAGGACTCGGGGGTGAGCTGACCGGGTGGTGCCTTCTCCCTGCTTGGCCGACTCGGCAGGTATTTCGCGAGGTCCTTGCCGAGCTCCTTGATCGAGCGTGTGCGGCCGACAAAGTGCGCGAGCGCGGGATCTGCGTCATCCGATGCTTTGTTGGCGTATTCGCCGACGGCTGCTCGAAACTTGAAGGTCTCCGACTTTAGACCTTCACTCACTGAGCGTGCCCTCGGCCAGCCGTCGACAATCTCCTTTGGCAATAGCCTCGTCGATATAATTGGAACCAGCAGAAGTGCCATGGCGCCAACTGCGGCTAAGACCTGGTCATGAGTCGGGCTCAACCCGGTCGCCGCCGCCGTTGCCAGAACGGCACCGGCCACGGCGAGAATCATCTGCACCACACGCCAAAACTTGATCCGGCTTTGAAGCTTGCCCGCTGCGTCGGACCAGCAGATTCGATCATACCAGATTTCCTTCAGGATTTCCTCGCGTTTCCTGTCGCCAGTGTTATCCGTCATCGATGACCACCAGTTTTTGTTTGCGATACCAGCGATCGACAGCAGAGATCAGGTGGGAGGGCAAGTGACGGCGATCCGGCGTTGGAGTCGTTCGGTTGATGGTGGCATCGCGGTACGATAAGATATTGCATTTTCAGTACGGGTAAATCGAAAATGGTGAATTGTTTATCGGCTTCAGGTGAAGCCAAACATATTGAGACGCCGATTAAAAACAATAACTATCGTAGTAACCAAAGCGGGCTTTGCTGTCAATACTAAAATAATTTATAACACTCAATCCACTGTACCTTTTCTTTGCTGGATACAGCCACTTAATCCACCGGCGTCGGTCGCTTGGAAATTATAAAAGGAATTCTCGCTTATGGCAACGAATTGTCGGGTCGACTTGTGGGGTCGCAGCCTGAAGGGCGAAGCCCCAAGCCGAAGGCGTAGTCCGATGGGTTATATTCCGGACATAACCCGGCATATAGTGTCTATTCGCACGGGCCATTTTTCATCGAGTCTCTTAACAGGGCAGTTTTAGCAGAAAATCAATCGATTAATGCCGATTTAGAGACATTTTTATGACATTTTCCTCTCAATGTCAATCAGTTGGCGTGGCCCACCCTACTGCCGCTAGCTTAACATCAATTGGTGGTGGGAGTGGCTTCCAGCCACGATACAAAGTCGCTTTAAAGCTTCAATCGCGGCTGGAAGCCGCTCCCACCAATATCGCCCCGATCCTTGAGTTAATGGCATTGGGCCCGATCCCCAGGATAGCCCTATAGTTCGTGGTTCTTTAAAATCACTTAAAGCGATGTTTTCAGCCCTGAAAAGTACTATCTAAGGCTTCTTAGAGCACAATTTTTAAAAGCTACCAGGGGTGATATTTGTCAAAGAACTGATACGGAATGGAGAACTGAATTTGTCTTTCCAAAAACGGTCTTCAACCAAACGAGAATAGTAGTAATGTAGTAAACATCTTTTACTATAACTTTTGAAAGCAAAACTATTGTTTGCTAGTAGATTAGTCTTACCAAATTTCACCATGCTTCATCAAATTCGCTATTCTAATTGCGCCTAACTTTGCATCTCACTGCGGGGTTCGTGAGCGTGAGCAGCGGCATATATAAGCATCGATCCTGCACGGCCTTTACGTGAAACCGCGATCTTCACTCCGTCTGCTCACGCATTTATTCGGTCATTCCTATTCCCATATCCTCTTGATCATGCCGAAATGCTGACCAGTTGGATCCTGAAAGATACATAGCCTGCCCAGGTTTGGCACTTAGCTCCTCCTTTTAACATTTCGGTTATCGAACGCGGCTAATCAGCCGCAGGGCATTTCGTGTCGGCTGCATTAGCCTTGTTATAAGCCTTTCACTTGTTGTAATTATGCTTTCTCCACAACGTACCATCTTTTTTGTACCAATAATAGATATTTCATTCATATCAGGAAGATAGATTTATTTTTATAATCGCGAAACCTCGCGGTTTAATATCCTCTCCGCCTCTCTTAAAAATTTATCGGCATTTAGAGTCTTTGTTATTTTACGTTGTTAGGGTCGATGTATATAATATGAAAGCTGTAGAAGGTACGCATCATTTTGCACAATTAGATTTTTGTAGCGGCCTTGAAATAAATGACCGCTTCGATAATGACGACGATTGAAACGCTGCGTGTAGGCGGTTACAAACCACTGCATCGCTTTTTTTAAGTTGGCCAGTCGGCTTCTGACAAGAAGGTGCTAATGATTATCCATCAATACATAAGCAAAGACATCAAAATTGTATCGGTCGGACATCTCACCAATAGTATCTAAAAATTGGCCCGATCCTTCTTTTCATAAAAAATATCGCCGCCCTCGTTGCCACGGGACATCAGGTGATATAAAGCACCTTCATATTCAATTCGCCATGCTCTGTTCATGGAAAAGCAATTACCAACAATTAGATATTATGTCAGTTATAATTCACGATTCAAGCTTTGACCCCATTTCTCTTCAGTTTCATATTAGCGTCCTCGAACGTCGCTGCTCACAGGCCGCGAGGCACGAGCGGTCATTTGCGAAGCAACTTTTTATACGCTTTTTTGTCTTATTTATTTATCATTTTTTCGGACGTCGCCTCTGCGTTCTTTCTCTTGCTTTCTACCACTTCGATAAGCCTTCTTCGTTGTTTTTCCGCGAAAATCCATAAAATAATTCTTGAAGGAACGTCTTGAGACGTGTGAACGATATGAATACCAGTCGAAAGACCATGCCTTTTTTCATATATATCTGTTATTTCGTCGTATTCGATACGGTATTTCTTCAGATGTCCTAGTACTAAAAAGCCATCGTAAAGACTCACGGCTGCGACGGGGTACTTAGCGCTTAACCAACCGAACCGGCCTCCGCACCTAACTCTTATAATCTCTTTCTTTCCTTGTTCCTCCGGCATTTTTTTTCCGCTGAGTAAGATGGTTGCCACTATGACTACGAGTAGTAAAAGAAAACCCACCAACACAAGGTAATCTAGCGATTCCATAAAAATTTTACTCTTTTTATTAAAAATTACGGGTTAAAAGCTTGAATAGTGAATAGCAATAAATCTATAGTCGCTTAATTCACTATTCAAGCTTTGACCCTCTAACCTTTTTCCTCATCCGGCTAACCAACGCTTCGGGAGCACGACGCTTCCGGTGCTTCGCCTGCAAGCGGTGGTTGGGCAGCGTCTGAGTCAAGGTGCCTCTCCGCATCTCCTTACGGTCCTATCCTATAGCCGGAACCCCCGCATCTATGACTTGGGCGACACCGTAGCCACGTATGCCAACGATAGTCGCAGGGACCTAAATGTACAAACCGCCAAATTAATATGTCCTCCCAAACTCAAATTATAACAGGATCTAACATGCCCTATAATATTTTCCGAGATAACCCAAATAACAATTAACAATAACTCCCAAAACGGGAATGTCAGATGCAAATTGGCGGTTTGCGGTCTAACCACGGATAAGCCTTTTCCAGTTGACCCGCCAAACGGAACAGAGTCGCCTCGTCGCCAAATCTTCCGACGAAATGGATACCGATCGGCTGGCTGTTGACTGTCTGCTGCAACGGTAAGGAAATCGCCGGCTGACCGGTAACGTTGACTACACCTGTAAAATGAGCCCAGCCATTGAAGAGCTTGTCCACCCAGCCGCGGGCATCCAACGACTGGTCATCGGCGTTATAATGGGCGATTTCAACCAGCGGTGTCGGCATGGTTGGCGTCATCAGGACATCGTGCTCTTCGAAAAATGGGGCCGCCTCTCGCCTTATTTGGTTGTACAAGGCTATTGACGTCAGCACATCAAGGGCGGAGGCTTTGATGCCTTGCTGATAGGCTGTCCATGTCGTTGCTTCCAGGTTCTCCGGCGACGGCGTCCGATCCATCAGCAGTCTGATGGACTCAACTGCACTGGCCACCCAACCCGTCCAGGCCGGCACGGAGGCATTGAGCATGTTTTCGAAGTTCACTTCGGGCGCGGCCTGTCTGATTCTATGCCCCAGAGACTCCAGTTTAGCCGCAGTGTCCTCGACTGCTTTTACACACGCCAGATCTGACTTCAGGCCGTTAAATCCCGTCGTAGTGAAAGCGATATTCAGTTTGCCCGGTGCGGTTTCTACCTCTTCGAGATACGGGCGTTCTGGCGGGGTGATGATGTAGGGCTCGCCCGGGGCTGATCCGTTGACCGCGTCCAGCATGGCCGCACAGTCGCGCACCGTGCGCGTGACGACATGCTCGCATGCCAGCCCGAGTAACGCTTCTCCGAAATCCGGACCGAGTGATACGCGTCCGCGAGTTGGTTTCAGACCAACCAAGCCGCAGGCAGAGGCAGGGATGCGAATGGAGCCTCCACCATCGTTGGCATGCGCCCACGGCACGATACGGGAAGCTACTGCGGCAGCCGATCCTCCACTGGAACCCCCGGGTGATTTTGACGGATCCCATGGATTGTGAGTTGGTCCGTGGAGGACCGGGGCGGTATAGTGCTTGAGTACGACATCTTGGGCCAACATATCCCGTCCTAATTCCGTTTGACGCAGCAACTTGGGATCACTTTCATTTTTCATAAAAATCCCGGGGGAAGTTTATAATCGCCGTTCATCTCTTCTAAAAGTCTTGCGAATTGAATGGGAGTATAATCCTCCAAGTAAGGTCCAATTATTTGGACACCTACAGGTAGGTTTTTCGGTGTAAAACCAATGGGAGCAACAGTCGCAGGTAAGTAAGCGACAAGGCTCAATGAATTCCAAGGTCCAAAAACATTCCAATAATTCATGGCTTTATTATTGAATTGTATTTGACGTTCGGAGATTTTAGTGTGATCATGGTTATGGGCTGCCATTCTGGCTACTGGACAAAGCAATACGTCAATATCCTGAAAATAGTCATCCCATTTCTGTCTAATGATAGCACGTTCCTCATTGAGTAGGTTCCAATCACGATGTTTTCCGGTTATTGCACGTATCCACCTTGCAGTATGACTTTGGTTATCGTCTTTAAGACTCTTAGCTTGACTTACAGCCCATTCGTAATAGCCTGGCGGTTGAATATGACTCATAGTCGCAGTTTCCAAATCCCCTCTTAACAAATGGCATCGTTTTAAATCAACATCAGGTTTTTTTGTTTTGAGGATAACGCCTTCTTTAGCCAGATCGGCTGCCATTTTCTGTAAGCAATTTCTTGTGGATTCGTCTGGAGGATATTTTGAATCATCGAGCCATAACCCAACTCTAAACTCTTTTAGTTTGGTTTTGCGCGGATCGGGTAGTTTGATCTTGATTGCCTTTCGTTGATATGAAGGAGGTCCAACGATAATATCCATAGCCAGTTTCAAATCCTCCGCACTTCGTGCGAGTGGGCCTGTCACGACCAAATCAAGGTCAACTGGGTAATTGGTATGTTTTTTTTTCCAAGGCTTCCTTCCGCCATGCATTGAGACTATTTTGTAGGATGGTTTATGTCCATAAACTCCACAAAAATGAGCAGGTAGACGAATGGAACCTCCAATATCATTACCGATCTCCAATCCTGTTAAACCAGCCGCCAAGGCAGCAGCTGCACCTCCAGATGAACCGCCCGGAGTTTTGGATAAATCCCATGGGTTGTTAGTTTGCCCATAAACATCATTGAAACTTTGGGTATCCATCCCAAAAAGAGGTATATTTGTTTTGCCGAATATGATTGCTCCGGCATTTAAAAGCGATTGAACGACATCAGCATTTTTATCCGGTAGATGGTTTGTAAAATACGGAGACCCGTAAGTAGTGGGCATTCCAATAACTTCAATGTTATCCTTAATAGTCATGGGCAGACCATGTAATGGTCCCCAGCTTTTCCCTTTCGCAAGATCTTCATCCGCCTTTCGAGCTCTTTTAAATGCACTTTCAAAGTCAGTTGCCACGATAGCGTTTATTTTAGAATTGAGATGTTTATGTCTTTCCTCGAAATATTTCATTAATTCAGTTGAACTAATTTTCTTATTCATAATTGCATTGATCAAACTTGTTGCGGAAAGACTTCCAAGATTTCTCGTATTGATTGTATTGGTCAGACTTGATGCTGCCAGGCTGTTGTTCAGCAAACCTTCAGTAGAAATCGTTACGCTTAACATTAAAAGTTTATTAAACTGCCTTCTTGTCATTTGACTATATGACATGATTATATCCTTCGTTTATTGATTGTTTCATTTTGACTACAAATACCAATCATTCAAGCAACAAATATTATGGAGAGCAAGACAGCTAATTTTCTTAAATTGTATAATGCGGATAACCAGCGGGCGTGATTACTTTCATGCCTGCACGGCCTTTACGTAAAACCGCATAGTTTCTCCCGTCTGGTTATGCTATTATATATTTCGCTTTGCCGATTAAGTTTAAAAGTTCATTAGCTTGTTCATGGTCATCATCTTTATTGGCTTCCTCTAACAATATACGTGCTTTTTTGACTGACTTTTTTGTACCTCCTATTCCGAGGAGATGAATAATGCCAGACCAATATGAGGCATCTTCCCTTGTTCTCTCACAAATATTGGCGGTGTTGTCATTTAAAATTTGTTTGAAACAATCGTTTGCAGATTTGTAGAGCAAGCGCACAAACATAAAATTTTCAATAAAAACAGTGTGATAAATTAAAATACTACTTGATTTTTTTTGCTATAAATACTACTAAACACTTAAATTTTAAAGCAGATTGCCCTAAAATAGG
>Ga0209454_1001529_pt1 | contig 14608 bp, 8 predicted proteins | sample WorMetHERISLAND1_2_FD_187400 | JGI IMG/M metagenome (GOLD analysis project Ga0209454, IMG submission 187400) | Marine gutless worms symbiont microbial communities from Max Planck institute for Marine Microbiology, Germany - Olavius geniculatus... | ecosystem: Host-associated > Annelida >...
AGCCCAAGAACATGGGCTTGACTCGAAGACACTTTCTCCATTCGTTGATAGCAGCATCGATAACATTCTGCTCCAGACCAATACAGACCACCAGTCACTTCTTGAATTCATCAATATTCCTGAATAATAGGTCTTTTTAAGAAATGTGCTGTTGCACAACAGTCAAACCTTGTAATTGATTGGCTGTTGGTGGCCACATATCCGGAAAGATGAAATTTTATAAAGTTTTTTGTTGATTTTAATGCATATTTTGTCTGTTGTTTTTCCCATGTAGTGCAGAAGCAGATGTTGGGTGAGGTGGGAAACTGAACAGCCATTTGATCGCCAGTTGTGTCATGAATATGTGTACCAAAAATTATCAAAATTGGATAGGCCTAACCCTTCTTCAAGTTATGGTAAAAAAATTTGCTATGTTTTTATGCCTCACAGTGTAGTTTTGGTGTTGGCACTTTTATGCACTAATCTCTTGCAGTTCAATTCCCATCTTTATAAATGTGAAGCACACATGCTTTACCGAGTATACTAAGCAAATGGACAGTTTCAGAAACTACTTAGCCTAAATCACTGGAGCGAAAAAGGGTGTCATGACTGTTCAAGTGTTTAACATGATCACCCTCGCTGCAATGACGTAGGTTTCCAGAACTATCAGAATGCTTAATCCATGGAAACGATGCATATTCCACTTTTATACATACCTGCCACCCGATATCACTTTATGCACAGAACTGATTAGAAGTTAAAGTGATGAAAAACTACAAATAAGATCACAAAACAATGTTACATATAACAAACGATGGAAAAATGGTAACGAACAACAGTCAATCATCATTTAATTTATAACTAAAAAAACCCCGCTGATTATGCAAAAACCAACCTCAAGTAGTCTCTCTAGCCGCATGACTTTTCTCTCTGACGGCGAACTGCACTGGCTTGTGGAATCTTCCTCCACCTGTTGTTGTGGCCTAGAAACAGCGGTTGGCGGCGTCAACACATGGCCAGTGCTGTCAGGAACCTGGTCACCAGATGAGGACGGAAACTGCTCACTGTCGGTGGCTGAACCATCAATGTCGACACACTCTGTCGCAGCACTGTCGCCGCTACCACTCACACTGGTGGGTAAACGTTTGACGGAAGACAATGACTCCTGCGGCTTGACAGCATTTGCAGAAAGTTTCGTATCAGAAACAGACGGCCCACTAGCAGCACTTGCTACCTTCGGTGGATCGGTCACAAGCAACAAATCAACGTCATCATCGTCGTCATCGTCGATGCATATCACCTCGTCCACAACGGCAGCTGGCTTGCTGCATGGCTGCAAAGACTGCTGGGCAGTAGCTGCTGCTTTGGATGGTTGATCGGTGCCAACAACAATGTGGCCATCTGCTGGAGCTGAGATCTGTGAAAAAATGACGTCAACAGTCTCGGGCAGGCAGTAGAACTTCACATGATTATGTACAGGAGGTGATGCTAACCGCTTCTGTGGCGAAGAAACTGGAGACGATTGGTCATCGACAACTATGACCTCGTTGTTCTTATTGACGCCGAGAAATCTCTGTTTCTTCACTGGTGGTGGGCTGCTGTCCTCAATCTGCCGTTGCTGCTTGGCCAGATTGTTCAGTAGTGCCTCGCAGCGCACGTCCTCGTCCAGTTCCGGAGATTTTGTAGCACCATTCTTGTTAAGCAAGTGCTTCAGCGGCTTTGACGCATGATACTGTTAACACAAGTGAGTGAGTGAGTGAGTGACTAGGGTTTAACGTCCCATCATATAGGGTGACAAACACTCTACACACTATGAAACTGACTAACACAGCAGTCATGACCATGCCTGTACTACTATGGTTAAAGTCAACGATCAAACTGTTAAGTTTTATATTCAATGACAATGACATTAAAACATAAACAAGCAACATTCATCAATGAACAGCATAAATTAATTGGCGTAGAGTACCAAAAACAACCAGCATTAAACGTATTTATAAACAGAAATCTATATACCTGGTAAGACATATTATAAACACCATCACTTTAACAACCAGTGGCTTCAGAAAAATTTTTTTTTCACAAAATACAAAGTGCTGAAAACTTTCAAATACTCAGTAGAGAAACTATGACTGCAGTGTTCTTGCTAAATGAATAAATCCAAATTGAATGAATTAATTAGGCCTAACGGTTAACTTCTACATGAGAACTGTTAAACATTTTAAGTAATCACCAGCCATAAATAAAACATAACGAAGATTTCTGTGAATCTGCAGTCACAAGATTTATACCTTCAGCGTTTGATTGAAATCTGATAGGAATATGTATGACTTGTTTTTGCAGCTCAACATCTGCCGCTTACAATCTTTCAGAGTTGCGATGAAATCTCTATTCCACAAGAAATGTGGATTAGTTCGGTCATAGCGCCGTTGAAGCATTGCCACCATTTCATCGCCATTGTCATGCTCAACAACTTGTTTGACGACTTCCAAAAACTAAACAAAAATAAACAGATAATTAATTTTGTTAAACGTTCTAATAACAAGAAATCTGAGTTAAGGCTCACGAGATGCGCGAAAGCCTATAGCAGTTCCTGTTCGCAAACTGTCAGTCCATCTCCAGCTGTTTTCACAAAAGACTGATGAACAATGGTAAAATAATGACTTTTACGGGAGTACCGCTCTTTGATGCCATCGTGCGCAGGTTTCCTTGAACCTACAAAATCGAGACTTGAACCGTCTAAATCTACGTTCAATGCTACAAGTTTCATATGGAGCTTGTCTATGTCTATCTCAATTAGTTTCAGCAATTCACTCTTAAAAAGTGTCTCGCAGCTCAAAATTGCCAAAAAATCCATAAAACCCCTATTTAAGCGTTCAAGGTCATCCAAGGTCATTGAAATTGGTGGCAATTGAGAGCCAGTGTACGACTTCCTATTAGTGATTAATAGTAATCTAGGCCCAATCTCGCACCGTTACTGAGATACAGCAACTTATTGGCCCAAAATCGCAAATTTTGTCCACCCCCTCTCATTTAGCACCATCGTTCGGGGTGACCCCCTTCAAATTTATGGAAAATCTTTATGGTTCCTGAAACTAGAGTCTTCCAGGCAGCCGACGGTGAAGATTTGGTGATCCTAGCTTGCAGCGTTTTTGACTGATCCACCCGTGTGACAGACGGACAGACAGACAGACAATTGCGATGGCTAAGACGCGCTGAAAGCAGTAGCTGCTTTTGCGCATAAAAATGATGCACTACACAAGTTTGTGTTAATCTATAGACAGAAACTACATGAAATACTGTTTTTAATGACTGTATGATTTGCATAATTTGCAAGTACACATCACTCTACACTAACAAAACTAATAAATTACGATCAGATCATTTATGAACACAGTGATATTATACTCATTAAAGATGACTCATATATGAAAAACTTACACAAATATGAAAAAGCCCCAATATTATGCACACATTACCTCAAACTTGCCTAAATCAATGATTGCAGTTGAAAATTTTAAAATAATCAACACTTACCATTTAACTGTCAGTCACAAACCACTTAATTAAGAAAAGTTCACCTAGAAACTATCCTCAATTATCGTAGCATCAGAGAAGCTGCACACTGCACAGGCAACAGACATGCTGGTTCTAAATGTGGTTGTTCCTGACATCATCATCATCATCATCGCAAGCATGTCCCAAGCTAGAGCATAGCCGTGTCCACGAGATGCCTCCACCGACACCACTGTCCTCGGTCTTGTGCGAGTCTTCACACCAACCTGAGTCCAACGTTGAGCGATTGGAGGTAAGATTCCAAGGTCCGTATCCAGGTCGACCGTGGGCGACCAGGGCGGCGCCTCCAGTCCTAGGGCCCTGAACATGTCCTGCGAGTTGCCCATCCTTGCCACATGCCCAAAAAATGAAGATGCCTTTTTTGGATAAGCGATAGCAATTGCAGTGGAGAGCCGGCTCAAAGTCGTAGTCGTACACCAGCATTCAAAACATGATCTGTGTACTAAATCCGAAGAATACATTGATGGTAGATGTTCTCAAAGACAGTGATCCTATCGTCCAACGCACATGTCAAGGCAAATGATTCAGAAACATACAGGAGGATCAGTTGGACGTATACGAGATAATTAAACTTTAGTTAAGATGGAAATGCTGGAGTGCAAATGTGCCATATTCCTCTATTAAGCTGGCTGCAACAGGTTTTGGCCAAATCGACCCTATGTCATACCTCAGTTATGAGATGCCAGTGTTATGCATTTCTGAGCCAAGGTAGTCAGAGGACTCCACGATTTGCCTAAGTTGCCAGAGACTAGAACTGATGGGGGGGGGCTAAGTAGCCAAATCTATGGTGGACTGGATCTTGGTCTTCTACCAGTTCACTTCCAGATGCACAGGATGGGCTTCGTCCTTCAGCACCTCCAGTGCAAGCAGAAGAACCTCAAGCATTTCAGCGAGGAGGGCAACATCATCTGCATAGTCGAGATCAGTAAAAGTCTCCGTGCACAATGACACCCCCAGAAACCCTCTGTGAGATGTGTGTTGAAAGACCCAATCTACTGAGAGAAAGCAACTGTAGAGTCATGCCAGACACCACAGCTAAAACGAAACCAGTCTGAGAATTCTCCTACAAGATGCACACAGTTCACTGTGTCCACCCTCTGAACTACCCTCTTTCTTTGAACATGCTGACCAATTTTAATGGTATGCTAAGACTTCTCAGCAACTGGCAGAGCATTTTCGACACCCGCATAAAAACTCTACCCCAGTACAATGCAAACTATTAAGTATAATAATAAATATCCTTTAACTCAACCACAATCACGACTGAAAATATTGGTAGTGGTTTGCAGCTTAGTTTGACAGCAAAACCAATTGTACCACTGTTGATGAAGAAAAAACCACTAATATAATTTGCACAACACACACATACCGAATCAAATGCCTTCCTGCTCTCTTCCATCACACCTACACATAAAATACATATTACCAAATAAAGCAATAGACTAGTGTTACCTCAGGACTATTTCTCACTTACCAGAAAGCAATAAATTTTGACTCAGATTACACTAGGGTCAATTGCAGCACTCCCGACTGCGAAAAAATGACAATAAAAGTTCAGAGAAAAAAAACTAGAAATTTGGGGCAGAGCCCAACATGAATCCACCCGGCACCATAAGTCTGATTGGCAGGACAATCAGCGGGCTGAAATTCTGCTCTTAGCAACTTCACGCGGAATGAACACAATCACATTAGCCTATACGGCTCTCCATGATCGTCAACCGAGCGTTCCCTGTCACTGCAGCAAGAACATGGAACAATCTGCCATCAGGAGTGACGTTTCCAAAGTGCTTGCGAGCATTTAAGACTAAACTTAAGACTCATTTGTTCTCCCTCTCTTTTCCACAGTTAACTGCAAAGTGATTGCAGTAGCATTGGCATTTTTTCACTCTAAATTTTATTGTATTGTATTGTATTGTATAGATACATGCAGTACACACACAGTTGACTTAGGATAGGTTAGAATGAGACAATCCACAAGTTTTTTCGCCCAACAGAAATTGGGTTGTAAATCATCGCTTGCTATTCCAATTTTTGATATCTCAATCGGTTGCAGAGATATCGGTGGTCATTGGGTGAAAGTCTAAAGTTGTCCAAAATTGAAAACACTGTTGACTTTGGGCAACGAGACAATGTAACTTTTTTCTTATGGATCGAATGTCATCAAATTTTTCTGCCCAACAGAAGAGGTTGTGGTTTATCATTTGCTATTCCAATTTTTGATATACAGTTTTGTTCCAGAAATGATCACGGTAAAAGTCTGAAGTAGTGTTGTTACGATATTCAATTAGAAATCGAAAATCGGTGATTTTTGCTCGAAATCGAATTGGATCGAAATCGCAATTTCCGTGCACCACCGAAACGATTTTGCCCACTGTAGCATTTTGCTCATTCACGCTGCCGCTGTGATGAGAAACAATCACACAGTGCAGCACAGGCAGGCAGCCGGCGCCACCATCTGACTAATTAATGCCGCACGTGGCCATCTCCGTTGCGCTGTACCATAGGTGGTGCACACCATGACACTGCCTCAGGGCACGTATACAGAGCAAGCTTGCGGTAGGGGCCTAGACCGTCCATGTCAACATGATGCAACACAGTGAGCAGAGATCAATGAATGCGGGCTGTTTTCATCTTAGATCTCGAGTGCAATCCGACCCATTCTGAAGTCCTCTGAGGTGAGAAGGTGAATCAGGCACATGGCAACGAAGCCAGGGGCGAATTGTCCAAGATGTGGGTGCGAATCAGCCAGAGACAGGGAGCAAATCAACCACGGCGAAACAGCCAAAAAGCGAAAAAGCCAAGGGGCATGTTGTAGATGCTAATCAGTCAACATAACACAGTTGACAATAGAATCTACTTCTAAAGATGTTACTTTGATGTTTTAACAGCATTTCAACTTGGTGATTGACCAAGAAGTTAATCGACGCGTTTCAGTCATATTAAATACAAGACTAGAAATTTGAGACAAAGCCCAACGTGAGTCCGCCCGGCGCCCTAAGTCCAACTAGGGGAAATTGGGGAGGTAAAATTTCCCCGACATCAAAGTCACGTGGCCCGAACTCAAATGCATTGGTATACGCCGAACGCGCATTGTCGACTTAGGGTAGGTCAACAAGAAGTATATAATAATTTTGGCAACTCTGTTAAAAATCTCAGAAGCCAAAGACATAAACTAAAGACATTACATCATGTAGCATATGATAATAGATACAATAAAGCTGAAGACAGCAACATAATTGCACGTATTTAAATACTGAATATTACATTCTGCCAGTGGAAATGTCTCAAACAAGACCAGCATTTAATAAAAACCACTAGCATAGTACTCAACTGAAAAAAAATATTACATATGCAAGTGCAGAAATCAATTACACACACAAACAAATCAGTGCAATATAAAGTGCAAAATAAATACAAGTCAGCAAAAATTACGCCAATTACCAGCAAAATACACAAGCAAAAATAACAAGCATAAGATTAATAATAAATCAACCGACTTGAATATTATTAAAAACAGACTAAATAATTGTGAAACATGAAAAATTACGAGCTGGCAGAAGCAACGATCAGTAGTAAAAATATGACTCACGGGAATGACAACAATGGTGCCAATACCATCATAAATATATACGTGTCCAAATAAAATAATAACAATAAGCGCACAAACAGCAAAAATGGAATGTCTTCATTCCACAGCACAAAAATGACTGAAGGCAAAAACTAAAATGAAAAATACCACATAGTGCAAACAAAGAAAGTGGATGTTTAAATAAACCATTACACCTATTGCACCTGCTATTAATTCCGTTCCAGAATGGCATCAACAAATATATCAGCAATTTAGCAATTCCACAACTGGCCTATGCCCATCTATCCTATTCTCATTTATTTTATGCCACTAAGTACTAAAACATAATACTCACACAATCTGGTATTACAATAGTATGCTGACTACAACCTCGTCTCAATTTTCACTGAAATATCACTGACAAATGACTTGATGTTGAAGAATAACTAAAAAGCAATTTTTATTACACAGTAATAGTTGGCGGGATATATAAGCATAAGTGCAATACCTGTCATCAAAAAGACTAAATAAATAGCGGCTGTAGACGATAGCAACTGGAAATCTCCTCGTTAAAATGCTAAGAATGTACATACGTTACCAAGCAAATTAAGATAATTCAAACAGTCTGTTAATGACTCACTCACACATACATGATTCACCAAAATGCATACACTCAGAAATGAGACATACAGGAAGTGCTAATAATTTATTTAGAAATTAACTTTAAAGATATAAACTTTTCTACAGGACAGCTCAGCATTCAGCTGTTTTTATTTTCACAACGTTCAAGCACCCGGACATGCAGTAACAAATGTGTAACAATCAGTGACAATCAGCGTGAACATTGAAATTTCGAAAGCAAGTGATGTGACCAATGTGCAGTGCTGCCACCGTGATTGCTTACAATAAAAACAACATTTGCCATCTACGACTTTACTTTACTGAGAAAGCAGAAACAAACTCAAGCGTAAAAAATTCAATCAACGATAGCAAGTTAGAACAAATTGTAGATTCTTCACTTACATCGCTTCATTTAACTCAGTTTATCACACCATGCAAACGACGGAACATTTCCAAAGCACCAAAAACTGCTTACAGTGAGAAATGCTAAATTATAATACAGGATGACAAAAAAATGGAGCACATATGATGAACATGAACATTTACTCAATCATCATTTGAGAAAGAATTTATCAGTTAGTCTCGATCACTGCAATGAAGTGCATCATGCTGAACAGTTTCCAAAGTACAACAAGCTGTATATCTGTTATATGTAATAGCATTATATAATCACTACTGACGTGTCACGGTATCACATCAAATTTCTGCGAGTGAAGTGCACGATAAAATGTCCCACTTTATTTTGCGACACCCTGTCATCCGCACCGTAATAAAAATTCCGAGTTTCACTACACAACAGTGTGAAAAAGATTGATGGAAACTGAAAAGTGTTCTAAATTCAACGTAATAACTGGATTGGAACATCAAATTAAAATGATCCGTGATGTTACAAAAGTTCCAAGTTTTTTACACAACGATGGAATAAAATGGGGGGGAGAAATGTCTGGAAACCAAATCACTGGATCAGCTCGACATAGTTGGCTGGTATCATGCCTTTGTGTCCAGTCCGCTGCACGACTCCGTACATCCAGCCCTCGTCAATCATCTCGTACAAAATGATGCGGTCGTTCTCCAGGAAACTTGCCTCGTCATCGTCCTGAGCGTCGTAATCATACATTGCAACGTACACTGGAGCCTGGCACAATAGAACAACGATATTATTATCATCAGTTATTTATACAATTGACACAATGTCAATATTGTCGTAACACGCTGAACACTGAGCCAAATGATCAAAATGTTTCCAGGTGGCCATCTCCAAACTACATGAAAATCAATGCAGTGTTTGTGAACTGAACATGCCTGCAGATACAGCATCAATTTCTCACTTAAATAATACAGTATGACTGAAATGCCTACAAGGGTCCTTAGTAACCAGACCGCACATCACTTAATTAATCCAATGACCCAGTCTGTTCCTGTTCATTTATCGGCCTGGTCCATTTTGACTGAATCTATCTTGTGGCCTAGCATAACTTGCTATTTTTCGACCTGACCTGTTTTTTGGCCGAAAATGTAGTCCTAGCTAGGCTTGTTATGCTGACACAAGTTCTAAGAATTTTTCGTCACTTTTTCAAAATCAAGAAATAAACACTATAGCTGACCATGAGGTTATGGAACAATCTGATATAACAGGAAAAACAAATAAACAGCCAAAGCTGTTGATTCAGTCAAGCATGAAAGCACTCACTGAACGAATGTAAGGAGCACGCTGGTTAGCTGAGGTCGGCCGAGTGACTGAACTCTGTGGCTGGCTGGATGGGTTCTGTGGACGACCTGAAGCAGCCGAGCCACGCTGAGGCTGTGCTCCAGCCACTGAGCTCACATTATACTGGTTAGCCGGTCGACTGCTGTAAGCCGGCGACTGGCCTGACCTATTCTCCTGACTGCCATGTCCACCGTGAGTATAGCCATCATCTGCGTAGCATACGCAATGACAAACATAAATATATGGTTGAAATGACTCAATGCAATTACGTTACATTCTGAGTAACATAATATGGTGAAAAAAAAGTGAACATACCCTGCACTAACAGGCAAGCTGGTACTTAATTTACCTGTCAGGAGAGAAGGGGTTAAAAAGCTGAGTTGATCTGGGTTGATCAACTCAGTAGAGTAGATCTCAGTTGGGTAGATCTGGTTGATCTAGCTATAAGTTGTGATTGTGATCACTTACCAGTCCCCAGTCACCAAACCCAATGCAATGGATTGTTGAACAGTTTCATGGTCACATAATCATCATGAACCTGCTACCAAACTATAGTCATTTGAAGCTAAAGTTAAAAGCAGATTTGTATAGCACCTCAAAACTATGAAAAAAACAGACGTTCTTAGCACTAAGCTAATGGGTGATACTGCGATCAAGTAAATAGGCAAGTCACTAGCAGCCTGTGATGTAACGGACCAGCCAGTGAGAGAAATGCAGGCTGCAGCGCTAGCTGTTGCCATTTCAGTAACTGAACTTGAAGTAAAAAAACATTTCTACTAGTAGAAACCTCTCACTGAATGCCTGATTGTTTTGCAGCAAAATTTTCAATAAATATCACACTGAAAGCAAACTTCATAGCAATCCGATAAAATACAAATTTTCTGCCATTTTGCAAACAGTCAACTTATCAGCCGACAGTTAACTAGCCATGACGGCCAGTGAAAAGTTAGCGAACATTTAACTAGCTAGTCATTCCAGAATCATTTTAACTTATGCAATTAGTTATTAGGTTAGTTACGAAAACTGGCCCTTAGTATCACATAGACTGGCAGTGCATCAGCATGACTTCGTAAGTTTATATCATAAAATTTCTCAGCACAGGACCAAAGTACTGGAAAACAACAAACTTACTGGTTCTATGGTTTGTGTCTGCATTCTCAGAGTTGCTGTGTCTTCGAGTGTAAGCCGCCTGACTGATGACATTTGCAACTTCCTTCACACGTTTCATCTCCGGGTCGTCTGTCACCGATGTTATGGTGCCACGGATGTTTTTCTCAAAGTCGGCATGGTAAACTGCCTGCATGCCAGCATGGAACATCATTACCAACCTCTATCAATCATAAGCTAACAGTTACAAATACCAGCACTATTCATCATAAGTACCATTACTGCATCAGATGATACTATATCATTTAAGTACTAGTTTTAGTATAATATTTAAGTACAAATTACTTGCATCTTCACACCAGAATGAATTCAATGCAGTGTACACAAAGTGAGATCTACAGGGGATTTTAGTGCATTTTAATGTCCTCGTATATCATCAAATCTGACGTAAGTCAAAAATGAGGTCCCAATTAAACATCCAATAGCGAGCTTTATGATATCTTATAAGTCACAGTATGGTTCCACAGAACGACTTGTCTCCAGAACTGACAATACAGATCTCCACCAACAGCACTCCATTGCAAGCTAAAATAAAACTGCATAAAAGCTCATCACCAATGGCAAACTTACGACTGCTTCCAATGTAGGTGACTCATTACCTCCAGAAAAGTATGTAGAGTCTGCTATCAGGATAAATCATTAGTTATCAGCAGATTTTGACGAAATTTTGTGGACATATTGTTAACATTCCACATCGGAAATGATGAGATTTTGCTGGTGATCCACTTCAAAATCTGGATCCAGAGTTCCTAATATCAGATGAGGATCATATGCATACTGCTGCCGTACCGAGTATGTGGTGTTCACCAGCTGGCAGCACCATTATCAGCAAGGGTTTGTGCTGTCCCAGCACTGACCTTGTAGTTGTTAGCATTATCATAACAAGTTACTCAGCATCAAAAGCTCCATGAATTAACAGTGCTCAGTAACGACCTGACTCTGCATCTGAGAAGTTCGCGCAAGCCTCTGCTGCTCTGGTGTGTCAACTACCACAGTTGCCTTCGTCTGTGGGTAATGCCTGCCAGACATCAACCACACTGTCAACTATACCCTGAGGTATTTTTCCCATAGTCTACAGTATTCTCTACTGCCAGTCTCTGTACAATGTAAACCTATAACTAGGGTCGCTAGCTATAAGTGAACAGGTGACTGCATATATGCATGTAAATAGTTGATATATGCAGGATTATCTTACTGATTTAACACATATTTTTTGTCAAATGCAGCATCGTTTTGTGCACAATTTGGATCAAAAAGAAGCACATAATAAAAATGGTTGTCATGCAATTTTCTTAAGTCAATTATTTCCTCAGTCCTCACAAATAGTTAGTTTTCACTACTGTATGTACTTCTGTGATTATCAGTAGGGATGTGTTATTCGAATTTTTTCATTATTCGAAATTTGAATTACATTATTCGAATTTTGTTCGAAATTTGATTCTTCAGGGTACCGCTAGAAGTCCGCTAGTTAACAATTACAATAACCGGCATAACGTAGAACCTCCGACGATCGACCATGCATTGTTCTATCAGACGGCCAAATGATGTATGTTTGTAATTAAAGTTGGTGTTACGTACTACTAATAAGCGAAATAAACAACATGGAGCCATTGTTTGCAGCAGCTATGGTTTATTGTACATTCAACATATATCGCCGCATAAATTAACAAGTAAATCCGAATATCAAACAACCCAAAATCTAATTCGGAATTCAAACAAATCGAACAAATACCGAATAATCGAATATTGGATTACATCCCTAATTATCAGTAATGCCACTACGGTACTTATTAGTACTTTTGGGTAACTGAACAACCATATGGTGAAATTTAATTAACTGGTAGTCCAGATATAACCTTCATTGACTTCATCACAAAATATAAAAATTCTAAAAATCACGTGCCTTCTATAGAACCCACCGACTCGTGTTAATGACAAATATAATCAAGTAACAGCCAATGATAGTGTATTATGTATAGACACATATAAAAAAATAATAAAACTCTAAATACACATACGCCGAACAATATGGCTTCTTGTCATATCCCTTGTAGTTCTTCATGTTGAGTGCCATGCCACACTCCCAACATCTGAAGCAACCTTTGTGCCATGACTGCAGCAAAAAATGACAGCAAAACTACTTACATATAATAAGGGACAGGTAAAAATGTCAAAAACGGCTCACTTAAATTGGTGGTGCTTGATCATGTTTTACAGAACGGTAATTGCGAACTGTCATCTTACATCATCTCGTTTATTTCCTGAAAAAAAGTGCTGACCCAACACTAATTTTTACACTAAATATATATATATATATATGACAGAACAAACCACTGAAATAAACCATTCCCACAATCATCACTCTAACCAATAATACATAGCAGATAGCGCTTATCGACTACTTATATTCCGTAAATTTTCACGGAAGCATCTTTTCGCTTTTAAATATATGTCAAGAAAATCTATCTACGGAAAGTTCAGAAACATATATATATATATAATCACACAATTAATTATTAAACTTTGGTATGACAAAAAATTTGCAGATTGATAAACTTAACTTGATTCTTTCACCACAATTGCTGCCTGCCTTACACAATGCATATGGTAAGTGCTGTACTTTGTTTGAATGCAAATTCACAGCAGATAATGATACTTATTTTCCGTAAGTTTTCATGGCATATAGTTAGTTTAGGAAAGGTGGGAATTTCAATACAGTTTCATTGCAAATTGTCTGCTATGGGCACGAGTCTGGCAGTAAATAATTTTGCAAATTGGTCAATATCGAGCAAAAATATAGACAGAGTTTAGCGACATGTATCTGACTCACTGCATATAGTTTATACATTTTAGAAATATAACATCAAGATCACGCTTTGAGATATCAGCCAAAAAGCCTTGGCAGCTTACCAGTGATATGATCAGTTGCATAGGTCTAGAGGCTACAGCAGTTGCTAGCTTGCTATTATTGTTTGCATAATCTGATAATACTGTACTAAATAGCACTAGCAATTACTTTGCTGTACTTTGTTTAAATGCAAATTCACAGCAGATAATGATACTTGTTTACCGTAAATTTTCATGGCAAATAACCATATCCATCTTCGGGGTAGGGGGAGAAGGGGTGGCACCTTGGCACTGTGCCAAGGGTCCAGCGCCCCCCACAGGAGCTCCACGCAACAAACGGATTGATTGATCAATCTAACAAATTACTTTCATCGCCTTACAGATAAATTAGTGTCATAACTTGAACTTAATTAAAAAGTTCAGAAATTTTTTGGAGATTGGGGGGTGGGAGGAGAGCTAAAAGCTAGGGTCCAATTCTTTATGCTCACTCCGCTCGCAATATTTCAGGCCTATAACAACACACAAGGTACAAGCCCACCTTACAGACGCAAGGTGTTAACTGCTGAGAAAATTCACGGAAAATAAGTAGTCGATTTTCGCTGCCGTGAATTTTCACGGAAGCTAGCATGAAATGGTTATCTGCCGTGAAAATTTATTGAAAATAAATATGCCTATCATTAGGCCTATCAGCTGTGAATTTCCATAGAAACAAAGTATAGTAAAATAATTGCCGGAATATTTAGTACAGTGTTATCGGATTATGCAAGCAATTATAGTAAGTTAGCAACTTCTGTAGCCTGTAGGCCCAGCCTATATATGTAAATGATAACATATCAGTCAGACTTGTGACCGTGGCAGACAATAGGCAACAAAACAGCATTGAAATTTCTATCTTGCCTAAAGTAACTACCAGATAGGCCTACCTTGCATAAGGCTGGCAGAAACTGTGGTGAAAGAAACAAGTTAAGCTTCCTCAACACGCAAATTTTTCACCATATCAAGTTGTTATTATTAGGCCCTAATGGTGCAATTATTCGCTTATTTTTCAGCTTCAATATATACATTTCCGTACATCAATTTTCACGGCATATATCCAAAAGTAAAAAGATGCTTCCGTGAAAATTCACGGAAAATAAGTAGTC
>Ga0209454_1001530_pt1 | contig 14607 bp, 7 predicted proteins | sample WorMetHERISLAND1_2_FD_187400 | JGI IMG/M metagenome (GOLD analysis project Ga0209454, IMG submission 187400) | Marine gutless worms symbiont microbial communities from Max Planck institute for Marine Microbiology, Germany - Olavius geniculatus... | ecosystem: Host-associated > Annelida >...
TCTCTCTCTCTCTCTCTCTCTCTCTCTCTCTCTCTCTCTCTCTCTCTCTCTCTCTCTGTCATAGGTGTCAAATTATTATCGACGACATTGACTGCTGCGTCCTTGACGTCAGAAGCGTCGGGTAATGATGTAACACGGACCATCGTCGAAGACAGCGTCGACACACGTGTCTATACGGCCTGCGGCGAGAGTGGTCGGCACACGCACGTCATCGCCAGGTCGCATTGGCGACTAGCGTGCGCCCAGACATTACCGCGCACGCACGCGCTCAGACCCGACACTGAAAACCTCTTTTGATGTTTCCGTCATATCTGCTATTTTGTTAGTTCCTTCGGGTTGCATCCATCACTGCAGCCACCGTACTAGCTGTAGTGTAGTAGCGGTGGTGATGCGCTCCGTCTCAGAAGTGCTCAGACTGATTGATGCGCCTTGAAATATTTACTAGGCTACATGTGTCTTCTTTCCTTCTGAGGCAATTGCAGCGAAATCTGGCGCACACTATTTTGCTAAATCATGGCTACTATTTTCGCGAATATTTTTTTTATTTTAAGCTTAGTTTGGCTGTGTTTCTAGACTACCCGAAAATACATTAACATGTGGTGCATCTTTTTGTGATGTCTTCGGCGTTGTCTGCAGGCAGAAAATGCAGTATACAAGTTACACGAATGCGATTCATTTACGATGCTCAAGTCCCATCAAAAAGACTGACTTCAGTTAGCCATTTTTGCACTCTGCGGTGACCATTTCACAAACGTACTCTCGCCACTTTTGCATTACATAAATCAAATATTGCGCAGAGGATCGTTGCTGTTATTCGCAGTTACTTATTTACTTAGATAAAAATAACACAACTGGTATGGTTATGCTGATTCTTTTACAGTGCCTGCACATTGACGCTCGTTGCTTCGGACACTGTAATTGTCCTTGTTTACTTGTTTACTGTCCAAGCAATTATTGGTCGTGTGTGCGTGTGCGTGTATGTTGCAGAGTTTGTCCAGATGATCAGTTCTAAGTAGCTGCCAGTTGGACGGTGCTCTAGTTTGTGTGTCGACCACGACGATGTGACGACCACCTAGTCTTTACCTTCACCGGCGTCACTCTGCTGCCATGCCGCCAACTGTCAGTCGGTGATTCCCGGTATTTAGGCTGATCGTCGAGCCACGGCCCCGCGGTTTATCCATCCCGAGATTTCCATATGCATCTATTTAAACATATTTAGTGTAGCTGAACGCGCCATACTTATGTCCGTATGAACGGCAGGCAGTCCGCAAGCGTATAGGTCGATATTGGACGGAGTCTGTGACACAATCATGGTCCAGTGATGCGACGCCAGACTTACCGATTAGGCTACCTTCCAAACTGCAGAGAATCGCCACAGTGCGCATATACGGCGCGAATATAAATGTACTGTGGTATCGCAGTCGTTTGTCAGCTGCTGAATCAGGTGCTCGGTGACAGACGCTGCTCGGTGATCGCGTGTGATCAACATCGCAGGGTAGATTCAAGTCACAGCGGAACGGCTGCTAGTCGGCTATCTCTATCTATCTTGAGTCGCACTTGCCGACGATCGAACAACAGCGTACGACCAAACCGCACAATTTTCATTGTTGCCGTCGCGATGTGATAGATTACAGCTAGTATGACATTCGACGTGTTTGCTGACGATGTGTTGCGTCAAGAAAACGAACGAAAGACGAATCGTTTGTAGGCGTAGGGCCTAGTTAAATTCTGTCGATGAATCTTTCGTGATTTACATCTCTGACATTTTGTTGCTGATGATCAAATATTGGTAATTAACAGGTGCACAACAAATAAATAATTTAGCTAACAAACAACCTGTGGCATCGGTCTTATCAACGTGTTTAAACCAGTGTTTGTATTGTCGAAGAGTACGATACAGTAGAATACCTGACTGCAAATGCGAGACAGAACTGAAAGTGATTGTCCCAACTTAAAAATCGTAAAATAGTGAGAAATTTAGTTCTTGGTGTCCTAGATCTAGCCTTCAGCAGCGCAGGTGCTGTTTTGAGCACTATGATAAATATTGCAACTGACGGCCGCTGGAGAGGGTGCGTTTACAGACTTGTCGAGTGCGTAGAATGTCGTAACTCCGTGTTAACGACCATCCAATGTGATGGCTTCATTACTGCTGCAGTGAGGCTGCATGGTCAACGCGATCGCGGCAACACGTACATGTATTATACTCAGCGCCGCTCCTCAGATAAATATTTAATTCGGCGCACGACCTGGCCGTTTGTATCGGCGACGTATAGATCCCGCGCAGTTAGATCTACTGCACTGTCCGGCTGCAAATCCGTTGACGCTTCCGTGCACCGGTTAACCAAACTACATCAAACACGAGTCGCCAGATCCACATTCTGCGAATTTACTTAACTAGAACTTAGCGTAACGGCCTATCTCTTTCAAAATGCAACACCAGTTTTTGTTTTTATGTTGCTGTTTGGATATAGAATACACAATTTTAGAATTTAAATTCTATTGTGGAATTTCTGGTCTAACTGCACTTGAGAGTTACGATTCTCTACGTGAGAATATAGGTCTGTGCCGATTGGAAATATGAAGGTGTTAATATTAACGAAGGTGTTCGACATCGTTAATTTCTGATCAGTTCCTGACCGCGTTTCCAGATGTTCTGTAGCATCTACGACTGCAAGTGTCGGAAACAGATTGCATTCACTGCTGCTGTATTCAGTAGATACATGCAGTCGACGTAAAAATAGTCAATGCTGAGTTTTGTTAAAAGTTTGATTGTATGGTTACGTAGGCTATCAGACGATCTCTGGTCGACCTATTTAGCCAGACCCTGGCTACTTTCTGTCATGATTAACTGTCGCTTAGCTTTCTTGTTTTTATTTTCTTCTGCGAAATATTCCGGGGTTTGTGGCATTTGCAAACGCTTTTTGAACGAGAAGAGAAAATGTTTTAAAATGAAGTATTTCATGATATATTGATTACGAAATTGTTGTTAGATCCAGGTTTTCTTTTATAATATTGTTAATGACATTGATATTTTTTTTAAAAAAATCACACAATAAACACGAAAGCGACAATTTCCAGAAGTCTCCCACGATGTTGAGTAACTTAGTTTTTCGTTTATTTTCCTGCATATCAGTGTGCCGATAGACTTTATCTTGTCGCGTGATGTCAATCGTCAGTGTTGTGACTAATGCTTTATCTCCAGAACAGTTATTGATTTTTGTGTTTTTTTGTCTGCATATACTGCGGCCGTCTCATAGACCGCATTACGCGTCTTGTTTGTCCGTCCCGTCCGTATGTCAGGCTTTCTGTCCGTATACTCGTACGAACTCCTATTTGGAAAGAAAAAAGCGCAAAAAACAAAATTGGCGTAAACGTTCTGCAGTGCAAAAGTAATCGACGTGCCAATTTTCGGGAAACAATCAAAGGTTACTGTCACTAGATAGCATCGTTTACCTATACACGTTGACTTTGCGGTGCCGGATCATGCATCATGCACCGGCCGATAAGCTCAGGCTCATCGTCCAGCTCAAGCGCCAACTGCAAGCGCTTATGGCAAACTAGGTTCAACCACTGTTAAGCCTAGTTTAATGTACAGTTGGCGCTTAAGACGCTCGGTATAGTGAAGGACGGCTGCATTTATGCCGGCATTTGGGGTCGACGTCTTTGCTCGTTGTGATTGTACTCGGTCGCAATTGAAAGCCGCGGATTGGTTTGTGTACAAAATCGCGTGTTTGATGTATAGGACACGTATGTCGTGTATCAGTTTAAGAGCCGCTGCTATCTCGGCAGTTTTCTTTGCTGTAACAAACAAACCGTTGTCCTAATTCCGCGCTATCTGTGATTTTGTATTCGTTGTAGCAAGGTGCTTCTTATTACAGTTTTAAGCTGTCTTTTCATGTGTTTTAATGCTCACGTGCGCAACGTTTGGTGCAGAAAAAAATGCGAGATACAACGAAATTGCCATTTTTGTACAAGAAATAATTCTTGTCAATGGCAGAGCATTTCAAGTGTTGTACAGCGTAAACGTTTGCGTTTTAGTGTTATACTGTTTAAAAATACGACTGCAAAAAATTAAAACTTTAGGTACTTTTAGGTACTTTCAGTATATACAGGGTGGTTCAAAAACGCACAAAGTTTATGCCACTATAATTTTGCACCCGTACGTCATAGAGTCATGCGGTTTTTAGCAAAATATTCGGAAAAAAAATTGTTGCATGACTAAAGTCAGTGTTTAAATGCAGAAGTTAAATATTCTTTGTTATTGCCGCTGGCAATTGAACTATGCAAAAACAGTATTACCCTCGACACCGCGGTCCATAAAAACGTGCTACTGTTATTTTTTCAATAGTTCCGTGAAACATTGGCTAATTTCAATGATTTTTGGCGTGCGACATTAAGAAAAAACTTGACGCAAATGTCTGTAGTTTTGGCCATCTCACTTTAATGTTGCCGATACACTACCTTGTGAAATGCAGAAGTCGTAGCTTGACTATTCACAACAATGAATTCATACTGGGTAGTTCATGCGTTAATTAAGAAAATTACTAAGACCACAAAATCATTGAAAATTTGTTACTTCGTCTTTATTTTAAAATTGTAAGTCAACAAACTGAAATGATACATCAACATCGACTGGGCCGCTTGAGTCATCTAATTGGCAAATGGTGTCAACGTCTACCGCTTGCGTTTGTGCTGCAGGAGGACATTTTGAGCATATGCTGTAGGCCTAATGAAGATGATGTGATGTGACACGTGTGACTTTTTGAGAGATAATAATTGCCAATCGTGTTTGTCGCTATTTTGTTAATAATTTCTGAGCTACCCAGTAGGAATTCATTGTTGTCAATGGCCAAACTGCGACTTCTGCATTTCACAAGATAGTGTAGCGACAACATTAAGATGAGGTGGTCAAAACAAACATTTGTGTCAAGTTTTTTCTTAATGCCAAGAATTATTGAAATCGGCCAATGTTTTACGGAGCTATTGAAATAAATAAAAGTAGCACATTTTTATTGACCACAGTGTCGAGGGTAATACTGTTTTTGCATAGTTCAGTTGCCAGCAGCAATAACAAAGAATATTTAACTTCTGCATTTAAACACTGACTTTAGTCATGCAAAAAATTTCGTTCGGAACATTTTGCTAAAATCCGCATGAATCTGTGACGTACGGGTGCAAAATTATGGTGTCATAAACTTTGTGCCGTTTTTTGAACCACCCTGTAGTTACGTTGAACAACTGAAACACTTTTACAAAGTTTAGATTTTTTTATTTTATCGACAAAACTGTTCGTAATTTAGAAGCAAAACAAAAAAAACTAAAGAAAGACAACAGTTTTGCACCGAACGTTGTGTATGCTGGAAAGAGGATGGTGATATTCAACACCAAAGGTGTGGACGTAAGCCAGCACCACTCATTACATTATGGATTTTACGCGGTCATTGAGTGACGTCACTTCGCAGCCGTTTGGCTTTATGTTGTCGCGTTTATTCCAATCAACAGAAGTTACTCCACATCAAGTTCGGTTATTACTTGTTACGAACGCTGGCACACCGCGCGATGCCCTAGTTCTGTGCGCGTAGTCTCCGGTGTAAGCTGGTGTTTTGGTTAAGGGCCGAAAAAAGCAGTAATCTTTGCAGCTTTGTGGGCCTTGTGGCTCGGGAATGGAGTTATGCTTTGCTTTTTAAGCGACTTAGTCAACAGCGTGGTTATCTGTGCTGTACATGGACGTAATGATTTCCTTGCATACCTGCATACCATTTGTCCTGTTATATTCTAGTCCTGCCACGCAGTCGGCGTTGCCGTGTTTGAATTATTGCTTCTGCTGAAAAAAGTCGCGGGCATGTTTCGGCTTTTCTCTGAATATTTTATGCGCTTGTTCATGCTGCGGACCCGCTACACACTCACCTAATTACCAGACGGACGGCGCGCCTGCATTTGGAGCACCTGTTTACGTGACGTAACGACCGATGACGTCATGCAGATGAGAAAAGCGACAAACTTCGCTCACGCACTTAATGTTGCTGCCGTCGCTTAGTGTGAGCAGCTTTATGTGACATCCTCTAACACAACATGGACTATAACAGTATTGTTTCTGATTTCGTTTGAGAACGGAGTTCTGACGTAGGCCTATAGAAAGAGTTATTTTTGTGTAATCGCTTTTTTTAGCAGCCGCCTAAATACAAATTATATTATTGTGCACAGACCCACTTAAGCGCATCGCTTCGGTCATCAAAAAGGAAACTAGTTCGCATGTTGCTGATATACTGCAAGTTTAGTACCCGTGGGCCGAATTCATTAGATTTGTTTAATTGAAGGTCTGCAATCAGTTCTCTGACAGTTTCTGAGCAAAAATGCGAAATTAGAGACTGTTTTAACGACTTGTCAGCGGCCTGCTCAGATCCTGGCTAGGTTTTGAGTTTGGATAGAAATATGGAATGTATACACAAATCGTTGTTTGAGAGATAATGCTGCAACCAGTCGGTGCTTACTGCGTTTACTTGATCGATTAGTAACCGGAGAAGTATCCAGAACACCAAAAATGTGTTACACCAACAATCTGTGTGTGACATTTTCTCTTTTGCCGTTTCGCGTCGTGTATTTTTTATCGTTTACATAAATGAAAAAAAATAACATTGTTACATAAAATTTTGTGCAAAACGCCACTTTACGTATTTCAATAAAATCGCGTTTTTGTTGTAATTATTATTCAGTATTACGTTGTATTAGTGTTAGCTATAGGCTACTAACAAAAACATGTAAATATTATTTAAAATAAACTGGCGGTGTAACGTTTAGAACGCCGGATGAGTTGAGCCGTTTGCTGTAATATACTTGCCGTGGGCTACTTGCACTTATAATCCGTTCGTCGTTTTCCATGCTGTGGGTAAATAGCTGAATAATTATTGTCCGGTGGATGTATAACGTGGAGTCTGTACATACGTCGTATTGTGTGCTAAGTCGCTCGCGGTCAAACAACATTGTAATATGATTGATGTGTATCGCATTGTCAGATGTTGCAATACGACGCTCAATTATTACAACTAACAACGATTTACGATGTCCTTTCTTTATTCTGTCTTTATCGCGTTCCCGGCTATTCAGTTATAATACCTGACAAACGTCGTTAAACGATGTGTACTATTCCACACTCAAACATTCCGGTTTTGTCCCTGTTATACATCTTTATTTACCGCGAGTGGTAGTGCAAACAAAAAATACAATTTAACTGAACTTAACCTAAAAATCATTGGCAAGATGTACACTAGTAATGACTAAATCTTTACGACGAACGACTTCGCGATCTTCTGATTAAGCATATTCACGCGCTTAACCAATAGCGTACTTCAAAACCAAAGCAAAGCATACAATATTTTACTATGTCCATATTTATCATTCGTTTAAAAAACTGAATAAATAGTCTGTTTATCATAAAGTCTAATGCTGATTTAAATTTGTAAGCCTGCAGTGTCGGAATGAAAAACTATTTCAGTTACAGGCCCATGAACATGTTCATTATTTTTATTTTCTAAAGATGAAGGTAAGGCAACGACGGCTGGACCTGCACTGCGAGAAAAAGGTGGACGTGCAGTCCCTAGAAATGCGGTTGGGTAAGAAACAGTGCTCAACGTCACTCTGAATATGATTTGCCTCAGTAGCAATTTTGGCATTACGCCCCTCCCCCTGTGGACAAATATATATCACCTATGACCGAGGAACCACTGGCAGCTCTGAGACATTCAGTAAGTAATTGACCATGGACGCACATGCACACAGCGAGTTCTATCTAAAGTAGACTTTCGCGGTCACCTCCACAAACGATAGTCCACAAAGTAACACAACAGCAGAAAACGAATAAATTTCCGCGCAAGTGGCAGTCTGCGACTATCCTTTTAGACGATTACTTTTTCTACAGTGTAGGTTTATCGGATCAGTCGCAAAAAAATAAATTTTCCAACCGGGTGCTCTGTGAAATTCTGTGCGGATTAGGACGTTAGACGGTGGGATGACATTATTTTTAAGACACCACATTATATGGACAAAATGGACAAAATAGCTAAACTTTCAAATCACAATAAAATTCTAACTTACCACAAAACATAATAACGATTATACGAGGGGCGTTCAACAAGTTGTAGGACTACGTCCTTAATACAACGACAGTAAATCACACATTTCTGACAGTTATGTTACTTTTCAACATATTCTTCCTGCAGTTCACTGCAATGTTCCCATTGTTCTACAAGTCGGCTGAAACCCGTAGCGTTAAATTTTTTTATTGGCACCTGTAGAAATTTCCAGACAAAATGCTGTGAAACATCTTCATCGTTTTTAAATTTAATGTCTCCAAGTGATTCGCTCTGTGGTCCAAAGAAATAAAAAATATTTGGAGCTAAATCTGGACTGTACAACAAATGCTGTAGCAGTTCCCAGCCTATCTTTTTAATTTTTTAAACTGTCTAATGGGCCAATTGCATGGTGGGGCACTGCCATTTTATAGAATGACATCTTTCTGCAGCAAACATGGTCAATTGCTGCGAATTGCTGATCGTAATCAATCAGACAATAATGCCTGGTAATATTGTTCATTCACTATATGTCTTTCAAGCAAAAATGTCTGCAAGAACAACTCAACAACTCTTTAAGTAAACCAAAAAATGCTTTATCTGCAGCTGACTGTTTTTGCCATAAACAGTGCTCGAACACTTGACATCATCACTAACTGACTAATGATCGCTGCAAAAGTGGGCAAACTATTCAAATACTTTCGAACGTAATAAAGTGTCACTGCTAATTACTACAAATAATCTACAATAAATTTAAGCACTTTCTACACTTTCTGCGACTAGGAAATTTTATGATTATTCTCTAATTTAATTCTCTAAACAAACGTCAACGCCCATCATTTGTATCTTAATGATAATCTTTATTCACCAACACAAAAAAGAAAATAATAATGACGTCACAACACGTCATAAATGAGACCATGGTAAGTGATGTACAGTAGTGGCAATATAACTTCATAATAGTTTTGGTTTTCAGCTGTCACTGTGTGCTTACTGAGTGAGAAGAACAGTCCTGGAACTTATTGAACACCCAACGTAATGGTCATGCAAACGCAAAACAACCGCTGTCGTGAGTTTGCGATTTGGACTTTTACTCTTGTAACTTAAGACAGACAACTTAATTCGCCATACAAATAGCGGAAAAAACAAAGCTAACGAAACTAAATGCACCACATCAACATTAGCAGCCGTGGACAATAAACTGTCTTCGCGTTTAACGATGTTGTACATTCGTTATAAGCTCACAGCTTGTTCAGCACGTTGTACAACAAATCTATGTCAAGTCGAACTAAGTGGAGCTTGGGTTCCGACTGCTGTCCGCGCATTTTCTCTGACTTCCTGTTATTCCGGTCAATTTGTCAGTCGCGTCGTCAGCGTCTGTCTCTGGTCATATTTTTCATTCGTCTCTTTCCTCGCACGCACGACCTTAAACCTTCCGGTAACACAAACATCTTTACGACGTCGTTAATCGTATTGTCCGACCGTCTGCAAACTTACGACGAAAACAATGCTCTAATGACACAATAACGCTATATCAAGTCCACGGCCACCACTCTCTTACACATCGAGTAGTGTGTGATAGAAACTATTTTATATCAAAACGATGAGCAAGCAAAAAAAATTTATCAAATCTAAAGTAGACAATTTGAAATCGATACGTAATTTCGATCATCACAGATTTTCGTTTGTACACTGAAATCTACTTTCATGAATTATTTGACTATTTGTCGCAGTTTCAAAATAGGCATAATGGGATTTGTTTATAGTCTTTGAAGTTGTTACTTTTTTATTTATTTTAGGCCAAAGCCAAGGCCATACATATTATTGCACTGCAAAATATTTCTTACCAGCACAAAGCTTACAAGCTAGAAGATATATTAAAAGTGTAGGCCTAAATGGCTGTAAATTATTTAGGCCTATTATTATTGTAGGGCTAACAGTAGGCCTAACAAAAACAGTAACAACAACAACGACGACAACAAAACAACAATAGCAATAATAATAGTTATCTCTATCCTATTTTTTGTCTAAATTTCTTGTAGCAAACGTTTCCTTACCTAGACATAATTTAGTAATTCTTTCAAAAGTACATAGCAGTTTCAAAGCCGCCAACCTGAGTGCTGAAAATAGTGATGGAAACATTTCTTGTGGTTGGGGCCTTGCGCTAAAAGGCTGGTTCACACGGTTCGTGTTTACGGCTTGTGTTCACGGCCCGTGACACAGCTGGTGTGAACCAGTCTAAACCGAGCTGGGGCTGGGAGCTCACAGCGCTTTCTAGATGCAAGTTCTGGATAACAAGTTTGCTGCTTGTCTTCAAGAACACAAGAATTCCCAACCGGCGTCTTACTGTTTCTGATCGATCTCTGTTCTGTTAAAGCTTAGTACTACTCATTTCCACTCCCCAGATGTCAGCACTGGCACGTTGCTTGACGAGTCAGTTCTGTGAATGTGATATACCCGGTAATATTTCCAAGTTAACTTTTTAGTTTTTATAGCTTTTTGGCATCTGGTTATAACTCACGTAATATATTTCTGAAAATTGATATTAAAATTATAATTTACTAAGCTGTTAATATAGTCTCCGTTAGATTTGTCACATACGTAATAAGGGTAGAGATTGCTGAACAACATTGCACGCAGCTCATCCTAATCATGTCATCGACGTGACTGATTCCGTCTATGTAAAAAGTTTAGGTCCGCCTACTTTTTTTCCAAAAGACGCATATTTTATTTTTTTATTATATTGTGAATGTTTATTTAGGCCTATTTATTTATTTTTGGCAAACTTTTGCAACGTTAAACGCTGTCGAATTTTCATGGAGAATTTAGGCCTATGTTTAGTTTTTTCTTGTTTTTAATCGATTGGATGACGACAAGTCACGTTGTTGCCATAAGTCGACAAGTAATCGGCCCACTCCACGTTTACGATGACGTCATTTTGTAGTCACTTGTTAATAACCGCACTTACCGCTTGGCAAAGCAGCCAATTGGAAACCGTGTCACGACTCGACCTCGTGTTCACACCTACGACGCCGACGAGACTCAACAGTAAGTAAGTAAGTAAATTTAATTTATAAAGCGCACAGTTGAGTCGCGTCGGCGTCGTAAGTGTGAACTTGTCATTAATCTGAACGTTTTCCCACATTTCTGACTGGTCCGTCCGTTCGAGTCTGGGAGATGTGGACAGACAGCTGTAGCAGTCAGACCAGTGAGTCTGCAGTCGACATTCATCAGTAACATATCGGACCACCCAAGTCGTACTAAAACGACAGTCCTAGAGCGCCTCGTTCTATGCAGACCAGTGACTGACATTTACTGCACTGCACGGACCCATAAAGTTTGGACAAATTTATATATCTGTCTGTACTCGAAAGACTGCAGCCAAACTAGCGACGTAATTACGTCTTTTGAATGCCATTCTAATGCCTTTATGGCCTTTCGGGATTTCATTCCAGATTTCTTACTATAACTAATCGTTTCCTTAGTTTCGAACTTTTTACCTGATTCTCTATACGGTTCACCGTCAGCTGTTTGTGGTCAACTTAAATTGTGTTTGTATCGTGTACGACCTGCAGCGTTTCCCTTGTTTATAAACTAAGATCGTACGTGACAGTTATTCGTTAAGTTTCGGTTTTTAAGCGCCAGTCAAGTCAAATTTTATCTCCGATTTACTGATCTCTGGTCCACAAACTGTTTCGCTTGATATTTGACTAATGAAAAAATAAAATTCAAACTACGGCAGTGTTTAATTTAACAATAGGTTTGCATTGTATTTACAACAATCTCGTTGCAGTTGTCACTAGAAATGTGTTTGTTAACTCGTAATGTTGCTAATGTACTAATAACTACTTGGCGACGGACCGGCTGGGGGAGCTTTATATGGGTACAGTAGCTTATAATGAATTAATGATGGTGTTCATAGCATTTCTTTAGACCACCTCCCTGGACTGAAAAAGAGTAAAAAGGTAAGGACTGAAGAAGAAAATAAGAGATTTGAAAGAACTGACACTGAACGGGCGACGAAAGAAAAAAGAAAACAGGGGAGGAGTGGAAAAGAAAGAGAAGTCCCCGCAGTAGTATGTAAAAGTCTGCGCCTATAGATGATGTTGATGATGATGATGATGATGATGGACGCCTGGCATACTGTGCGGTGAACGGCAGGCGCTGTAGCACGCGTCGCCGATCCACACATAAAGAACTCGTTTCGACCCGATTGACCGCGCACCGGATGGACTCGTCACGGCGCTTGCTAAAGGTCGACCGATACTGGAGCCGGCTTTTTCGTGTCCGATCGATACGGGCGAGCACGTACAAACGAGACGACGTTGACATAACGTACATGAGATTGGTCGTCAGTCAGCACGTGTGAGTGTCAGCAACAAATTGCCTGTGAATCGACCGTCGCTTTAGTCGATCGCATTCCCGACATATCGCTCCAACACTCTTGTCACTGATCGAACACCGCCTCATCACTAATTAACATTATACTTAGCTGCTGAAACTGCAGCCCGCTTATTCACCATAAAAAAATGTCCGCCCAGTTTCGACATATTATGCCGCTGTCCGCCTAAAGACGTGCAACTTAACCCTAATATTAAGGCGCGCACAAAACAACGTAACTGAAGTGAACTGAACCGACACGGTTTTGTGTTTGACGAACTGACCCACGGGCGAGCAGGGCAAGCACATTGGTCATTGGTTGACGGGTACATAAGCGTAGTCACGTAGGCCAACGACGCTGTTAGACAGTACCTACTGTAATACCCTACTGTAATACACGATCGAGCAAACATTAAACAAACATCGAGCAAACATCAAGCAGGCCTGATGGAACTCCGCCCCTGTCTCAAATGTAGGCCTAGGCTTAGCCCACATCTGATCACGTGTTATATAGGCCTTCCGATTACAACCCGCCCGCCCTCCTAATTAGCATGCTAATTACCGTAGCTCGTCAAGCTAGCTAGATGAATGCTAGCAAACATCGAGTAGACGTCGAGCAATTAACACGTGTATTTTGAATACATATGCTCGACGTTTGCTCGATCGTGTAAACGGGGTATAAAGCATTACTGCTTGTTTACTGCATAGTTCGTCAAAAACTAAAAACTATAAACCGTATCAGTTCAGTTCAGTTACGTCGCTCTGTACGCGTTTTTAACCATGATTTTTTTTTAAAAAAATCTCACATTGGTTACTTTTGCCTTGGCAAACGTTTACATCAATTTTGACTTTTCTACGCCGTTTTCGTTTTCGACTTTTTGAGCTATAGGAGCCAGTACGAAACGGACGGACGGACAAACGGAAAAAAATGAGTAAGTAAGTACTCTTATATAAGTATATAAATTTCCATAGCGCACAATAATGTCAGCGATAAACTCGCCGAATCTGAAGCGCTGAAAGACAGAGAAGCAAGACTCGTAATGCGGTCTATTGGCACAGCCGCATAAAGCAATAGTAACAATAATAACTGCAAGCACTCGCAGAGAAAAAAACTCCATCCGATAGGCTGCAATATGTTTATCACCCATTTACACCATCAAGCAATCATCAAGCAAACATCGAGCAATTAGAGCACACGTCGTGCACGTGTTTTGAATGCATTTGCTGGACGTTTGCTCGATAATTGCTCGATGTTGGCTTAATCGTGTAAGCAGGGTATATAGCTTCGGTGCGATAATATTTAGTGGTGCTCCCTGGCGTACCCGCAAACTTCAATTTCTATATAATTTTTTGAATTCTGATCGTCCTCTAAATGATTATAAAAATTTAGCTGATTTGGCCGAGCGACATTTTTCCGAAAATTTATTTAAGAAATTTGTCGATAAAGTTTTAAGTAATTTTGCAGACAGACAAACAGACATGCAGAAAAAAACAGACAAAGGTAAAAACATTGGCACAGAATATTTGACTGTCAGCCGGTCAAATAGCCTATAGCCTGTGCTCGGTGACCGGTCAAATATACTGCCCTATAAGGTTTACATGACAGTGTAAATTTCAGTAATGCTTTTGAAGCATGGTGGGATTATGGGTATTCATATTATTGCAAATTTTCGACAATGAAAGGATTTTGAAATATGACAAAAAAGTGTCTTACTCTTCGATTCACATAAACAGTGAGTTCTATTTACATTAAGTAAATAATAAGATCTTTTTATATGTACTAAAATCTATACAGCAGTTTTCCCATAAAGCTTTCTCATACACATACACGTACAAAACCTACAAGCGGAAAACAGATATAGGCCTATACGTCGAGACAGTCGATGCTACATACAGGTTTACATAGCGCCGTTGCTGTAGGCTGATACGCAAACGCGCGTCGCGACCTCCAAGGCCTCTATTTTGGTCGCAATTTTGGTCTTTCACATTTATGCGGTCTATGAAATTTATGAGCACGGTGAACTGTCATACAGTCGGTGGACGTTCGCTTCATATCGGCAGAGGACAGACAGGCAGACAGCAAGCGTTATTTAGCCGGTGTCCCATTATAGGATCGCACTCCAGAAAAGTTTCCCGGCGGACAATTTACCGATAAAAATCC
>Ga0209454_1001535_pt1 | contig 14592 bp, 8 predicted proteins | sample WorMetHERISLAND1_2_FD_187400 | JGI IMG/M metagenome (GOLD analysis project Ga0209454, IMG submission 187400) | Marine gutless worms symbiont microbial communities from Max Planck institute for Marine Microbiology, Germany - Olavius geniculatus... | ecosystem: Host-associated > Annelida >...
GACGTAGGAACCGGCTAGGATGACCCGGTTGACGTCCATACAATGTTTTTGCATTCATATGTACAGAGTAGTAAACAGACTATCAACTCAACTGACAAACCACTGACAAGTAACAAACAACTATCATTGAAACAGCACATGCCATGCCCCTCTTGTTTACATCTGTTTCTCATAACAACATCCGGTTGCTGACGTAATTTTGACTAATGTATGTCAGTAAATAAGTAACAAGTATAAAGGCACTGAGATATAACACATGGCGGGTTGAACCGCGCTTGTGACACAAATGAAAACAGAACCGCGGGTGTACCTGCGGTTGTGAGTCAAAGGGTTAAGCAAGGCACTGAACAACTACAACAACTCTTCATGAGTGCTGACAAAAAGCAGTGCGACATTGAACGTAAGATGATGTTGGGTAGATTTTTTATTTACAAGAATTGTAGATAATAGATTCAATAAAATCATCAAATTGGCCATTAGTACTGCATACAAAACAGTAGTAAAGAATCAAAAAATAAAGAGATGTAGGGAAGGGTAGGGGGTAAGTTACCTCCGGCACTGCAACGTTTGGGGGCCATCCTCTTGCTGAAAAATATGAAGTACACCAGAATGTGCCATTTTAAAAAGAAAAATTCAGAAATTTTCTCCCCAGCGGTGCCCCTCATGAATGTCTCCTTGAGCCCTGCTGTGGCTCCGACATGCCTCAGTGTTAATGTTTTATGGTATTTTAGTATGTATGTAGTTGTTGATTAGACAGAGCAGATCATGGTGTCTTGGACATACATAAGGATGATTTGGCCTGGGTGCTGTGAGGTATATCATAAAACACTGAGAGAAAGTGACAGAGGTGATGGGAAGTACTAGGAAGATTTTGTGGGATTTTGTCAGAGTGGATATATATTCAGAGTTTTGGCTTGTTTCTTGAAGAGATTGCTCACATTGCAGATGTTTGTTTAGGCAGAAACGGCGGGAAAATGGCCGCTAAAATGGTATGCGCCAGAGTGCATCTATTTTTTCAAGTTTGATTCTAAGTCAGATGTCTGGAGTTACGGTGTAACATTATGGGAGGCAACGTCATATGGAGCTAAACCATACCGGGTGAGAAAATCTGCCACTGTACTGTTTGTGAATGTTTTTGAGATTGGCGAGCAGATTTGATAATTGGCTGTTGTCAATGTAGACACTTATTTTTTGTAGAGCTATTCCAGCTGACGTTTCGATTTCAAACATGCATGTTGGTTGACTAAATCTTTGCACCAGTTACCACACTATTACGTTCTGAAACCAAACTGTAGGAAGGTATAATAGAATACTGCAAATCTAACACCTGAATGTCGGTTCTTACAATGTCTGGTTTGAATTTTTGTTATTTTTATGGATCTCGTTAACTAATTTTTACAGCAGTATTTTGTATTGTTACCGGGTCTGCTGTTGCATGTATTTGGCTGCATCTTGTGTACAGGGTATGAAGGGATGCCAGATAATTGAATTAATCGACAACGGTAATCGCCTTGAAAGACCTCCCAAGTGTCCACCTAGAGTATATGAAATAATGAAACAGTGTTGGGAAAGAGCGTAAGTATACATATGTTTATGTATTTATACTTACATACTTTATATGTAGTTGGCAAAAATTATTTATTTTTTTCAAGATGTTTGTTTATATTTTCAACTTTTGCATTGTTAGCATTGGTTAATACGCTCATGCATTCATTGTATATGTGTGAATTGCTACTAGGGCTGTACTCATTGAATTTCACAGATTTATCTGAACCAGAATTGTGTAATCTGTTATTCAGCTTGTTGTTGTTGTTGTGATGGCATTTATGAAAACAGATGCTGTTTCTGTATGTGTTATGCAAAAAAAAATTAATTTTTATTGAGTGTAAAGATGTTGTGTCACCAGCAATATGCCAGTCGATGCTGCTGTGGCATGATTATTCTTCGTTTTTTGTAATCATTTTGTTGCATTATATGAACATTGTGAGAAATTGTAGGTACTCTATTTGTAATTTTTAAGCATTTATGGTTCAGTATTCAGTATTCACCTCATCTCGGTACCTTAGATTCAGCTTGCTGACTTTGCACGCCTTATAAATTTCTATATTATTATTATTATTGTGACATGTTGCTGATTACTAACTTCCACTCTTGGTTAGCATTTGTATTTCCTGCTGGTCATTTTTGTTAGTTATTTGTTGTAGGAGTGAGAACCGACCAACATTCCAGGAGATAGTCGAGCGTCTGAAGCAGTGTTGATTGGCACATCATCAAGGTTCCTCGTTGCATTAGCTCAGACTTGAATCAGAATGACTCAGCAGCTGGCATCTGGCACAACTCTGTTCTCAACTCATTGCCTGTCTGCTGCATACAATGCGAAACGACATCTATCATCTCTTGAATTCTTGGACCAAATTTCCTCATACCTGTCTCTCCTTGTTTTCTCTTTTTTCCCTTATTTCCCTATTTTTCCCCTAAATTTAGGAAGGTGGTCCGAGTGCTGTACGCCCTTTCAATGATTTCCAGTCGCCATCGATTTTAGGACATTCTGGACCTGAAAAAGTGCATTTGGATGCAAGTCAGAAAGTCAGTATAATTTATATGCAAAATTATACCAAGTTTTCTCCCGACTGTCTTAATACCTCCCCTCCCGCATACTTTTTGATGAAGCACTTGCTTCATGGTTTGTGTGGTGTACTTCATGTGTCACTTATTCTGACATTTGCACCGTTCGTTGATTTCTGGCTATCACAGATTACAAATGCTTCAGCAGAGCGCTACTGATCAGTGTTACTGTCCGAGTTGTTTGTTTGTTTGTTGCATCTGACAATGGCCACTGAATCTCTTCAGGCATATTTTAGCATCGTCATGTTTGTTGCGTTGTTGGTTGTCGTCGTGCCTTTGTTTCTGCACAGACACATTGTGCTTTCGTGAATGCTAGATAGTTACAAGTCAGTCAGTATGTTTCAGCACAGTTGCTGTTGTGAGTGCAGCCACACTGACAGGTTTTTGCATATCTATGTAGTCGGGCGAAGCATTCCCATGTGCAATGCCAGCAAAGCTCCTAGTCATGACTAGGGACCACAGTTTTCTGTGTTCCTCAGAATTTTGAGCCGAGCTGTGTAGTTTGCCCATTTCCGTGGAATTTTGCAGAATTCTGTACTGGATGGTGATTACTTTTACTTTCCAGTTTAATTCCAAGTTTACAAAGCTTTCTTACTAGGAGGGTTTTCTTTCTTTCTTACTAGCTTTCTGTCAGTCTTCTTAAATCGACTGATTACTTCAGCAGTCAGCAGAAAATGTGCCACTATGAGCTGCATAACTAGGCAAACTAGCTCACAGTATTTGGAGAAATTTGCCAGGGGAAACTGTGATCCCTATTAGTGACATATTGTCTGCATTTCAGTGTTACTTTACATGTTGATCTACTTTTGATGTGCACTGATACTGTTGTGATAGCTGCGCATTAGAGGCATGCTAGCACAGTACACTTCAGAAGTTGCTACCATACAGCAGCACTACAGAAGTACTATTATTGTCGTCATTAATGTTATTGTCTGTCCCATTGCTGTGGCATAGCATGGGGTAGATTATAAAATCACTTGTTTTTGTCCGTCTGTGTTTGCTGTTGTAGCTGCAGTTTAGGAAAAGGAGGGAAAGGGGGAACAAAGGGGAAGAATGGTAGACAGAATTTTTCTTATGCCAACAATTATATGTGCAGCAAGTGTGTGATGTGTTAATGTAGTGGTTAGGAAATTGGATCGTTAATCAAAAGCTTGCCAATTCAGCTTTCAGCCATTCAGTAATGAGGTGGGGAGGATTGTTTATTACAAAAAATATGTAGATAATAGATCCAATAATATCGTCATATTGACTATTTGTACTGCATACAATATAGTACTATTGTTTTGCCATAAGGTTGTAACTTTGCAGCACATTGCTGGCCACTGGCAGTGTTTGTCTTGACCATAACCAAAATCTGTGCAGTCATTGGACTGTAATACTATTTAAAGAACAGAGGTGTGGCTAAGAAGGAAACATTATGGTCTGGCATGATAGACTAATAAGCAGTCGCAGCAAGTGACTCTGGTTTGTCCAGAAATTAAGAATTTTGTCGCATTTTGAGTTTCTTCCGTTATACGTTTATTGATATTTCTCATTTTCTATCAGTAGCATATCAACAGACAAGTTTTACAGACATCTTACTTGTTTATATCCCGTTTTGTGTTTTTAGGATTAATTTGTTATTGACTGTTTCGAGTGCCACGGCAGTGACAGCACCCAGCTACAAGTTTTTTCAGTGTGAAGTTAACAATGCATGCATGTTGCATAATTTTTATTTGCACATAAGATTTTTAAAATGCCATTTATGATGGTGATTGGTTTCGCCGAATATTATTATCTGCTCAAAAGTGCAGAATATTTATAATGTTTCGTAATATTTATTTATTTATTGAATGCTTTGATGAGAAATTGTATGTATGCAGCATTTTGTAATGTTAGTCATTTATGGTTTAGTATTGTGGTGAATTTCTAGTCTTTGTATTTCCATACATTTAGAGTATTGGAATTGCTGCTAGTCATTTTGCTAGTTATTTCTGACTCATAGTAAATAATAGACATGGGGTACCGCAGTAGTTTTCCTATGCCAGCAGCTACTCAAGTAAACTCAGCCTGGCCATCCTTAGTTAATCATTGAGTAGATGCACTGAGCACTGCAGTGGTTGCAGCCATTGATCAGGAAGAACAGATGGCAAGTTTTCCATAGCAGCAGGCCCTGTTTCAGCAGCAATCATCATAGACTTTTTGGGGCACCCGGCCTAACCTGTTTCAGTTCAAAACAGGCAAATTGACCTGAAGCCCTTAGGTCGTATTACATTAGCCATGATTACATGTAGAATGCCAAGTGTGGTTTGGCAGTGTAACAGTAGTGTGTTGAACTGGTGATCACGAGGTCGCTGGTGTGACTCCTAGATGGTCCACTGGGCAGATTGTTCACACGCGTGCCTCTGTCATCAAGCAGTATAATTGGTACCGACCTAACCTCCGGGAAGGTAATGGCAGTATGTGGGACAGGTGTGGCCTATTGCCCATATAACTGAGCTGTGTCTTCAGCTCACTGCCAGCTCAAAGCTAGGGTCACAGCTGTGAGAGGTGCATGCACTGGACCTTGCTGAGTTAATGAAATCTTTCTCTTGTTAAATGTCACTTTATTCATAATTGCATTGTGCCATGGCTCAGTGGTTAAATGCTTGTTACATACAAAAGATGTATGTGCTTAGATACTTTGAAGATTTTCCCGAAGCATTTGTTTTTGATTCGTTATGTTAATACTGTGCTGACAGATAATTTTCATTATTTCATTAGTTATAACAGATTATGTGTTTATTGTTATTATCATTTATTTATTGTTTTGCAACACTGTAGTCAGGACTTGCTAACCTGCTAGTCTGTTACAACTGAGTTCTTAACTTATCATTTAGAGTTAAAATGATGAGCTGTGTCAATATTTTTATGCGCATATGCATGCCTTTTACATGTTTTTTTGTGTTAATCTTGGTAGTATTAGATAATCTCTATTTTTCGCAGTAGTCAAGCATCCTGCCGTATATGAATCTGGCTTGAATCAGTAAAGGATGTATGATGATGATGTGTGATTGTATTGTATTATTACTGACTAAGAATAGGCTTCTGTTGTTTTCTTTGTGTCATGTGTAACACTGTGTTGTAACATTACAGCATTGGTTATGAAGTATCAGGTTGAAATATCAAGAAAATGGCTCCATGTTGTACATCTTCCTGTGCCATGTCTCAAACTACATTTGTCATATCACACATTTGACTGTGTATTTTGGAAAAAAGCTATCTAAATAAGTGATTTCTCTGTGGGTCGTGTTCTGCTGCACATACCACACATATCCATGCAGCATTGAGCAGTTATTGAATGTCAAGCATGCAATACCGGTACTTGATTCTGCCATGAGATATGACAAGGTATCTTAACAGATTTGTGTACCAAGTAATGAAATTAACTGCTTGTGTGACAGGCATCACTGCTGTTTTGTTTACCTGTCATTTACGTAACAAACGACGACAGTTTATCGACTTTTTATGGTGACTTGAGTGCTGTTGGTATCTGATCGATAATTGATGCTGTGTTATTATTGTTGCTCTGTGTGCTGTTGATACGAATGGTAGAGGTGTGCAGAAAGTGGAAAGTCAATTTTGTTTTTTTTAAATAATTGAATTGTCCAGAATCATCAGTTCTGTTCAGTTGGTTTTACATAGCATTTGCAAAAATGCCCCCCATCGTCTTCCCACAAGAATTGAAGTCAACAAGTGGAGTGTTAACATACATATCTAAGGTGGAAAGCCAATATATTAAATTTCAAATTTCATATATACTTAATAATTAATTATCTGTTAGCCATTTCGAGAGTACAGTTGACTATCTGACTGTTGTTACCAGCAATGCAGTTCCTAGCAAAAATGATCCATGCCCATTTCAAACTGAAACTGTGGCTTTTTTAGCGCAACTGAACCCACAAAGATTCCGAACCAAAAGCCATGGTTATTTTAAAAACTAAACTCCGGAAACCGTTCTGCATGCCTATATTGAATCATGATCCAGAATCTTGCGATGTCATTATCGACTATGTTGTTCTGTTGCCCAAACATTTGGCTGTTTGAAAGCAGTTTTGTATATCATCTTGTCATCTCACTGTAAATCAATGTTTGAACATGTACAATATTTCACTATTTTACTGTGTTCGATAGTTATGCTTGTACAGCGACTGCTTCATTATGTTTGACTCATTGGCACTTAGTGTCGATGAATTTGCATGTCTGTTACTGGCCGGATGTATCATTAACTAGCCGGAGTTTGTGTTGTATGTCTACCAACAGGGTACAGCATTGTGTTCGTTCTGTATTCTGCCCACCACTCTACTCAGTGTTCAGATGAAAAGGTGCCCTCTTTTTCTACCATAACTCAGTTGAACGACAATCCATTTAAATAAAATGTTAACAGCTGTAGCTGAAAGACTACTTTTTCAAAATGATGGCACCAGTTGAGATGAGCAATCTTGCTGTCACCAGACTTTAACATCACCTTACGTAATGACTAGCAAATTTTGTTCAAATATATTTAAGTCAGTATTTAAGTAATTTTATTTATATTGATTGCTGTTCGACAGAGTTACAGAGCGAATAAAAAGGATGCCTTTTTATTTGAACACTGTATAAGCTACGACCAAAATTCAGCTCAGTAGTTGCAGTCGGGCAGTTTGTCCTTGCAAGAAAACAGTATGCCAGTTAAGGAATGATACTTTGTGTCAGCGCGATCATAACTTGTACTTTTCTTGTAGTAGGAAGCTTTTGTCATCTACTAATTATCTTGTTTTAGCAATATATTTTTGACTGTCATTTGCCTGTTGTGAATATAATGTACCAGTGTACCAAAGCATACACTAGTAATTAGGACGACATGGCCATCATTGTGTAATCTTGCATATTTTGTTGTTATAATACGGTTTGATGAGAAATGAGTTAATTCATAGCTGAACTGTGTGTTATGTCATAGCTTTGAACAGCACAGTTACAGAAACTTCTGCATGTAACATTGGAATGTCTTGCGTTACCTAAAATTAGGTATCCACGTTCCAAGATTGGAGATGTCAACCATAAATTGGTCGTTGGTATCTTGCTGTCTTCGAATACTATCAAACACAATACCAGACACTGTCTAATAAACTGTAAAAATTTGTGAAATAATGACCATTATTTACCAATTTTTATGACATGTAGCAACACCCAGCAGTTTCCAGGAAAGCAGCAGCAGTTGCTGAAATGTCAACAAATTAGGGAATGAAGGTGTTGTAATTTGATGAATATTTGCAGTTTATGTAATCCCACAGTAACAGTCCTAAAGTGACGTAGAAAACTCATTGATAACACTGCCACAGGGGGGATATGAACACATTATGACACTGCTTGAAAGCATCTGAATGACTGGATACAAAACTGTGCTGAGGTAATTAAGTGTAAATAAGCTATACAATGAGGCACCTACCAGGTGCAGTATGTAATAACTTATCAGCACTATACTTGACACAGAACGTTCTATATTGATACAATTACTATTTATTTTACATGGTGTAAAGAATACGAACATTAATAAATATTCATTTGAAGTGTTCAGCAGAAGTTAAGTAAAAGTGAAATGTGAAACAATTTAGCAATACTCAAAAAAATCTCAGCAGATAGCCCATACTTTAATCAACAAAGAGTGATATAACTGCACGAGCACACCAGATCTTATTCAGCACTAACTTTTCTGTGGATAACTGTCATACAAATCTTTTACTACTCTGTGATGGTGACTGCAGAGTAACTGCAGAATATTCAACACTTTTGCCCCCTGCCCTCCAATAGACAGCATTCTGAGATTAATGACTGTCGGGAGGATAACAGAAAAGATCGTTAGAACTGCCACTATCGCTACATATGGACGATTATAATCGGCATTTCTTACAATTTTAGGTTTAGGTCATTTTTTTGTGTTTTGTGTTTCATAAAGGTTAAACTTTCTGTAAAGGTTAAACCTTTTGTTTCGTTACTTATTATGTGTGTGAGCAATTTTGCCCGGAAAGGCCATCCCTGAAATGACTGAAATGTGTCAGGCGGGACGTTAAATCCTACTCACTCACTCATTCAACACTTTCACGCTATACATGTATCACTGTAACACAGCAACAGTACACAGTTTCACAAAGGTACATGAATCACATATACATGTAACAGTCATTTGTCTGTTTCAGTCTGAAATTACAAGCATTATTTTCGTCTTGCTTTTAGTCGTTTCATCTGTTTAAATGCTTTGGAGCGCCGATGCTGTGGCTGTGCTGCTTGTATTTCGGCATACTTTCTCTTGTTGTATCTGCACACATTAGGTTAACGAAGCGGAGATAACAACATTATAAACAAAAATAAACGTTATAAACTGTACTTACTGAAACAGACAGGCTACAAAATATCTAACTCAAGACTGCAGACTACATCATGCCTGATAAAATGTGACAGACTAGAATGATTCAGCATTGCCAAACTCACTGAATATACTGTAATTATACAGGCTAGCTCAGCCTTCCATCTATAAAGAACTGATAAATGTGACCAAAAAAGAACATTCTCTGTCCAAACACTTATAAGTGTCCCAATAAAATGTAGCAGTAAAACTGATTAATTCCTTAGGTACATCTCACAAAAATATTAGCATATTATACTTAATTCCTGCTAACAAGCACATGCACAATAAAAATGTTACCTCCGGAATTCAGCATCAGCTAAGAGCTCATCAACAAGGCTTGTTTTACGACTCTTCTTTGGTATCCGACTGCTGTAAAAATCAGCCTTTGTCTCAACAATTGTTCCCATCTAGAGTACAAACACAATATAATCACCGCTGTCAGAAGAACAGATCTATTTTAAAGCTGTAATTCCAACTTCTAGCACAAGACCAAAAAATCTGGAATAACTGTGCATCAGCTTGGAAGTATAAATGCTGAACAAATCCAGGAAATAATCACATCTTTTTCCATCATACTAATTACTGAAAGCAACGATAAAGACAAAAATACTATCATTAAAAACTTCAAACATAAGCATATGTCAGCAAAACTACAAGATTAAGTTTCATCCTGCGAACTATCAAGTGCTTTCAGCTGCAAAGCCACAGAGAATCATGGCATACCTGCACATATTTTGGCAATGCTCCGCGGATATCTGGGCCTTTATAGAAACGTTTCGGATCGAGCACCTTACGCATCTGAATGACCATTAGATCATTTTTCTTTTCCTCAGTCATCTCAGCCATGGGCATGTTGTACCAGCCTCGGCCCTTCATTGTTGAGCGTTCCATCTGTAATTTTACAAACGAGCTAGATTCCTGTGTCAGAGGTCCCTAGCAAGCCTCAGTCAACCATGTGCTGAAGAATATATGCCTAAGTTCAAATTAACCATCCAATACTAGTAACTGCCAATTATTTGTTGACACTGCAATTGCAGTAGGCAAGAAAGCTAGTGCATTCAGCAATTTTATTCCACCCGGAAACGATAGATTTCGGAAGGACTTATGTTTTACGGCTGATGTTTATTTTTTTATTTCCATCGTAAGATCTCCAAGATGGGTTGGCCGATCGGCGCGAAATTTCGCACGGTGATCAGTACTAGACTGAATTTTATAATGCCGGTCCAAAATTTTGGGGACCCACCTGAAAAAAATTTTAGAGGTCAAAATCAGGCAAAATTTGGCCCGATTTCGGACGACTTCAAACTTCAGCGGCAAATATCGCCGAAACAAATGAATATATTAAAAATTGGACAAGTACGTTTTGTACCACAATTCCTCCCGTGTTGGGTGAAAAAAGTTTGATGAACAGCTGGCCCACCAATCACGGAGATTAAGTGGTGAAATCATACCCACCCAAATCAACTTTTTCAAAAGACCATATTTTGGCCCCTAATGGGTGCTGAGCCCCCAAATTTTTACACGTGCCACAGAATGACCAAGTCCTAATAGCACACCCCCACTGGGTACAGGGGTTCCCTTTACAATTTTTTTAAAGGGGGTCAAAAATGAGCTTAAAATTTAGCATATTCGCACCAATAACTTTGGCGGTAGTGAAAGTAGCACCATGATAATTTGCCACATGATGTGCCTCTGAGTTGGGGTGTGAACACTGGTATAACTTTTAGGGAACACCACCCCCTTAAAATTTTGGAGGGCAAAAAACGTCCAAAATTTGGTGTGACATAGGAAAACTTTTGACTTTGACCGCGAATATCTCTGGGATGCATAAAGATATTGACAAGCAGTAAACGGCGTTATCAACAGCGATTCATTCTCCGTTGAACAAAAAAATGGTGAACTTTGATTCACTAACAAAAAAGTTATAGGCGCACATGTTGACCTACCCAAAGTCGACATTGGGCATTCTGTGTATGCTAATGGATGTGAGTTCAGGCCACGTGACTTTGCTACTGGGGGAATTTCACCCTCCCCCCTAAAATTTTCCCCCAATCAGACTTACGGCACCAGGTGGACTCGTGTTGGGCTTTGCACCAAATTTCTAGTTTAACTTTTTGCTTGTTGTGATTTTCTAGGAATAATCCAAAAATGATAAAGGAATTGCTATCAACCTGCCTACTACAGACAAAGTTTCAACTTCTAATACATTGTACATCATGAGATATTGCACTATGAAAGTGTTCTTCCATGCCACCCACTTGGGTACCAACTGACCCCATTAGCCGGTTTGACATGAAAAGCCTCAGCTCTGCTGAGGAACAATATAGATTAGACATTTGCTGACAACAGATTCTACATGCCATGATACGACATCTACTGGCATTGCACCACATCACTGACAGTCAGTCACTCAATTTAACTAACAAACACAAGCATGAAACCTGATCACTACAAGCTCCACTAAACTTCTTGGAAACAAAGAATGCACAAAATCTGATGTTTGTGAGTAGCTTTGCCAAATGGAATCTGACATGAATGGACAGGTATTCTGCAAAACCATTTAACTGTGGAATGTGGATCTACTGAATTGTCAAACAGTGGGTGCTTTTGATGTTTCACTTTAATTTTTCTGAACGAACGAGCTGCATTTAAAATCAACACAAACATCAAAATGTAAACTGCTATAAACATCTATTTATGGTGTCTGACAATACATTATGAAAACCAAAGACTAAAGTGAAATGTGTCCAATCAGGTAATTGGTAGACCAATCCAGTAACTGCATTTTTCTCTAGACAACATAACTAGAGCTGTCAAATTAATACATTAATTAACGCGTTAATGTGCTAATAAATTAACGTGCATTAAAGAAAATTAATGCACATGCATAAATTTATTGAATTTACTAAATTCTGTAAAGCAAAAGTTCCAATACTCTGTTAAACTGCGTTTATTAGACAATCGAACGAATTCAAGTAACTAAACTGTAGTTGTCGTTCAATCAGTACCGTAAATAAATATTATTTAATTGACAGGCTAATGGATTTCTCTTCTAGCGATGACATCAGTTATTGCTGAAAAAACGTTTCTATTTGCTTTCTAACTGTCTATATTTTACAAGGGGGGCCTCCCAAACGTCATGGGGTCTAGGTAACTTCCCCCTACTCTCCTTTTTGACGGGCCTGGGTGCATTAATGATGCGTTAATTAATATGTTATAAAAATGAACACAGTGCATTAATGCGTTAGAAAAATTAATGCTTCGACAGCTCTAAACATAACTATTACATCTAACAAAAAAGTGCATTTATTGCATAGTCACTCTTCAGAGCAAAGAAATCTAACATTTCTGTTCCAAAGAATTGACTTACAACTTTGTTGGATTAGCAATAAAACTTCACTTACCCGTCGCTGCTTCTTCAACTGACGTCTGCTCTGTTGACATAATGGCCGCAACTCCATTGTTTCTGATCCAGTCTACAAATAAACTGATGGAATGTAAGACGTACTACTTTAAAGTAATTTACGGCAGAGAAAATACAAATGAAGCATCCAATTAAATCAGTCTTACAGTATATTCATGCACAATCATATTCTTCAGCGTGCACCAACAATGAAACTGCATAAAATGCAAACTGGTAATGACCATTCTGTACATTGTATTTTGTATCGCAAAGCCATTCAGTCTCCGATGCACCGGATTAAGTCTGCTTTGAGCATTTTACCATGATGAAATCACCCAATTTTGTCAAAAATAATTCTACATCAAAAGATAATAATCTCCTCGAACTATAAGATGTAACTGAACACAAAGCAACATGATCAACAAAACTCACACTACACTACAATACAATATTCTGTTCCGCAATCATAATCAGACTGCTACAAAGATGACATAACAAATAAACAAACAACTGCTACGTAGGACAGTATGGTGAATGAGAAAAAAAGTAAGAACATATACAAACAGGGCAACATTAGTATTGTCTATAGGCTGCAGTGCAGACCACACTGACTACATACTACTGAATGAAAACTACCATACAATCACAAAATACCAAAATTTTTTTTTTTAAATCTACACTGTGTCCCAAAAAAACGTCCCATTTTGTTATTTTCCATATTTTCGCCAAATATTAACCAATTTTCAAAATTCTTTCATTGGCACATACTGCGGACAATTGGCAATAAAGTAGTTGTTAAATATCCGACTACACTTTAACTGTGTCGCTACACTACCATGTGAAACAAATTTTTAAAAATCACCAAAAATCTCTATAATACATATGCAAAAAATCACCTTCTGAAACAATTTTTACTAATTTTCATACAAAAATTAAATTTTATTTAGTTTTTTATGCATTTCTAACGTTTGTAGACAAAAGCAGATGATACTGTCGTAAATAATAATTTTTAATGCACCGATGCTATACCGGTGATGCAATGTGCCATTTAGCAGTGGAGACAAACCACTGACTAAGAACTTGTACTGGTTCAAAAAATACAGTCTTTGGAGAATACTACCAGAATTTTTTAAGATAAACTGCAACAGGGAAAAAGTGGGATTGTTATTAACAGAGATTTGGGAAACATGCAGCACCAACCAAAGGCATGAGAGCGGCAGACTGAAGCATACACGTACCGAAGAGAACGTGGTCACTGGTCACTGTGAATGAAATGGTAGGCTTGCTAAACCACAAAGGCCAGAAACAAACATATCGTTCAACATGCCAGATATCCAAAGAAACGGATCTAAAAAAGTACAGCATCGTACAGATCACTGCATTTTTGGTCGAAAGTGTATTTTGTTTACCAACACACTTGCTGTCTATTATTGTTAGTTTTTCTTGCATTTATATTTCACAAGGTAGTGTAGCAACACAGTTAACATGTTGCAGGATATTCAATAATAACTTTATTGCTAATTGTCTACAGAATGCATCAGTGAAAGACTTTTGAATATTGGTTAGTATTTAACAAAGATATAGACAATCACAAAGTGGGACGTTGTTTTGGGACACAGTGAATATTAAAATAAAATGGTTAATAAAATACTTAAAGTACTTAGTACTAAAGTACTTAGAAAGTTTTTGCTATCAGCTCTAACAGTCAACGAGTGATCATGAAATCTAGTCCCAACAGTCAACAGTCAGGCAAGACTACCTTGTCTGGGGTCTCCGTAAAACTAGTCAGCTGTGTTGACATTAACCGCTGCAGGTACAGACTATTTGTATCAATACCACTCTGCAGGGCTGATGAAAACTGATGCAATCTGCGTCACTCACAACATCGACAAATGACAAAACAAACAAAGTGACAACATCATCAGCATTTAAGCAACAAACACTTATGAGAATTACCTTATATAATTTCTCTTCTTTTTACTTCTGCTAAGGAAGTAATGTTTTTGCAGGTTTTTGTTTGTTTGTCTGTCTGTGTGTCTGCAAGATAACTCAAAAAGTTATGGACGGATCTTTCTGAAATTTTGCACGTATGTCGGGAATGGCACAAACTACCAGTGATTAAATTTTGGGGGTGATCCGGCAGAAATCCTGGACACTGGAT
>Ga0209454_1001537_pt1 | contig 14586 bp, 10 predicted proteins | sample WorMetHERISLAND1_2_FD_187400 | JGI IMG/M metagenome (GOLD analysis project Ga0209454, IMG submission 187400) | Marine gutless worms symbiont microbial communities from Max Planck institute for Marine Microbiology, Germany - Olavius geniculatus... | ecosystem: Host-associated > Annelida >...
AAGTGACGGCATTATGGTCACTTGTAGCAAATATACCGAGGTCAAGTAAGTCTGAAACCATGTCAGGCTCATCAGTGATGACCAAGTCTAAGACAGAATCGACTCTCGTACAACACTCGACATGTTGAGTAAAGAAGCAGTCCTCTAAACAGTGAAACAATCCAAGAGCTTCGTTAGTAGCAGACTGATCATCGTGGAGTGGTGGCCATGACAAGAAGCGATAATTAAAGTCACCCTTTAATATGAAGTGCTTCCTGGTAGTCTGCAACTCGTTAAGCATATCACAGATCAAATTATGATTCAGACTTCCAAAAATATCGATAGACGGTGTTCTGTAGCATACACCTACATAATACTTGGCTTTATTGACGTCATGAAAACAACACCACACCTGTTCAGGAAAAGTGGACACTGGCGGTGACTGAACAGCATTTAAACTGCACTTCACATATAGTAATACACCACCCCCTGACCTGGCTACTGGTCTGTCCTTTCTGAATAAATCGTAACCTCTCAATGCTAGCTCAGAGTCCAGAACATCTGAGCTAGCCCAACTTTCCGTTACGCCAATGATGTCTGGACTAAGTTCGTGCACCCATGCTTCAAATTCGTCTAACTTGTTCATCAAGTTCCTGGCATTTACGTAGAAACAGGACAGCTCACCGAACTCGACTGAGACCCTCTCCTCTTTACAACTTTTCCATTGAATATGATCACATCTTGTTCTCCGTGGGCTTTCCGTTCTTTCAATTCTGCCACAAGTGGTTTTCTGGCCTCCCTCTGCTTGGGAATAAGATCCTGGTGAATGAAAACTCTCGACCAACCTCCTTCCTCTCTCTCTCTCTCAAGTTTTTTGCATTCTTCAACAGCCTAACCTTGTTCTCAACAGAGTCTAACTCAACCTTCATGGGACGGGGATGCTGCAAAGAATCTGCTGGCTTTCTCCCCAATCTCACAGCATTCTCAACTTTAATGCTATCTACACCTGCTTCATGAAACATCACTGAGAGTTGAGCCATATCGTCAGTAATTCTTTGGTCAGAACTATCATCTTGCGACTCAGGTATCCCGTGCACAATAACATTAGCTTTTCTCTTCTCAATCTCAAGTTCCTCGGCTTTATCCTGCTGCAGGGCACCCTGGACTGCCAAAGTTACTGGTTCATCCATATTGGTACGCAGTTGATCCACTTTGTGTTCAAGTCTCTGCTGAACCTCTTCTATGCCAGTAGGTCTAGCCTCTAACTTCATCAACCTGTCCTCGATTGACTTCAATAATACATTTTCAACATCTTCGGCTGACTTGACTTCTTCCAAAAACCTCTGGTCAGTGTCAGCTATTTTATTCAAAAATTTGTCCTCGGTATCAGACAAACTGCTCAGCAACTTCTGCTCATGACTCTCGGATCTAGATTGTAAGCCATCCACGGAAGCAACTAATCTCTCATTCAGTGTGGCTGAGTTGAGCAGTGCCTCCTCGCACTTGTCACAGAACCAATGAAGGTTACACTTGGACGACAACACTAGATGCTCATAAAAATCATCGCTCAGCCCAAGACAATGTGCACATTTCCAAACTTCTGAGACACACCTCTCACACTGCAGTGCCTTGATGTCATCGCCGATGATAACACTGCACTCGACACACATTGGTAGACCAGTGTGAGCCTTTGCACGACCTTTGTTAGCAGATGACGCAACTGAATCAGTTTTTGAAGACGACAACACTGGTGAAGAAACTGCATGCTGTTTGGCGGCATTCCTTTTTGATGGCGGGCCTTTAACCGGCTGGATCTTAGACTTGACCATAGTTTCTATTGACTTTAGTGAAAAAAAATCAGCAAGAACCTTTAAAGTGGCTTATATAGTCTGTATAGTCCGTGTAATAATTGCCGCATGCCATATGGCAACAGTAACTAAACAGTTACTTGTCAGGCAAGAGCAAGCGAGCGTACGTTGTCATGTTTTAACTGTCCCGTCTGTCCAATCTTCGGACGATGGTAAAAAGCGGATCGGCGGATGTGCGGATCTGCGGATGTTGCAACAGGGACAGAGCTATGGTTAGGAATAGAGTTAAGATTAGGGTTAGGATTAGGCTTAGAGATAAGGTTAGGGTTAGGAACAGGGTTAGGAGATGGTTTAACTAACAAATTACAGCTTAATTACCGAGTTAACTGTTGCGACATCCGCAGATCCGCTTTTTACCCGTAGTCACAATCTTCAGTTTTTCCCTAATTTTCTGGCACGTAAAACCTATACAGCCGTTTTAGTACGTTAAACATACATATACGTAAATGTTTCACCTGCAAAATAGTTTTGCAATTATGTAAAAAAATGCTTAATCCAAAAAATGTAACTTTTGCTATTTGTTTACATCACAAGTAAACATCAGGGCCGCAATTTGGTGCTGGTAGATATTGCGATTTTGAGACAAATACGATAATCGATTCGATATTAATCGACTCCACAATCGCCTGTAACAACACGCCAACTGCAAAATTACGCACAATTCATACGTTTGTGTAATTGATGCATAGCTAAGTATATGTGTTTAGATGAATGCAATTCTACCGTTTAGGCCTAATTTTGACACAGTAAGTAAGTAAGTAAGTAAGTAAATGATTAATAAAGCGCCAAAGTCTCGGAAAGAATCAGGGCACAATAATGGAGCAGTCTATTCAGGCCAGTACCATTTTAAAGAGCAACTATATGGTCTTAATACCTGCATTACGTCTAATCTTCTAAATGCAGACCTCCCTATTACCTGCTGATTTACATATTAACGAAACCATTATTAAATCGATCAGGGGGTAACAGTGATGACAGCTGACAGCTTATTTTCAAGACAGAACGATGTTCAAAATGCAAATATCGCTAATGAATAGTCTGATTATACACCACATACTAGTTATCAACTTTTTGTTGTTTTCACACAGAAACAGAGACAAAAACATGTTGCAGCAAATCATTTAATTACAAATTACACACAAACTAAAAGAACCACTAATACTGTTTAAGGTGCGTTGAAAGTGACAGAAAATTAAAATGAACTAGATTGAAATAAAATAAACCGACCAATGGATTTCAGCTCATTTCATTTTTTTCACTTTGAACATGCCTTTAGGCAAAACTCAACGTGATCAACAGAGTGAAGCAATTAATATGCAATAAGAGACATAAGCAACTGAAAATATCTGCAAATAAAGCAGAAAGAGAAAAGCTACTGCTGTGATGACAAAATAACCACAGACATATCGTAACCACCAAACAAACAGACAGAAACATACTGCATATATATACAAGAACAATCCAACTTTTGATCAAGCTACCATATCTAGCTTCATTCGATGCAAAATTTATACAAAAAATGCAAACATGCGTATATCGTAAAACTTCTAATACAAGCTGGTGTCCATATGGCACCAGGAATTGAGAACCTAGGCTTTTAGAAAAAAAGTTTTAGGTTTGTAAAGGTTTTCTTCAGGTGTCAGTGCACAAAGAAGATGGGAGAAAATTTTAAGACACATGAAGAACATCCCATATGCCATTCATTGATTAGTAACAGAGACCCCGCATCTAATTCAAACCCATAGAGAAATGGCTTGGCTTGCAAGCCAAGTCTCTATTAGACACAGGGTCTCTGGTCTATTACATACCAAGACAAAGGTTCAAGGTCACTCATTGCAATAAAAGCTGGGGCCTTGACTTCAAAGTTTTACGATACACCAGATCAAAATACCGTAACAAGAGCAGTTCTTAGTTCGACGAAGCAATGCACAATCGATGGTGTGCAGTGGCTAAGACCTGGAAGTTCAGGTGCTTCAGTAAACTTGGACCTCCAAGCTCCCAACCAACAAATAAGGCAAGAAAATGAGTGAATGATACAATTCCATAATGCAGACACAAATTTCTATAGCAGCTAAGAGAGGCCATCCGAGAACACAAAACACATCAAAACTCTTGCCAGCTGAGGCTTTGCCTCAAACACCAATGGGAAGCATACATCGCTTCCAAGGTGCTTTACAGCTAACGGGCAAATTTGTTAATATTGCAGTATTGAAATTACAGCAATAAGTATTGAAATACTCTATAGTATTGCAACAGGTTGCATGCTTAGTACTGCATGTGGTATTCATGTGGTATTGCAATACTTTTAGAACTGAAACATGGCAATACTTGAAAGCAATACTTATTTGATGTAAAGTACACATTATCACATAGTCTGAAGTCAACCCAAAATTTAGAAAAAGTTGTAAACAGCAGCAAAAATCAAAATTTATTTGAGGGAGCAGATAGTAAAGTATTGCAGAAAGTATTGCAATTGTATTGCAATAATGACTTGGAAAAAAAGTATTGCAATCAGTATTGCAATACTTTTTCCAGCAAGTATTGCTATTACTATTGCAATACTCTTTGCCAGTATTGCTAACAACCCTGCTATTACGGGGATGGGCTTGCTTTTCCTATGAAAAAATGTGTGATTTTCAAAGATATTTTTCCAGGAGGCGTGGAAACCCTGAAAACACAAGCAACTGACCAGTTCAGAGAAAGAATAAACAATGAAATTAATTAAATTTACAGTCGCAGACTAGCAGGACTGAAAACAATCCCAATATATCCACACAAAGTACTGACTAGTTACAGATGTTGTACGATTAATACTTATCGTTGAATATTTGACATCTATGTAACAGACAGCTACAAAATGCCGATACCCTGTACACAAATAAAGTTTTGGCAGTAAAGCAGAAAAATATCACCGATAAAACAGATCCAAATCTGCACCGAGAACTGACTAGAAGCTTTTAGCAAACTGATCATTTTATAACACCAACCACAATGACTGTAAACTCAACATATTCTTGAAATTTTGCACTAAACAGTAAAAACACAGAAATGCTGAAGGATAAAATCACACAAAAAAATACCAATATCAGACTGGTATGCAAAAATGCACAAGCACACACTTGCGTGAATAATGTGACATATGTGACGGTAACTATCACTTTTATGAACTACACTTAGACAGTGTAACTAATGCTGCTTCACAAGTTCAGAGCATCACATCGTGTCTGAAGCAAGTCTCAAAAAGAGGCCTATGGCCAGCAAGTCACAATAACAGCTTTCAACGGTTCTAACAATTTGCAATTCTAAACACTAAACGTCCTGCCTGTAAAGGTATGTTATGCAGCACAAGAGTAGACTCCTGCGCCACTGCCATAGCCGCTGCCAACAATTTTTTTTCAGCTAGCCGCTGCTGCTGAAAAACTTTTTTGACAAAACCGACTTAGCTTAAATTACCTATACTTCTCTTGTGCCACTGCCAAAAAACTTTAGCTGGCTACCCACGTGAAAAAAGATTTCAATTCTGAAAAAAAATCGACTCAGGCGTGCACAGATAAAAAAATGACAAAAACGTGATAATCATTTTATAGCATACAGTTTATACACATACAACGAGTTACTCTGCCGATCATGGATTCTCAGCTCTTGCACTATACGGCCTGCAGTAGCTTCATTACTTCGTTCAGTGAATCTTCACACGTAAGCCCTGTGCATCAGTCGATGTAAAAAGCACTACTTGTTAGAGTGCAGAACAAGTTTTCTACTGGCAACAGGCAAAAACAAAACAACATTTACCTCACCGGTCACACCTTGCCAATTCATGCAATAAACTGATAAAACACAGTGTACAATAGGTAATAAACAAAGTTCACAAAACAGCCTCTAGCACAACTGTTAACATTATCTGTTGATTGAATGTGCAGCAGTACATCACTTCTCTAAACCACAATAAGCACTGAACAGATCAGATCACATGGCATAAGCTATTGACAACATTACTACGTGCGATAAAAAGATAATACTGCAACCAAACAACAGTTGAACAAGTCTTAAATGATGCGAAAAACAGCACACAATTCTTACACAAAGACAATACTGCAGCAACATTTGGCACAATGTCTAACAAACTGGGTAAAATTTATACTGTAACAAAATTCAATTAAAAATTAAAACCTTAAAAGCGTAAAGTACTCAAGCCACAAGCACCTTGGCATCAACAAGAAACCAACTTAACTAATACGGAAACATCTGAACGCAAAAGCACACACACCTAATTCCATAGCTTAACACGGCACGAAACAAGGTTAGCAAAAAAAGTCAGTGCTAGGGGTAGATCGGTAATCTCGCACTAGTGAGCAGAAAATTACTAGTGGTAGATCGCCACTTTATCTAATTACATTTATCACATTATTAATGTAAGAATGCAGCCATATTTTTTCACTGCATTACCAGGACTGTGGTTGGGACTGAAATATCAGTCACTTTGCTATCAATTACCAAATTTATTCAAAAACAATATATTTTTAAGTCTGTGTTACAAAGAAACAGATAGGTATGGCTTGAGATGGACTCTGATATACATGTAATACTGAATAAGCCTGATTTAAATACGTGACAGTGTCGAGGCATGGTCCTATGACTACCAGAAACATAAGTTCTACCATGCACCTAATAATGTGCCTACCCAATCTACCTCTAGCAATTTTCCAGTGCTAACAGCAAGATCGCCGATCTACCGCTAGAAAAATTGTAGCAAAAAATAGGTCTCTTATTACATGTTCAGCACATCACATGCAGTACACACAACTGGCAAATCAGATCAAACAGGAAAAAGCAAGCAAACATACTATGGGATAGCAGGAGCACACAATATTTGACATTAAATTTTCAGGTACATGTACATAAATGTGACATAATTGTAAAACATTATCATTAGCCTCAATGCGCAGCATCATGACTAGGGGTGTAGCAGATGGAGAGGGAATCATGCCCCCCCCCAAAAAAATCTTACACTGAAATCAGTACAGAAAAAAGACTAAGAATTTCTCTTCCATGTAAGTGTCTCTCTCTCTTGTTTTCTCTATTTAACTGAAATCAACCTGACATTGCGCATAACTTTAACAAATGGATACCCCAGCCATGGTTTCCTCGAATACAATATCACATTTTGATGTTTGCCACTAGACTGTATGCATTTTTCCATAATAACAGTATAAAAAACTGCACATAGTGCATAAGTGCATTTGTTCACTTTCACCACTCAAGTGCTGATATCAATGTGAGTGAAGGAAAGGACTTGATTAACTGATAGAGCAGTAATGTGGCAAGCAGAGAGAAGGCTGAGTACATCAGTCGAGTTTGTCATCCTTAGCATCATCTCCCGCAGCCGCAGCGTCGGGATCGCGCCGGCGCTTCACGCGAGCGTATGGACCAATGTCGGGGCAGAACACAAAGTCCCAGATCACCTTCAGCCAGGACGTGTGGTAAGGCAGGTTGTCATAAAAATCCGGAGCGATTTTCTTCACCTAGCAACAAACAGCATCACTGCATGCACGAACGACTTACACTAGTTCGTTGTATTCTACATATATTAGCATGCTTCATCTTGTTGCGTCCGGTTTAGTGGAACAGTCTGCAACATCACTTCAATGGCTATACTCAAAAAATCGGTGCCAGTGTCATATTGGCCAACTTCAGTAATTTTTGGTATGCAACATCATGAAAAAACTTGATGAAAACGACTATAGCTTTGCCTGTGACACACACAGAGCTAGACCTATCAAATTAAAACATGCTACAATCAACTCAGCTGAAATACTCACGTATGTTGTCATAAAATACCACAAAGAATAAGACCTACACTACACTCTACTGTAGTGCTAAATGTTGATACAACTGGCTAGTCTTAATTCACTGAATATCTGCCTAAAATAATAGTATGTAGTACATCAGACTGACCCAAGTATTCTTCATTGCATGCGTTAAAGCAAGGAAATATAAATATATTGTCATCAACTACAGTATTTACAAAATCTTTTAAATTTCAACAACAAAAATTATCATTCTTTTTTATGATATAATTATTATATCAGAATGCAAAATTAAAAGTACAATGTACCAAAATAGATTACACAAACTTATCTACCCCACATGCTCACCATGTACATGGAACAGTTGAAACACCTACGTTGGACTTTTTAAAGCATTTGCTCTAATTTGGTTCTGTTTGTCACCTACTTACACAGTGCATCGAGTGCATTGGACATTTTTTTGTAATGATAATGTGCTACCTACAGAACGGGGCAAAAAACAAACCTATTTCCAAGCACTAACTACTTAACGATGAGTAGCGTAATTTTAGAGATGGCTAGGCGGTGAAGATTTTCTCAGATTAGGAAAGGATATTTAAATGCACTGCTAAGCAAGTTCCGTGATTTTTCTCTACAACATTACGAAACATTTGACATATCACACACATTTCTAAGTACTACTGACCATCGCTAAGTAATCAACACTCAAACAAATCCGGTTTTTCTGGCCCTCCCTGTAAGCGTAAATGTTCACTTGATAGGAAAAATAATAATAATATAGAAACAAAAAGCAAGCTGCATTATCAAGAGAGAGTCGAGCGGGTGGGAGCATACCAATGGCAGTTTACAGCCGGGAATGTTGGGGAAGTCGTGGTGCTCATTATGGTAGCCGACGTTGAACGTGACGTAGTTGAGTGGGCCATAGTAGGAGTATGTCTCATAGCCGTGCTGGAACATGTAGTGCTCTGAAATGAAGTGTCCAGCCAGCGGGTGCAGTCCCATTGCTAGCACTGTGCCGATGATCAGGTACGTAAGAGATCTCCCACCCATTGCCCAGTAGATGACTGCATCAAATGCCAGCTGTAACAAAGACACCAAAAGTTTGGCACATCTTAGTTTTGTTGAAACAATATTTGTAATTCACAGTCGAATAACAAATGTTACAATGGCAGCACTAATGCATAACAGCTGCGTAAAACCATCTCTGTTTTTAGCTGTCAGTGACGTGATCCTGGGCTCCAGTGGCAAACTGTTTACATTTTTTGTCTACATTAAAGATGCCATTTAATTGTAGATACATTTCAACTCTGTAAGTGTATTCACTCTATGCCAACTGCACTCTTCACAAAAAATTTGCCACTAAGTTCTTCTAACTACATTAACTAATATTAGTTCATTGTCATGCAAAGAAATCTAATTTCTGACAGACCATACCATACCATAGGTCATGCATATGGCACTAAACTGTGTCTGTCTGTGCTGCAAGTATTGTGGCTAAATGGGTTGGCAATGATACTATTAGTGAAGATGATGAGAAGTTCCTATAAGCTGTCAATATAAATTATGTCTATCTGCAGCGATTTGGCCACAATTTTCAATGCAGAGTTACTGGCAGCATCCATCATCCATGCATGCCAAATTACCATATCCTAGCATTGATTGCAGTAGTCACCTCGAGGAAATTGCTTTCTCTCCGTGACTGGAAGTCGGATGCTGGCCTTCAGACACAGGTGGTACATTCGGCTCACCCTAGCGGTAGCTGGGCCTTTTGATTTCTCAGGACTTGCTGTAATTTTTTGTGTGATCACGCCATGTCTAACTGTTATCAACCATTGCAGCTGCTAAGAATGCATGCTAAAATTCATAGTAAACTAACTGTAGTACTGTATGCAGAACTCATCAATGAATGTCATCACATTCTGACTATGCCAGAGCAAACAATCTGTACACCAGAGATGTGCAGACTGCAGACGCATCCATCCATGAATGCAGATCAGCAGGATTTTTTTCGCGAACGCGGACTGACAGCCGATCAAAGGTAGACAAAATTTACAAATGCAAACTGATGCAGATCCTGTTCCGTGACCAGTGTATTTTTTCTAATAACTGCTAATGGACTTCAATTTTAGTCTCGTAAAGCAAAATGCATTACCAAGCCTGTTACTGCTGTTATTTTGTTAGTTAAACTGTAATCTGAGCTACAAGCCTAGTGGCCTACCGAACGTACCGTACTAAAGACTAGGTCTATTCAATGAGGACACAGACTGACAGCGAATCCAATACTTCTCGCCTTTTGTGGAGGCGAACGCAGATCCTTGGTCAAAATCTGCGAACTGGTGCGGACTCAAAATTTTTGGGATCCGCACACCTGTACATGTATCCACTGTGTCAGTACCTGAACAGAAAAGTTGATGACTTCGAGGTGAGTGACGGGCTTTGGCTTGCGCATCAGCGGTCTCAGCGTGTAGAAGAATGGCTGAAAGACGACCCACAGCAGCTTGGTGAAGGTGTTATAGAACAGACGACCTTCCAGCTGAGTGGGAAGATCCATGTCCATCTCATCATCTCCCTGGTACTTGTGATGCTCCTAGCAACAAACCCACGCTAGCATCTTAATAAAGACACCACTTGAGACTACCAATACTACTACAATGCACGTTCTTCATGATTGAAGAATGATAATAAAAGATGATCAATAAAACATAACTATTATCATTGCCAGAGCCTGTTACGTAGTCACCACTCACCAGATATTCATTTTCTATATAAGGCAAAGTAATTTGAGGACAATTTGAACATTACTTTTAGTACTGTAGTTACCAAGCATGCAATCATCTTTCAACGCTTTATTCATATTCCCCAATAATAAATCAAGAAACTGGGTCATCTGCAAGCAACATAGATCAACAAACACAGACAATGTAGTTCAAATAATCTAGGTCGGCAGGCTGGCACTGCTTTTCATCCTAACATGACCTCAAATTTATCACACTGTTGTTATTATGTTATGTGTGAATTCAATCAAGCAAGCAATCAACTAATCAATCATTTATTTGCTCAATAAATACAGCAACTAATAAGGCTTACAGCAAAGAAGTTTGAATGAGCAAGATGTACGAGGCTTATTAAAGCACTAACGAAGTCAGCCTAACTAAAAAAACAAAAAAACAGCAAAGAAAATATTATTTTTGACCGACCATACTTACGGTCGACAGTCGTGCCTAACTGCCTACATATATGGCACAAGACTGTGTCTGTCTGTGATGTAGATATTGTGGTTAAATAGTAAGTCGTAGAATTTGAGAAGGGACAGAGAAAAACAACTTACACAAGCATTAACAGTTTAAACATCTGCATTTCCATTTAGGAAGAACACTTTTAAAAAGTTAGCAAAATTCAACTAAATAACAATGGTTATTTCAGGAACTACAAGTCGCCAGAAACCACAAGTCACATCTAAGAGTGAGATGAAAGCGCACACCTGATGATACTTCTTGAAGAGTACAGAGTACGGAATTCCCAGCACCAAGTTGCCAAATATGCCAAGAGCACGGTTAGCAGCCGGCCTTGCAGCTCCAAATGCCAGGTTGTGTGAGATCTCATGTATAGCCAGCGTCATGCTGTGGTTGATAACTCCACCCCACAGATAAGCAACAATGGCTATTGTAAGCCAGGATGCATCTTGTAGCTGGTAGGCTGACAGCAGTTGAGTAAGCACCATTCCCACGATCCAGTACTTGAGATTTGGATCATGCACCATCAGCTCTTTGATCTGCGGATACTTTGCTGCCGGAAAACCACAATCAAATCACATTCATTCTGTTACTTAACAAATAAAAATATGTGCATCTTAATGGGAGCAAGATGTTAAGCCAAAGAGACCACACCCCAATAATGCGCCCAGGAATCGCTGTGCTTGGTTGGGTGGTTTCCATTCTAAACCTTGCAAGGCTTGCTTCATTTTGCATGTGATGTTTGTTAATTGGCTTATGCAGCCTTTGTGCAAAATTTTTAGCCAACCGTTAGGTCAAGTCTTTGACACGATGTGTTGTCCGTCATCGTCCATCTGTCATCGTCTGTAACACATGTATTCTGGCTACACTGTCAAAATAATTAAATAGGGTTGCCTGATGGCGATGGCTACCCTGTGGTACCAAGTCAAACCCCCACAACTCCCCCTTTTCCATTAAACAGCCCTTGGTAAACACTGCACTCCAAACATTTGCATTGCAAATTGTAGCCAAATTGCTTCAGTTAGCAGCATGGTTACTATTGACATCTTACAGGAACTTAATAATGCCCTATCCGATGTTACCATCACCAACTCCCTACAAACACCTGTTCACCTAAAATAGTGGCCCTATGCCCCAAAATTTGCATGGTATATTCCAGCCAAAGCTTATTAGCGTAATGGTTACTATTAACAGGCTACAGATATTTACAAGTGTCCTATCTAATGTGTAGCTCAGTGATTTTCAACCAGGGTTCCGCGGAACCCAAGGGTTCCGCGAGCATCTGCCAAGGGTTCCGCAGCTGGCCAGTAAAATGACCTAGCTTGCGAAATCACGCCAGACAGTATCGTAGAAATAGCCTACTCAGGTTTTTTTTGTTTTAATCCGTTTCTACGCGTCTTTTTTGCACAGACTTACTCTGCTGAATCATCTTTGTTGTTGATAAAATTATGGCATATATATTTGCATTTTAGGCCAATAGTTAATTATAACGTAAGCTTCCTATTCACGACATTATTTAACTCTAAGGCATTATCAAAAATGAAGAAGAAAAAAGAATGTATTGATTAGGGTTATGGTTAGGGATGTAATCCAATATTCGATTATTCGGAATTTGTTTGGTTTGTTCAAATTCCGAATTACGTTATGGGTTGTTTGATATTTGATTTATTCGTTAATTTTTGCGGCGATATATCTTGAATGTACAATAAAACATAGCTGCTGCAAACAATGGCTTCATGTTGTTTATTTCTCTTCGTTCGGCCATTTACTTAATTAATTCAATTTTTTGAAAACTCAGCTAAGGAAAATTAAAAAAGACTCGTAGGCATGTCTTTCCCAAAAGCGTCCACGTGATAAATTCTCTGGGTTGGTGGCGGGACTAAGCGGCCGTTGACAACTGCCTCGCCCGTCGTGTTTGATTAAATACAATAACATACTGCTGCCTACTAATGCGGTCAAATTTCATATTGGTCATCTTTGTCTGCTTTGTCGTCCTCATGACAGCTCTGCCCTCAGTGCCCTGCTAGGGAAATGAGTCCGTAGACATTCAACCTCGCATACGTCACTGGACTCACGAATCAATGCATGGGGTTCCGTGAGTGACCTTCACGCTTGTGTAGGGTTCCGCTGCAACAAAAAGGTTGAAAAACACTGGTGTAGCTTGATAGTGTAATGATAATGGGCCAGATTGATGACCGAAAGGTCCCAGGATCAATTCCGAGCCAGTGCACTGTCAGATAACAACCTTGGGCAAGTTGTACACACACGTGCCTCTGCCACCAAGCAATATAATTTGGTACTGACCAAAGAGCGGTGATGGCCTGCGGCTGGGAAGGTAACCGTAAGTCTGGCGTCGCACAGGCCATGCGTCAGACTCGTAGTTTATCCACCTACGAGCTCAATGGCTATGGAAAGGGAGATGAGCACCCCGCCTACGCCCCGGAGGATCATGGCACGCTTTACGTTTACCTTTTTTCTAATGTCTCCATTGTTGATTCTTCCCTTTCCTTCAAATAGTGACCCCTCATTCACATTTGCTGGCCTTCAGACACCGATGTACGGTCGGCATTCCCTAACGACACCTGGGTTTATTGTTGAGACAAAGCCAAGCGGTGGGACTATTTACCGAAAGCGACCGAAAACGTTTTCGGTAGTTTTCGATATTTAGTAGTGCCACCACGCGACAAGTGATATGTACCCAAGATGAGTTTGCGGCGCATTTTGTGCGGCTCTTCGGTGTAGACCCATTCGAAATCGGTCCTAGATACTCTCTGACCCATTGCGCTCCAAACTATCCAACAAAACTAAACGATATGAACTTTAATTGCTTTAAGACTTTCAAGTTCAACCACAACACTCAGCCGGTACCAGCATCTGCATCTGCATCTTCTCTAGAGATGGATCAATTACTCGAAAATATCACGATACGAATATCGATAAGGTATCGTGATCGTATTGTTGTTTCAAAATATCGGTTCCATCCATCTCGTCGTACAGATAGCACATAAAACATCATTTTGGGGCAGTTTGGGCCTGTTTACTTCTAATTAGGCCTACAGCGTGCGAATAAATGGATAAATAAACCAAACAGCTGATAATTGAATTTCGAATATTGCACAACCAGTGATCTCGGTCGAGACGTCTCGGTCTCGAGACTGTCTCGAGACGCACTAACGTCTCGTCTCGGTCTCGTCTCGGTCTCGGCTCAGAAGGTCTCGTGCACATCCCTGTGCACAACTGCTTAAACTGACGTCAGCCTGTCTGTCAGTTTTCAAGTGCAAATTTGATATCGTATTATACCGTAACTGGACAATTAAATAAATTGTCAGCCGCAGTGCTAAAAATTTGAACAAAATGTGCTAAATATGCGTCATTTTAATTGAATCAACTGCATTTAATAACAAAAAGCCCTGCAGCTGTCGCTAATATATAGCCAAACGTAGTTGCCAGTGATCTTCAAAGTCATCCAAGGTCATCTTTTCATCTCATCTGAAACAGTGTATGCCACTTCCTATTAGTGATTACTGATTAATAGTAATTTTGGCCCTTTTTCGCACCATTTCCGAGATACGGCCATAACTTGAAACTTTTCATTGAAAATTGCGGCCAAACCGCTGCAGATGGAGACATGGTTATTATTAACGGTTTTTATTATAGGAAGTCGCCAGCGATGGTGCAATCGCCGACTCCCTTATTAAC
>Ga0209454_1001538_pt1 | contig 14582 bp, 11 predicted proteins | sample WorMetHERISLAND1_2_FD_187400 | JGI IMG/M metagenome (GOLD analysis project Ga0209454, IMG submission 187400) | Marine gutless worms symbiont microbial communities from Max Planck institute for Marine Microbiology, Germany - Olavius geniculatus... | ecosystem: Host-associated > Annelida >...
GTCATCTACATCCGGCGGAGTCGGTACCCGGATGAACGGCAGTCGCAGCCAGTTGTCGACCACCGACGCGTCCACGTTGCACACGGTGTAGACACGAAACACATCGCCATGCTTGTCGGTGTAACTCGCCTCCTTCCACTACACATGACCACACACGACAGCTGCCTTCCCTATATATGTATGACAGAAACGCGCTTACTGATGCACAAATTCTATTACTTCCATTCTGCATAGAAGCTGCACAAATACAGCTCTTCAGGGAGTTTTTGAGTAAGTTGAAGACAAGTTGGAATAGGCTTCCGATAAGTTATATTGACTATAGAAATGAAAAATGTTGTTCTGAAAACATATTTATTCAAAACTACCGGGTAAACAGGTTAAGCCGAAAGAACCGCCGTTTGGACAAGCACAAAAGTAGTAGTAATAGTTGAAGAAAATAATGTTGCTGTTATACATATGAAATACCGGTAAAACCACTGTTCATATTCATCAGCCTATAGTCACACTGTGCACGCATACATGCGACCAATGACTTTCAGATGCGCTCTGTTTTTTTGGTGAACAGCGAAAGATGTGTACGGGATTTTTCGCAGCAGACATTTTTTATTCAGCTCGCGAGAATAATGCATTCTGTTTTATGGCACCTTGAACCGTAGTGTCACACGGTGTACCGCAGGCTGCCACGACCACTTAACGACAAATAAGTCGACCAGTGCTCGCAGTTGACCAGAGGGCGGGGAAACTAGACAGTCACTGAACTAGCCCTCGCCAGAGGGCGCACCAAGCATTAAGTCGCAGACAACGCACTCTTCGATCCGACTTAACTTCGACTGAACTTAAACACGCCATAAGGTTCACTTCTTGATAAATCGAGGCGCCGGCGCACGACCGATATCTCCCGTTTGGACTACCGGTGAGTTTCAAACGACCAATTGCACTCGTTGCCGGTACGCAAACCAGCCCGGATATTTAGATATCAATGTACACAGCAATTACCCTCGGGCCATTCATATAATTCCCTGCACATATAAAAAGAAATCTATCGGAAACTTCTTGAACGATACCGCAACTAAATTAGACCACACTTGGCCTAACGTAATTTAAATGAAGTATACACTCATTTACAACTTATATAGGTCCTACTGTTATAAGCTCATCATAACAGCAAAAGTCCAGATGTATTTTACATGTATTTTATACATTATACTGCTAATTCATACGACAATCCGGCGGCTTTCAGCACGCGTAAATATACATGGCATCAACATTCTAAGCACATGTATAATGTAATGTGTTTAGAATGACACATCCAACTTTCTCCGATACATAAATCTTACAACTTTTTCCACATACATGTTTTAATCCAAATGCCATTTTGTCTATCCTACTAAACACCCGCCCAAATCCAGGTCTCCTACTTTGAGGCTTTTGAGCACGTAGCATCTGGTCACAGACCTGCATACATCGTCTCTGGACAGTGGACAGAGAGCTCTAATGGAACTTGGCACTAACCGGCATTAACTAACGGCATGCATTGCTGTCAAGTCTACGATACAGCAAAAAAATCTGAACAGTGCGAACAAATCCTATACTGCACACACTCGATAAGGCTGGATGGAATTTGAACAAGCCAAACAATAATCAGATTCTGATAGTTCGAATTGCGTGATACCACAAGAGTGCGAACAATAAGCTGCATGTGTGCCGTCGACGTGTTATGTGCATCGTTATGCATTACTGCGTTGCATGACGCCGTCAAGCGTGCGGTCATCATCGCGCGGTCCAGCACAATCGTCCAAGTCGCTCAACTACAGCCGACCACCCACGGTCCAGACAGAAGCTAGTGCAGCTGACAGTGACAGGCACTCTCCACGTCCTTATACCAGACAGCTAAGAGCCGCTCCCCGTCAGAATATGCACATCACGCAATATCGGTCAGGACGACATGCAATCACATCAGAACGGAGAAACCGACGAAATCCTTCAAGCATAATGGCCTGCGTTCACCTCACGTCACGTCGCCGCTATAACAGCTGCCGCTTGTCTTGTACGGCGTCAGGAGGCTATGGTGCTGTGAGCGAGCGATCACATGTCGCAGCACAATCGATCAGATCAGCAGCAATGAGATCGCATAGAAGCAGCAAACGCAACGTGATTAATGGCTGTCAGTCGGTGCGCAGCTGACTCGCTTGAACTGACAGCTTTACACCAGACTGCACTGCAAGCCGTATACATGATCAACGCTCACATCCGTATTATTCTACGCCAAACTGCATTAGAAACCATTAAAACTGGTTATCACGAAGGTGCCACAAGAACCATAAAAAGTTGACCAGTGATGTGTCCTCGAAGACTTGGCATCGTCCTCGACGCGACTTGAAGACAAAAACCTTAAAAGCCTTGGCCTTGACTAAGTCTTCGGCCAGAACGTAAATTTGAATAAATTCCTAACTTCCATTTATTACTGACCCATACAGCGCCAATCTTAATTCTCATATTTTGGTTAACCTCGTCGTCTTGGCTAAATGCAACAAACACTATCATAAGTCACGGACGCAGGGGTTGACCGCATGATTCGTAAATGGTACGTTACAGACTGCAGCTTAAAGTTTGAACACAGTCTTCAAAATTTGTTACATATTCATCATTAACTTCCTCAGGTTGATCAAATAACTTGTCAGTCAGAATTAGTAGCGTGCATGCTTTGAAATTAATTTCTCGGACTGGGTTTGGCAGAGTCGTCAGTAATCTGTCCGTTATCGCCCTCTGATTCGTTCGCGACTTAAGCGTGTCTTTCATTTTATGATTTCATTTTCATTTCGCTCGCCAACGCGCATCTGCAATCAGGTGCACCGTTAAGGACTAGGGCGCTGAGAGAGCGCCGGTCAAGCAGATCGGTTGACGTATAGATGCATAAACTCGCAAAGACATGTCGGGCCATCATTACAGCTATGAATGATTTCAGTGACCGACCAGCAGCACATGCAACAGATCAGCGCGGCGACGACTGCACTCGGCGTGGCAGCGATTGCTCGATATCTGCCGCAGGTGCAGCATGCAAGCCGAGCGTAACTGATGAATCGCCGGCTTGATCGTGATCACGGCAGCGCAGCATGACGCCGCCGCCCGCACTCGAATGACCCGCCTGCATCGACCACCTCTCCCGGCACTCCATCACCCATGGCATGGTGGTCATTCGTTCACGGAAAACGGGCAAAATCTCTCCTGGATATAAGCCCACCGGACAAGAACTCTCCTGACAGAATCCCAACAAACAAAGCTCATTTTCTATGACATTTTTTTCAGCCAAACTTTGTTTTACAGCAATTCGACATATTTTCAAAACGGACGCTGTCCCGAGCGGGGATTAGTTCCTTGATTCTTGTCCATCATCTGCAGCAGAATCAGCAGCAGCAGCAGAAGTCATCAAGTGCGAACGCAATAATCAGAACACGTGATAATTGCGTCATTACGACTGGCGAGATTTCGACTGCTTCTGACTTCCTGGTGAAGTGTTGTCGGCCTGTCAGCGGCAGTGAAGTGGCCTTCCATGATGCAGCGATATATCGGCAAGCACTCATCCACGCACCTATTTGACGACGATTTCATTGTGATGTAACCGCGTGACGTGTGCATGGGCCGATCGATAGTCGCTGCACGTCGGCTCTATCACGCATCTACGCCCAGGCAATACAACGTCACTCGCAGCTCACTCGGAGAAGCGGGGCGTTTCTTCTAAGCAATTGCAGCGAACGACAAGATAACTCGGCGATGGTTTTGCTATCATCGTTGTCATCTCAGTCATCATCAGCATCCCACAGACAAAATGAAAGAGCGACGCCATACCGAGAATGACCGTGCAGAGGTAATGGCGCCAGAGTCTTGGAATGACAGAAGTATGCATGTACTTCTAGGACACAGCAGATCAGCTATTATAGCTATGGCTGCAACACTGTTCCTAACGCATACGTCTGTGCTTTGTAGATCTATTGATTAAGATGATAACAGAAAGCCATTTGATGTTGAAAAAATTGTTTGACTTGTTTGCAATAAATGTGACGCCATAGTGCTAGCAGGCAGAATTATTTGAGTTTCAATAGCTGCAGAGTATCAGACTCGTACAGGAGAGCTACTAGATATTGTAACTAAAAAGTTGCGGGTATTCGACGCTCAACTGCAAACAACCTTCAGCAAGTTACTCAGGCCAACTCCGCTGTAGTTTCAGCAGGTAGCTTACGCAGCGTGAAATACAAAAAAAAACTATTGCAATAGTGCAGCATTCCAATCCACATAGGTAGCTTTAGTAAACAACGTGTAATTATTACGGCTCAAGTCCACTGGAGTGAAATGTCGCCAAAACGAAAGCCATATTAAGTTATTAACCTGCACACCGCTTTAACTACACAGCTTTTATTCTAGCGACCGACAGAATTAGTACGATCTGCAGTCTGCAGAACGTCATTCACGCCACGAAAAGAGCTCATCAGAATAAGGTCAGACGCAGGGTTTAGAATCGCCAAACTATCCTGACCATCACATTGTATGAAATCATGCCCGACTCACATCTTCAAACTATCAACATAATCGCAAACAAACGCTGTCATGTAAACGAGCGCTAAAAGCATGCCGCTGTCCAGTCACTGCAGTCAGTTCATGATACTCGGATGATGACTGTTTACTGTTCTAACGAAAGCGGAAAGATAAAACTCAGTCTGTGTCAGCCATCTAGATTCCATTCACGACGCAATCAGGATCAGGTTTCATGCAGGTCATCCGCATCCATTACGCAGATGCAGTGAGTGCATTACTTTATAGAACAGCCTCCACAGAGTGTAGGACTTATCCGGACGAAGCACCGAAGACACAAGAAGTAAATCACTTCACCGTACGTCGTCATTACATCGTACATACTAATACTGCACATGCTATAAGTCACTAGTCGCGCGGATTAGAACTACAGCGACTTTGAGTCAGATATTTATGCTCCAGCCCCAGTGCACTGACAATCAGTCTGCTTGAATAGTTTGGAAAGCAATGTATTGAAGTACTGCTTTTGTCATCTGAGAAACACAGCAGCCCAACTGCAGCACACCGTCGCACTATCCAGGGTTTGCGTCATGCGTACGAAATGAGTAGTGCTGGAGAGAAAACAATATAAACTGTGATAGTTGCTTCTTGCAAGCAGGATTGCGTCAAAGGTTAGCTTTTCACAGAGACGGCATTAGGTTCTGCAAGGGTCTAGCTGGGCCGACGTCGGAACGCATGAAACGTCAAAACGACGCACGGCGAGCTGGAACGCTGCAGCATCAGCTGCTGCTCGCGTTGGCCATGCGTCAGTCGGGTGCAAGCAACATTAACGCAACACTACAGCACTCCACTCAGATTCTCAGATGACGCCGCAGAATCCTCGCCCCGCCGGCTCCGCCACGTGCGGCGCCCTGGAAAGCGATACTCAGTCGGTCTTACGTCGAACGAAATATTCAACAAGCAGTCGTCGTTGTTTAGCGCTGACGATACGCATGCCAGGGTCATCGATCGATAAGTGCGCTGAATGACCTCGCCATGCAGCCGCCGTGAGAAGCCGGTCCGGTAAAACGCTTATGCCCAGAGCCCGACGAATATAATGGAGCCCGACCGAAAACGAACTTTTGGCGCTGACAGACTTATGCGTATTTGATTTATCGAGCAGAACTTTCACGCAGGCAGGCATCTAGGCTACCTGAGTTACGTGAGCGAAGCTCTCAGCCGGCCATTACGCGTCATGCGACTGACCCGCTCTGACGGGAATTGCCGCTGAGTTCGCATGCACAGTATATAATATCGACATCCAGCGAGTGGGTCGTGTCCGCCCGTTATACGGAAAGTAAATCAGCAGCACTTGCACACCGACTGGTAATGCCATCAGCAGCGAGCTGCACATGCTTGCCATCAACGCAGCGTAAATTATTACGCACACAAAATGCGCCAATGACGGACAGGAACTGGCCGGTGGGTGGTCGTTCAGCTATTCGAAAATCGACCGGAATTAAAAAAGTCACAACTCATAACTAAGACAGCAAGCATACGGACAGAAGAAAGCCGCACGAAGCAAAATGCACAAAGTCAAAACAGCGTCTCAAATTCCCGACAGATTCAGCGATGAAAACCAGCAATGTGGATGCAGCGTTCATGCGTCTGGATCAATTGATCAGTTGCAATATATAACTGTCATTATATAGTTTCTGTAATCCTCAATCAGTTAGTCAAAAAATCAAACAAAAGAATAATAAATTAATACATGCATTGTGCTTGCTCAATCTTTGCATTCGATCATCCAATCAAGTATTGTATTGTAGTTTGCGACATGTCGCGTTATAAGCTAACTTATTATTTTACTATCCCAAAATGTGCTTAAAGTTCGGGAGTAGGCTATAGGCCTAGGTCTAATGTATGCTTAGGTCCAACTCCAACTGCAACATAAGCTGCAAGTCTGCGAACAAACGTCTGCATCGTAGGCGTCAGCAGCCATGAACTGCTGGACGAAAATAATAAACGAAGCCATATTATTTCACCTTTTTAAGCAATCAACATTGTTTTTCACTTATGCTGACGCGATAAATGCGTTTTCTTCCAGACGCTGATCGGGCGACGTATAACCGTGCATAGGTCAAAATCGCGGCAGATGCAAGGAATCTGTGTTCTACGCATTCTGCTGATATACAGATGAAGAACGGAGGCGCCGACGTAATAGACTAATAGCAGCTTGTCAAAGCCGATGACGAGAGTTTTCTATAACGAGTTCGTGAAAGATCACTTAGCACTAGTGCGAAGGAAAGAGCCGACGTCAGATTAGTGAGTAGTGACTAGCCGATAGGACGGCTGGCTATACGTCAGTCTGTCTGTCTGGCTCTCGAGGTTCCGCCGGCACAATGGGGCGCCGCCGCAGACACACGCCAGGCAGGCAACGAGTGATGGCGAGGACTGGACACAGTAGACGTAGCGTCAGCTGGCAGCACGCAACAACGAGACGAAACTCCTCCTAGAAGCACGTCCGCCAGTCAACGACGTTATGGAACACCCAACGAAACCTCCCTATCTCTCTCTCTCTCTAGTCTTTTCTTCAGCCCGACATATAGACGAACTATAGTTCTATATATAGACAATCGGCCATTAAAGCCCGGTACGTACAGCTAGTGCGGAACGGGGCTTAATCTAGTGCACATAACCAAAACTATTTTAAATATAACTGAAATCAGAACAACAAAAAGCGATTAAATGGCATAAAAATTCAAAATAATAAAAAATAGCTCAGTAACAGCAAAAATGTAGGTCAAAGCTTAAGGCGAAACGTGACCAAAATGCAAGACAAATAACAACTATAAAAAGAAAGAAATCAACTGCAACAAAAACCGTTAAATACAGAAAATCCGAAAAACAGCCAATATTCGATAACCCGTGAAGCGTGAAGTAACACCATAGGCAAGAGTACACCGAATCTAAGTGAGTGGAGTTCAAGTCCATGCAATCTACGCCGATATAGCCTAGGTGTTATCGACGACGACGACAACGGTGACTGCTCAATTCACAATGACCGACCACCAACGATCAACTTTAATCGTCGTCGATTGCTTGGAACGGCGCCGCAGCGGCCGACACGAAGCGTGATGGTGTACACTCGAAACTAAAAATAGCTAAAAATCCGTTCATTCGGTCGTCATCATCGTTTGTTCAACTTCTGTTTTTGACGCGCTACAGCTATGCTGTAGCCTGTAGAACGTCTTTAGCACGGGTTGTCGTCCATCTGTGTGTCTGTCTGTCTGTCCGTAACGGATGTATTGTGGCTAAACGGTAAGTCATAGAGGATCGGCGATGGTACCATCGGTTAGGGCGCTGGCGACTTCCTATAGACTGCCAATAGTAACCATGTCTCCATCTGTAGCGGTTTGGCCGCAATTTTTAATGAAATGTTTCAAGCTATAAGTGGCCGTGTCTTGGAAACGGTGCGAGATAAAGCCAAGTTTACTATTAATCACTAATAGGAAGTAACATAAGCCCTTTCAGGTGAGATGGAAATCATCGTCCTTGAATGACCTTGAAGGTCAGTAGTGCAACAGGAACTGTATACAGGCTGTAGCGCGTCTTCCCTAGCGACAGCTGTGCTTTCTTGTTTTCCACGTCGTCTCAAAAGACTAGCGAGTAGCGGCTAGAAGAAATAAAGAAACCATATCGTACTTACAAATATACTTAATCATCGGCGTTCTCTCGTTGACGCTTTTTCCTTGCACTCATATGCAGGTGCGGACCAAAAAAATGGCAAAATCAAAAATGCGGAGTTCGCACTCTGACTGTAAAGTAACGTATAAGAAGAATAATAAAGTGAAAAAGTAAAGTAAAAAATAACTAAATGAAGACGGTCACCGACGACTATGTTTACCGTTTATCACAAAGCTAAATGTCGCGCAACGAACACGCAGAAAATATTAACTTCATCGCAAATGTTCGCAACTAATGCAATAAAACTCACTGTTGTTTTGCGTTTGCTTTAGCTTGTTTAATTTAATTTCATTTTACTTTATTCAACGGCAGACGTGCAAGCGTTCTGGGGTCGCCGCGGGCATTGCGTACGGGGATGAGAGTGGGCGAAGCGAGTGGCGCGAGAAAGCGCTAAAAAGGCACCTGGGAAGGCGCCGTCAGACCAGCGTGACGGATCACGAACAGCTGAACCATTGCACGCTGATCGGCGCCCGTTATCTCTAGATACGCCGCCGTTCAAACTCGCACGTCATCATCGCAGTAGTAGCTATGGTCCAGGTCCAGTCCACGCCAGGCCGCAACCACACCACACTACTCGGTCGTCTGCACTACGTACTAATGTGTCCAGTCAGAAACAATCGAGCGACCACAGACCACAGACAGATCAGCGCTCGCAATGCGGTCCAACTCTAGTGCATTATACCCGCGGGCGACACACGACTCTTTTGACTTTATACAGCATCGACGATGCCCAGATCACCCTCTAAGTTTGAATCGTCTGCAACTTAGACTCCTTGAACTGCTTTGATTTGCATTTTACTCCTCCCCCACCAATTTAACCTCTAAACGCATCGCTATTCGCTAATAATCCAGCAGATGGATGTTTTGTCTCAACACTGTGCGCAATGGGTGGCCTGGTTTAAGGGGTTTAAGCGCTTTAAGTGTTTCGGCGGAAGAGCGAGATGCTTACTTCGATTAAATCACTTTGCGAGTAAAAGTTTAGAAAAAGTTAATGGCGATCAAAAATAACTGTTAAGAATTATAACGAAATGACAAAAATAACTCTGAACTTTTTACGCCTATCTCATTGTGCTTTAGCATTGCCAGAACTATTAAAAAACAGGCACCAGAAAAGCAGACTAATTCTATTAAAATTACTCGTTGGACGCTCAAAGATACGAGACGAATTGCAGCCATAGCGTCAATTAGTTCATCACTTTTGAAAAATGCAATGTCTGGGATAGTAGCATCACATGCCGTCACCATCGTTGCTTACGCGTTCCAGTCACGAGTTGTTTAATTACAGTGCGTGGACGGTCCAGCGCATCGTCAGTCGACGACACCTGCAAAACTGGACAGCAGCAGCACCAGCATCAGCAATGATGATGTGGACAGTGATCGAACGAGGACGTTAATTAACAAGCACGCGTCGACGGACAGATAGACTGACTGACTGATAGACGGCGACTGTACTCGCATGCACCAACCAACAACCCCAGAGCCGGATGTTTCGGACGTTTTCCCCGCCATCGGACATTTTTCCAGCCTCGATGACGTACGACATTTCCTCAGTTCTAATATTGCGCAGCGTGACGCAGCACATCAAACGCTTCTCCATCAGACATTTTCTCTCAAAATCATTATTGATATCTTCAGTCAGGAACCTTATCGCCAATTTTCTCAGACCTGGAAGTAAAAGTGCCTTTAATTGCAGTAGAATTATCACAACGTTACTACGTTCAGCGGTAGAAATATTCGCCTCGCTATACTAACAGAGCAGGACAAGCGTTGACGTAACTCAAGAAACAAATTAGCGACGACGACAACGCCAACGACATCTACCGGACGTCTTCACGTCGTAATGAGAAGTCAACCGAATGGCATGCAGCGTTGATGAAGTGCGATTACTCGATCGTTGTTTGTGTTACTGTTGTTATGACGAACCCGTCAGGCAATGCCTATAATGTGCAGGCCGATGCCTCGAAGAAACGAAGAACTTTGAAGAAATTCAAATAATCTTGTAACGCATATGTCGGTTGGGTAGCATTTCGCCTAATCCTATTTCGCCTAATCTTTTCTTTTGATAGGCGGACCAACAACAATTAACGACTTGCTTTGTCGTGTTTTTCTTTGCTTAGGCCTATTTGACAAGCTTTGTTTTGTCGTTCATCATTTTTTCTGTACTATTTTGGGCCGACCGCTAAGCTGTAAGCTTGAAATCGACCCTTTGTCGTCGCTGTGGTCTGTTGGACGTAGGGGGTGCGGTCGGCCCCAGCTTAGCGACAGCTGAGAATCTTGTTTTCCATGTCATCTGTTCCTGCCATCACTACCATACATGCACCTTTCAGCATTCTCATGCTTGACTATGATAACAATTAGGAATATCATAAAGTTGCAGATTTGATTTAGTTTCATGTGTAAATATTATTTTCTTTTTGCTACTTTTTTGTATGGCAAAAAAGTGAAATTTAAGGACAGAGTTACTTCACAAAGTAAAGCAATGAAACAAAACAGGTGTGGTGGATACTTTTTATATGGCTCGTGTTCTAACAAAGTTATAAATATAGCTTCGGGCACTATAGTACTCCTAAAAAGACTCGAAAACTAGAGATGACGTATGTTCACTTTTTCGCTAAAAAGACTCAGGAAAGATACCAGATTCCAAAAATGCCACTGTGGAAAAAAACCCTTCCTTTGCGGAGGGTGGCGTCTGCCCAAGGTGAGCTGACGCGCTTGTTTCACTTATTTTCAGGTTTTTAGGACAAGACATCTTTGGCCCTAAAACCTGTAAGTGCGGGACTTGTGGAAAGTGCGGCTCCAAGTGCAAGTCTGATAATTTTTCTTAACCTCCCTAGTAATCCTCTCAAACCGTAAAATTTTACAGCCTCATGCTAAGGGTTTAAAGCTATTTTGTTCAGCCAGTATTTTCTGTAAATCCTTAATTCTGTCAGAGAGACTTTAACTCTGTTGAATTCTGTAGTGTTAGAGTTATAAAATTATTTCTCAGTATTTTGTAAAGGCTTTAATTGTGTTAAGCTGAATGTTAGGGTTAAATGTTCATTGTTCAGCTCAAATTTGCTTGAGTTGAAAACGATTGGCTAGTTGTGCACGACTGTGAATAAGCAAAGCCTCAACGAGCTTGTCAAAGAGGCAAAAAAACGACAAAGCAAGTCGTTGTTGTTGGTCCGCCAATCAAGAGAAAAGTTTAGGCGAAATGGCATTAGGCGAAATGAGACGACACCCATACGTCAATGGATTCACGATAACCAAAAATGGCCTTTCGCAATCGCGTTGGAGCTCACTGCCCACGCCAGTCTGCAGGAGCGACGGCGAGTTTTGAAAAGTACTAAGAACGTAGTGCCAAAAAGTGACAAGGGGTCATGGCGACAGTGGCCATATTCAGCCAGTCTGGTCAATGCCCACAACTATGTTGAATGCATACAATGCAATAGCAGAAAGTAGCCTCGGGCTGTCCATGAACCGCGTGGAACCGAACATTAACCACAGTAAGTTTGGTGGGCTCTGCGTTATGTCTCAGGGCTGGGTATACCGTTGCCGTGAGTGGTTTGACTGGTGCCCGTCAACAAGTCCAGCCACAAGAGATCTCCATAATGTCATTTTGCGAACGTAATGCTCTATAGGGTCTATAATATACTGTCCATCGCTTCCACGCTGACCGCAGAAAACACCTTATCAGCAAAGAGAATAACCAATACTCATTTATGTCGTTCTCTGCCCAAACGTATATCCAGCATGTTGTAAATAATATGACTTCGTCAACTTGGCGTTTACATTATCAGGATCTGCACCTGCATCTGGGCAAACAGACGATCGATCGAGTTTGCTAAAGCTGCATTGGCGTTCTAGTCCACTCCATGCAACGCAGACGTGGACGTCTCCGGTATCAATCGTTAATGGCAACGCCAATCGCAGGCTCGCAGCAGCTGCAGACCAGCCTTTCGAATTGTATGTTCATGCAATAGACGCGTCGTTAAAGGACGAACAGTGAGTTGCAGTAGTCAACTCATAACGGTTGCAACGTGCAGTACCGGTAATCAGGATCGTGCAAGGTGTGCGCAGGCCAGACCGATGCAGCAAGTGTGCCGAGCATTGCAGAGCATGCGGCTAGAGCACATGTCAAGCAGCGAGGTTAACACTGGGTTAATTGGAAGCTGTGCGCTACAGCAGACAGGCGGACCGGCCACAGAATGCCAGGCAGGAGGCTGCAGAGTCAAATATCGCGAAGCTGGTTGCTGCGATGACGGACAGCGGTCAGAGACACGAGCCAGGGGCTCGGTCAGTCCATGGAGTCCTGGATAATAGCACAGAATGTTGGCCTCAGTGGTCAGTCAGTCGCTGGACCAGAGACCAACGCGAAATCAGCGCGTCGACGCTCTGACTTCGACCGTCTTATCAGTCGTGACCCACAGTCCAGTCCATGAACACCTAGTGAAATGCACAGTTCGTGAAACACGCCAGTATAGGCACAAAGTCGATCTGCTTAAATCGGTTGTGGATTTGGTGTACAGCCCTGATGTACAGCACGCTGTATAGAGATATGCAAAACAGAATACAAAACCGCAAACAAATCGAAGAAAGTTGAGGTGGAGCATGAACAGAGAACTGTCTCACTGCATCCCGCTAGCCGCGTGAACATCAATTTTTTCATTTCCATGACAGCTTCCCGAGCACAGAACAAACTCGTTCAACTTTCGTGCGATTTGTCGTCTGCTTCTAGCTAAAACCTGAAAAAATCTGTTTCATCGTTGAGCTGTTAGGCAACTGTGATATATCGCAGATAAGCGGGTGTCCGTCGAAAATCGCCATGCAATGCACGCAGCCAGTTCCCTAAGCAAAGAGAGAAAAAGATGGAAAGAGACTGATGGTTGTCTTGAGGATGCTGTATAGGGTCGTGAACCCGTCCAGAATGACGCTATCGTCGATATCAGGAGCTGATGTAGCGAGCGGTATAACCGGCAACCAGCGTGCGTCGGCGGGGTTCTGCCGAGCAACGGTCAGACGCCGGCGGCAGCGGACGTCTGGCAGTGGTTGCACGCTGACCCTGGGGTCGAAGCATCACCATAGCAGCGATATACGCCGTGCGTACGCCGTCCGTTAGCAATGATGATGCCGAGTCTGTAACTGAACTGTCCGGCGCCGCAGCATGCACGCGGTCGTCCTTCCTTCAGTCCTTTCATGTCTGCTAGGCGTCAGGGCGGCAAGCTGCGAGATGATCTAGGTATGCAGGATCCAGCCCTCATCCGCAGTGCGTCATCGGCGTTGTTTCTAAAAACCGTGCTATTTGCGTTGAAATTGTTGACCTTTTACGCTGGCCAACAACGCCTCTCGTCCCACCCGTGTGTATGTGTGTCGACTGTTGAGCAGCAGTAGGAGGAGAAGTATACTACAACTGATCATCAAAGCCGATCGCCAATAGCCGACATATTTTTGACTGCTTTGTGGCCTCTCGTGGGCGTTGATATGTGCATCCGGTTTGAAAGCCAGTACAGCGTCTGACCGCCGGTCGCAGAACTGGAATCGCTCTGTCCGAGAATACAGTAAAAGCTCGGTAAAAAGCATAACAAAGAAACTCGTCACCACTTCAAAATACACATGAAAGTCAAAACACAGTGGTATCAACAGTCCTTCTACAACATGAACTGCTAAGTTATTGCTTGGTTATATTATCATACCCACTGCACAGAAAGTTATTAAACTGTTAGTGTAATTTGTTCACAGAAACGTGAGACTCTTAACTGTTTACGGATAGATGCCAGGCTAGAGGCCTATAGGTATGATATCAGCTGGGCTGCGACGAGTGCGTTAATGTGCAAGGCGAGGGCGTGTCAATGAGGTTTTAATGACCGCATCATCATAACCATTAAGCCGTCGACAAGACATCGGGCAGGTGAATGCTGCCAGATCTTATATATACGACCGACGACTACTGTGTAAAGCCAGTGATCTGCTTTCATTGGATGTCAAAAAATTACGTGATAGAAATTCAGCACATGAAAATGTGCAACGGATGGCACATCGTGATGCTGAAACGGGGGCGCTGAAAACGCGAGACTGGAAAACACGGAACTGGAAAACCCGGCACCAAATGACAGGGGTGGAAAACGCGGGACCGGAAAACGGGGGAACCTCAAAGTTATGGAAAGCCGTCGCTGTAGAAAATGTGCAACATAGTTAGTTACACGCGCCTCCAGTTTTTGCACGCCATTTGCCACAGTCTCGGGGCACACACGGACACTTTCCAGTTCGATTCCAGCGCCAGTGACGACGACGACACGGCCGACGCCGACGACGCCGTCGCTCAACCCATCGACGCTGCACCACCCACAGCC
>Ga0209454_1001540_pt1 | contig 14580 bp, 6 predicted proteins | sample WorMetHERISLAND1_2_FD_187400 | JGI IMG/M metagenome (GOLD analysis project Ga0209454, IMG submission 187400) | Marine gutless worms symbiont microbial communities from Max Planck institute for Marine Microbiology, Germany - Olavius geniculatus... | ecosystem: Host-associated > Annelida >...
GGTGTTATCCGCCGTGAAAATTCACGGCAGATAGCAAAAACGCTTACTTATCTGCCGTGAATTTTCACGGCGGATAACACCTTGCTAATTTATTAGACAGCCCAATAAAAGAAACAGCCAATTAATCGCATCGCTGGTAACAATGGGCCCCATGAGCCTACGACTTCGAGAAGGATATAGTCTACAATTACAGAAAGCAAATCGCTAACCACGCGATAAAATAATCTAGTTCACGTCAACCACCTGTAGGCCCTGCCACATCGTATGGTAAGCTAACGCAAAACCATCACTTTAATTATCATCATTAACGCTTTTTGTAAACACAACCTTCCTTCCGATTACGCGTGAACAACATACGGGGCCCACGGCGCAGGCGCAGACAAGTGCCCTGACCTGACCTAGTTTTTCGCCCGCGGCCCGCGCACAACTCAGCAATCGCTGAAGCTGAATCATCGTCAAGCCCGGTTTCCATTCCTCGCAACTCGAGGAACGCAAAGGACGCGTTTAATGAGCACAGCAATAGAAAAACCTAAGTTTTTTAAAAAAAAGTATATTTAAAAAAGGTTCTACATTTTCAAAGGGTTTTTTACGCGCGATAGCAGAATACTTTGCACGTCTTAGCCATGCCCTGGGTGTGTGTCCGTCCGTCGTCACACTGCTGTATTGTGTCAAAACGGTGCAAGCTAGGATCACGAAATCTTCACTGTGAACTGCCCCAAAGACTCTAGTTTATCGTGACAAAATTTCGTGCTCCTGGGTGAAGGCGTTCCCCTCGAACGAGGGCGTCAAAGACGGGTACCCCCTCTAAAAAGACGCTATTTTGCCGGTATTGACTCGGTTGCAGATAGGTACTGACATGTTGCTTATCATAAGGACTGGTTATAGGCTTTTTAGTTTTTATCAACAATAATGACCTTGAACGACCTTGAGCCCTCAAAATTAGGGGTTTTCGTTATTTTTTCATGACTTCGGGCTGCGGCACACATTTCAAAAGTGAACTGCGCCGAAATGGCTAGATATAGTCACAGACAACCTGCATATAAAATTTTTAGCATTAAACACAGATTTTAACAGTCCAAGTCCCGACTCCCTAAGTTTAAGGAGGCCTGCACACGTGGGCATTAAAGAGGGGTACGTCTTTTAAAAGTCGTCGTTTTACCACTATTAGCTCATATACAGCATGAAAACAGCTGCATATAGGCACAGACATGCTGCTTTACAAGCACTAGTGACAAGCTATAGAATGGTGTCAACATCGATGACCTTTAATGACCTTGAATGATTTTGAACCTTGAACAACAGGGGATGTTAGTATTTTTTTGCAATTTTCAGCTGCGGCACACATTTCGAAAGAATAAATAGGCATTGTGGAAATTTTAAAAGCACAGCTATACTGTTAACAGGGTAGAATAATAGCATTACAGCGCAACCATAACAACGGCTTTGTTTATATTACTTGACCTCATGACATGTGACGTCATAGGTGGGCGGAGTCTAGTTTACGAAATGGCTTATTTGCACCGAAATGGCTGGATATAAACCTGGAGAACCTGCATAGGCCTATGAAATTTTTAGCATAGAACGTCCGTTTTTAACAACCTAAATTTCGACCTCTTAAATTCAAGAAGTCTTTCGTACAGAGGCCTCAAATTTGTGTACTCCTTCAAGATGCACTATTATTTTATTGCATGCTGAACACGACTGCACAGGTGGCAGAACCGCTGCTATCACGTGTCATGTGAGCTTTGCTCAGATTACTTGATATAAAACGTTTTAGAGCATAAAAGAGCTGGGACACAAATTTTAAAACTCAAAGATTCCTCATCACATTGTTTTTTTCATTAAATGGTGTGACATCATAGTTCACAATTCACAACTAAAATAAAAGTAAATTTGATTTGTGTTACTAATTGGACAAAAAAAATCAAAGAACCCAAAAAGAAACTTTTAAGAGTTTCTAAAGATTTTTAAAACCTAGGTTATTTGGACCAATTTTCCATAGTTAACAACTTAACAACACTGATAATGACATCTTACTTTCACAGTCAACTTATATAGGTAAATCTATCAAAACAGAAATTCACAGTGTAAAAGTAAAAAAAGCACTTCAATAATCCATGCCAAAACTCTCTCAAAAGATATAACCATTCGAATAATTATACTATCTATATAGTTAACCCAATAATAAATTTAGCAAGCCACAGCATAAAAATAACACTATACCTACAGCTATACCTACCTTAATAATAAGCTTCTCAATAAGCAAAAAAGCTGCATTATGAGTCTTGTCCATCTGTCTGTCTGTCTGTCTGTCTGTCTGCTCCTAACTTGCAAACAGGGAGACTTAGAAAGCCAATATTGGCATGAATGTTCCTGAAGGCAAAAGTAATCTGTTAATGGTAACTAAGTTTCAGTTTCAGCTAAAAAATGCCAAAGGTCCGGCAGAGGGCAACATAATGTGCTGGCAATGGACTGACATTTTTCTAGTTTTATCAGTAAGCCAGTTGCTACAAAAAACCGATGACAAGTTTTCTATTTAACAAAGCTAAGGCTGATGACAGAGTTGTTGCTACTTTACTTTGCTTTGAGATTTTAACTAGGCCTACAGACAACTGAAATGCATCAGTCACTTTTCAATAAAATTCATTTACCCTTATGGTTTAATTTTCATCAGATCATTAGATTTGTTATACTACCTCAAATTTGCAAATAGCTTCAACAAAAATAACACTCGAACATCTATACAACTGCATTGGCCAATATCAAGTTAGCATAAACTGTTCCCTAAAGATTATGAAGCAATGTCTATTGAACAGAAGTAACAGAAGCGTGCGGGATCAAAACATGACTTCGGTTCAATTTTCGGTTTTTACTGTCTGATGTTTAATGTGTAGTACATTTTATTACTTTATTAAACGTAGTTAAAAGTACACTGCATAACAGTTGTTGCTCCAGTGTAGCTATTGTAGAGAGCGTAGTGCCGCTCCATGAAACTGTCAAGCTGTACACTTGACTCGTCACCGATGACAAAAAGGCACATCACTGAAGACTAATTTGTCAGCGAAAGCCTCTAGCGTTAGCACTTCTGCAGTCTGAAACTAAATGTTAGTTTAAATCTGCTGAATTTTTCACAACGTTTAGGCATAATTTTAAAACCAAATAAACGGAATTGTTTGACAGTGGACAGGCACTGTATTGCCTAGAGTAAACGTGAACACTGTACTCGTGACTTTCACATACAGCATCTGCCATTGTGCACCTATGATTTGTTTAATGTAGCCATCTTTTACTTTGCAGTATGTCGTTAAAAATTAGGCAGAATACTCCATGTGCTGACTGCTGTAATAGTCCAACTATTCGTTGCTCGAAGTGTTTTTGAAAATAAGCCTAGAGAAAGCAACTTTCACTGACATAACAAGTGATTTGAGCATAGCTCACGTGACACGCGATAGCAGCAGTCCTGCCACCTGGGCAATCGTGTACAGCATGCAATAAAATAATACTGCATTTTGAAAGAGTACAAAAATTTGAGGCCTCCGTATGGAAGACGCCTTGAATTTCTAAATTTAGATTGTTAAAAATAGATGTTTTATGCTAACAGTTTCATAGACCTACGCAGGTTGTCAGGTTTATCTCCAGCCATTTCGGTGCAATTCACTCTTAAAATGTACACTAAAATACCCTATTGTTCAAGGTTATCGATGTTGACACCGTTTTAAACCTTGTCACTACTGCTTGTTATAATAAACAGCATGTCCGTGCTGATCCGTAAATGTTTTCACGCTAGACGAGCGAACAGCAGTAAAATAACCACTTTTTAAGGAGGTACCCCTCTTTGATGCCCGCCTGCGCAGGCCTCCTTAAACCTGGATGGCTCTGTCAACATAATTATTTTCACCAGAAGCAACTACGTAACTGATAACATTATATACATTTAGCACATTTAATCCACTTACTGACTTAATTAGCATTACCCTGGTACTACAACACTGTGGATTCTAAAACAAACTAGAGAAAGCACTCGGACAGCGCAGGTACCTCCGCCAAGGCAAAGCTATTTGCCAGGCGGCGTCACCATCTTCGCTTTGCCAGCGGTTCGCTTATGCCCCCTTTAACGCAATGGTAACGAAAATTTCAAAGTGATCCAGAATCCAGGATTCTTCACGGATCACCCTCAAAATTTAATCACTTGTACCTTATGCCATGCCCGACATACCCGCACAATTTCAGAAAGATCCGTCCATAACTTTTTGAGTTATCCTTCTGACACACAAACAAACAAACAAACTCCGGCAAAAACATTACCTTCTTGGCGGAGGTAAACATTTAACCATCAAGTAAAGTCTTAAACCCGATGCATTTAGTACATGGTAACAAATATCACATTCATCATATCATAAATCACAGACCAAAAAATTCATTAAATAATTACATTTATTGCTACTCAGCTTACAACATGAATATTAAATATTTTTGGTAAATCCTGTAGAACTTACAACTACTACAACATACATAACTTTTACACTATTCAGAAGACATAAATATTTCAACAAAAGGCTGTATAATTGCTTTTATAATTCACATTCATAAAAAGAAATTTATTGGGATGCAAGTTCTTATGATTAACTATACTCCTGCAAGTTTAGTAGACAATAGTTAAAAACACCTGTGATTAACACTTTAATTAATTTGACTGCTCATCAGCAGCAAATGAAGAGTAATTAGATCCGTGCAACCTAAACCCTCACAAACATCCACAAGTATCGCAAAACTATCGACCGATACAGCTTAAAATTACCACAACCGTTTATCCTGCTGTGGAGAATGTTCATACTAATTTTGGTTCTTCTACGCTTTTTAGTCTACCAAAAAATGGTAGTTTTCGGAGCTGATTTCTATTTTATCACAGATGTTTTTATTTTTTATTTTGCCCTAGTATCTCCATTCTCCAAGGTCCGTCAGCCAATCGCCGTGAAATTTCGCACCGTGATCACTGATCAGAAGTATGCCAAGTTCTAAAAAATAGGTCCAAGTGCTGCTAGGTAGGCATGATAATGTAGGTACAAATTTTTGAGCGGCAGGTACCCCAAAAATTTGAAGAACAACTATGTGCAAAATTTGATGGAATTTTGGACAGCTTAAAGAGTATGATCACGAATATCTCTGGAGTGAATCAAGACATCAAAAAATTGGAATAGCAGGTGATCAGCTACAGCCCTCTTGCATTGGGTGAAAAAAATTTGATGAACTTTGGTCCACTAACAAAATATTATAGGCGTGCATTCTGACCCACCCTAAGTTTTACGCGTTTTGTCTATGCTAATGCATTCGAGTTCGGGCCACGTTACTGCGCTACAAGGAACATTTCAGCCCCCTAATTTCCCAATTGGACTTACAGCGCTGGGCAAACTCACATTGGGCTCTGCCCCAAATTTCTAGTTGTTTTTGAGTTATAAGCCATGCAGAATAGACAAAAAACATATGGATGGACAGACAGACAGACACACACAGAAAGACTGGCAAGACTTATAATGCAGCCTATTAGGATGACTGCATAATAAGTAATCGACTAGAATTTTAAAAAAGACAAACGTGTTGTGAACATACTTGTGCATATAAGACACTGCTTGTAGACTCCCCAGATGAAGTCGCCACATTTATCGCACCACGTCGGTTGACTGAGACTAGCTGATATAAACCGATGTCCACGATCAGTAGCCGGTGGGTGATCTAGATCAACCAGTTCCAGCTGTTCATTGGCGTGCGAGTAACGAGAACTTCGAACTTGAGGAACTGATCTCCGGCGGGACCGAATCTCGTACGATGACTGCTGATGATTTTGTAGCATAGTCAGTTTGCCAAATACTGTGGCTTACTTCCTACATCAACCTAAACATGTCAGCGTAGGCGAAACGTCTTCAGTTTTACACTTTATTTACACCTTCTGGTGGTGACGAATTTTTCCATGAAGTCTTGGTATATGTCGAGTAGGTACTCGATTAACTGAAGTAGACATCTGAATAAATACACATCACACAGTCAAAATTTACGACACACAAGCTTATAAGCAAAATATTTCTGCATGGTCATTAAAATTTAAGTTTCTAACTTACGCAGTTTCTCACTTTCACATTTTACCTTACCACATGTAGGATGATGGTAAAAAGTGAATGTGCAGATATGCGGATCTGCGGATGTGGCAACGGGTAAAAGACGGATGTCGATGCGGATAACATCCGCCTTTTACCCATCGTACTCTGCCACGCCTCTGGACCAATAAGCGGTGTATAACCGTGTATTAATTTGGGGCCTTTGGCCACCAGACGTTTGGGCACCATGTTGTGTGACAGGCACCATGGCACGTTATTGAAATTACCGTATTTTGCATATCGTCCAAGTCAAAATTGTAAGTTGGCAAAATAAGTAAGTTATTATGCCTATTGCGCGTTGTCGTTGTCAAGTGACAAAACAGACCATTGTTTTCTGAGTAAATGCCTAGACGAATTCGCGATCAGGAATTAGGCTATTATCTAGGCCTATGCAGAGTGTGAACTGTAAAAAATTCACAGCGGCAGATGTCAAACGATTGCCGCTTATAAAGCGTCCGCTGAGCAGTTAATTACGGTGTGAATGATTGAAAAATTCAACCACTTTATGACTGATAATGTACGTAATAACTGTTATCCGCACATCCGTCTTTCACCCACACATCCGCACTTAGCATCCGCAGATTTTATCCGCCTTTTAGGCCTACCCGTTGCTACATCCGCACATCCGCAGATCCGCGCATCCGCTTATTACCCGCACGTACACCATCCCAGAAATTCAGTAACTTTCAAGTAATAAACTTTGAAAGACAGGCGGTAAGAAGGTCGTGAAATCATCAGCTCAGTATTGTGATGACTTTTTAAAATCGTATCAGACACAATTCTATACAAAACCAAACACACGATAGAACATCGCACCTGACAGGTAAACAATACCAACCGCTGAATCTCGCATCATCGCTCATCTCACGAGCGTTTCCGGCGTTCCCATCGCTACGCATGTAGCTGCCCGCATAGTAAGTATGTAAATTCATCATAATGCAGTCAGTTCCGACGGCACGGCATTCGAAGTTTTCTAGGCCATAAAGAAAAGCAAGAAAACCTTCTCATCATGATCACACGAAACGACCAGTTGATATTAAGTTTATAGGCGTGTGTATATACATAGTGGTCCAACAATAACAGCACCATTTTTCACACCCATTATTAGCTCCATCAAATATTAACCAATTTTCAAAAAAATTATTACTGCCAAGACACTGACATTATACAAGATTGTGTATAGCGCCACGCTTGAGTTGTGGTGGGATCCTTAGTGATAGTGTTATTACAAATCGTCTCCTGCTTTTGACAGTGATTTTTTTTTTAAAAAATGCGGTTAGTATTAAAGTGTATGAAACAAATGGTGACATTTTTGGGCCACCCCATACAATTAACACATAACATACCCTGGTAATTGCTTAGGTGTTCAGCCAACCTTAACTTCAGCCATTAACCATTTAAATTATTCATCATGCTGAATAATTGCATTGCGACAAAAGACTCAGACATTATGCATCTCGAAAAAATGCCAGGAGTGCTTTGATAAACGAAAGAGATACGTACGTCACCCTACTGTGAGCATGTCTCCAATCTGCGTCAAATTATTCTTCATCTTCCATACGCTATGTAGCATAGTTGCACTGCCGCTCCCCTAACCGCGCCCAGGATTCGACAAAATTTGACTGCGACGAAAAACAAGAAAGCCCAGCTGTCGCTGGGGAAGACGCACAACTAGGCTATAGGCCTACAGTTCCTGTTGCAGTACTGACCTTCAAGATCATCCAAGGTCGATGATTTTCATCTCATTTAATAGAGCATAGACTTATGCAATTTCCTATTGATAATCAATAGCAACCTATAAGCCCTATCTCGCACCATTTAGCCATAATACATCCGTGACGGACAGACGGACAGAAAGACAGACAGACAGGCGATAACTGTAGGCTACCATGCATAGACGTCTACAGCATGGCTGTAGCGCGTTAAAAATTAAGATTGTTTGTTTTAGTCTTTTTTAGTCTTTGTGTTTGTGTGTGTTTTGTGTGTTCATGGGCCTCGAGCCTGCCATTGAAGACAAATAAATAAATAAATAAATATAGGCCTAACTATCATGTATTCGTGTTGATGCTGACTGAATTTGATAAAAGTATAGCAGAAGAGTACAGTAAGAAATTGGTGTGGCTCGGTAGTCTAACGGTAACGTGCCGGTGTAGTGGAAAATTCGTCGCACCGGTAAATTGTTCCCACACGTAGCAGTACGGGTAAGGGTTAAGATCAAGGATAGGGTTAAATTTAGGGTTATGGTTAGGGTTAGGAATAGGGTTAAGATTAGGGTTAAGATTAGGGCTAGGGTTGAGGTTAGGATTAGGGTTAGGGTTAGCGTTAGTTACATTATGACAATATGGAGGTGGGAAGAATTTTCCAGGTGCGACAAATTTCCCACGACACCGGACTTGTAATCTTGAGGGCACTCGATCAGGGGCGCAGGTTCGACTCCCCACCGGGGCACTGCCGGGTAACGACCAATTAGGCAAGTTGTTCACACTCATGTGCCTCTGTCACCAAGCAGTATAATTTGGTGCCGGCTTCACCGCTGGGAAGGTAACAGCAATACATGGGAGAGGTCTGGCCTACCGCCTATGTAGCTGAGCTTCGGCTCAGGGCCTATGAAACGGAGATGAGCACCGCCCTACAGACACATAGCAGTGAGAGAGCCCTGTTGACTACGGGAGTTTTCCTTATGTTTACAGTAAGAAATTAGACTGCTATTCAAAAGAAAAATACAGGTGCACTGTGTTTATCAATAATTAGCAATATATGCCTGCGTATATAGTTTATACTTCGAACTCTCTGTTCGCACACTTAAATAAATTTAGATTGAAGTTTAACTGGAATTGAAAACTAATTACACATTAACTGTAATGTTATGACAAAAATCAGATTCAGTTCAGACAGAGAGAGACTCAGAATTCATTCACACTGCATCTAGGTTTTTTTTCTAAAAAAAAATCAAGATTGTATATATATCATTTTTTCTCACTAAGTTATAATTAATATTCACTAAAGTCTTACCCATGCTTTGTAAATTTGATTCAGTTTCAACTGTAGGGGCCTAAGCATTATTGTATGACGTTAATCTAGCATGGATGAAAATTAAAATAAAATATCTTAGAGCCAAGACATGTATTTCATTATTTCACAATTAAGCCATAGGCTTCCCAAACAGATCGGGCTGAAATTGAAGCAGATTATATAGTGCCAATATATTAAAAATCCTATTTTATTAACGTTTACAAACTTTTCTGCTGATTTCATAAAATGCAATATTTATACAACTGTTTTTAACCATTTTTGCAACGTTTGTTACATCTGAATCGCTAATACGACAGCGTCCAACTGAAGAGTTTACAACATTTCCTGAGACAGAAAAAAGATCAAACACAACAACTGTACAGCATCCAATCACACAATCATTGAGGTAATTTCAGTGTGACGAAAAAGACAAAATTCTGTAATGCGTCAGCTGTTAGATAAAACACGAAGCGTCATGTAACACGTTTGAGTTAGTCTTATAATAAGGGCCCAATGGACAAACATAAACCGTTAAGTCAAAACGATGCAATCCTATTCTATAGGCCTGTATCTGTCTGTGTATTTGGTCCTGGATTGATGAGTATACAGTTAGTCACGCTTTTCTGTTAGTATTTAGAGACAGTTCTGAACGGGCAAAATTGGCATGTTACTAAGATATAACGACAGAGCCTCAGCCTCACACAAGGCTATAGATTTTCTGTATGTCATAAAAATACTTACTACTAGTAATTTTGCAACACCATATACGAAAAGAATAAAACGAAAATAAACGTAAACTCATCAGTTCTTGGCATAACGCTAAAACTCGCGAAAAAAACACAATCTGAAGTAAATCGAAATGTAAACGGAGCCTTGTCCACAAGCACAACGACTAGTGTTGGTAAATAATTACAAATAAACAAAAATTGAAAAAAATACAGACAGCTATGTAGTAACGACTTGAATAACAATGACTTCTCTAATCTTAGCTGGTTGCTTCACCGAGTAAGTAACAAAATGGTTTCGTCCACTGAGTGCGTCAAAAAAGTGACATCCTTTTTGCATTTAGGTTTTATTACTCTTATTAGATAAACTGTTTTTGATGTTTGTTTGCAGACGTAGGGCTTATCATTTTTCATTACGTTGTTTTTAATCTTCCATAGAACGAAGCAATAATTTCTACTGTCGATCAGCTGAAACAAGCCACTGTAAAATAAACGTTACAATTGTTCAAACAGTACAAATAGCTGTCGTTTTAAAATTATATTGACGTAGTTAAAAGTATCAATTTTTTGGCGCAGCCGGTACATACTAATGTATACAATGATATTAGCATCAATAGCCCTGCTTTTTTCCGATATACAATCAATTACTCGAAAAATATGCATACAGCAATATACATTTTAAACTTCAACTTACATCACAAACTTGTCTGATTCGTATTTTACATGTTTTTGACATAAATCTAAATTTTGCAGTGCTTTAGACTTGATTCTTGTGTGCTGACTTTTTGTGCCTACTGCCAAAAATATTTTGTGACACAATACAGTAGTTATAAAAAATAACGTGCATCGTAAAAAACTGCCAGGTATATAGCAAATAATTTTTATGATTATTTGACTAGGCCTATACATACGAAATACATGTTTTACCCATTAACCACGGTTTTAGTCCTCCAGACGACCGCCTAGCGTTGTAAAAATGTTTTCTTAGTGTTCTCAAATTCAACGTCTAACCACACGCCGTCCAAGCAATCTGCAAAACGTGCTGAAGTCTAGTAATAACAGCAGCACATCGTAACTAATCATAACGCTAGCTCAGATTAAGAATATCAATCTGTTTAAGTTGATATCTAATTTATCGCCAGTGGCATAGCTAAGCAAAATTTCTGGACGGTGGAGGCAAATGGGAGTGTAGCATACACAGAGACAAAAACTAATTGCAGAATATGTTGAAAATTTTGAGGATTACGCGATGCGGTAAAGCACTACTATTCTGAGAGCCAATTTGCAAGTATACCGTGCGCTCACCCAGATAGACCTATAGGCCTATTTGTTTACGGTGACTATGTTGGGCTTTTAATGTTTTTTATATATTTCTATTTTCTACCGCTCTCCGTCAGCAAATAAACCGGTGATGATGCATGGATGCAATTTTCAGCTGCACATTTAGTCATCTCTGCCAAAAAAAACTAGTAGGCCTACTTATAACAAGAAATTTGAGCTAATGTTCATGAGACGCGCGAAAGCCAATAGCAGTTCCGGTTCAGTAATTTAGCTGAAAACTGAGGTGTTCACGCTAAGTTAATATACAAATACCAAATTCTCTATCTAGATCGCATAACGATAATTCCGTGGCACCACCTTGTGAACGATATAGACTTGTGTCGCAGCCCGAAATCGCAAAAAATCCATAAAAACCCCCTATTTTGGCGTTCAAGGTCATTCAAGGTCATTGAATTCAACGCCAATCGAGAGCCAGTATGTACGACTTCCTATTAGTGATTAATAGTAACCTAGGCCCTATCTCGCACCGTTACTGAGATACAGCGACTTATTGGCCAAAAATCGCAAATTTTGCCCACCCCCTCTCATTTAGCACCCTGGTTCGGGGTGATCCCCTTCGAATTTATGAAAAAGCTTTACGGTTCCTAAAACTAGAGTCTTCCGGGCAGCCGATGGTTAAGATTTGGTGATTCTAGCTTCCACCGCTTTTGACTGATTCGCCCGTGTGACAGATGGACGGACAGAATTGCGATGGCTAAGACGCGCTGAAAGGATAGCTGCTTTCGCGCGTAAAAAGTGACATCTGAAAGTGAGCGCGATTGCTGCTGCACCTATTCCATTGGCTACGCCACTGAATGTTGACAGCTATGAAAACAATGAACTTAGATCGAATGCTCACTGTACGTGGCAAGCTCACACTAGCAAATATTTAGATCATATACAGCTAAACGAGCTGTTGTATTGCTAGCTCACAGACAAGAAATCAAACCAATCAGGCAGTCATGGCAAATCAAACGGTCCGTCGTTTCGTTGCGGCGGCGGCAAGTGCGTGGTTAGCTACGCGCCAGCATGTACACGCGGCTGAGAAGACCAGCTTAGCACGCAGCTGGACCAAGTCGAAATCTGTCCGTCTTCTCCGTTCACCTCTTTCGACATCCGCGGCTCTCGACCGAGCAGGCACCCGGTGCCCACTGGTAGAAATAAATAAATAAGTAAAACCAAGTGACGTGGTCAGCGGGCAATTCCTCGGTCGCCGTCGATGAGTGGTGGACATGCGTGAATGTCAGTTGGCGGCTGGCTCGACACGGGGGCGGTTGAGCCGGCTTGACTGCAGGGTGTGATTGAGTCACTGGTGCTCCAAACGAGCGGATTCCGGCTGATGACGAAGTGTGCTTCGCGACCAGTCGCCTGGACGATCAACGGAACCACCTGACAGCAGTCCAGATCTTTCGTCCGCACCCCGTTCACCTGCGCCCACAGTCAACCATACATCATTATTCCACGCTCACGTACGATCGTACTGCTTGCTGGTAGGCAACAGTTCAGTGTGCAGAGTTAAGCCCAAATTCCATTATGCCGACTTTCGCCGAAACTTCCCCGCAGTTGATGACGATAGGAAGAACAATTACATTGGAAAACGTGCTGCAGCAATTACTAGTTATTAGTGGTAGTCGCATAGCGCATACTGGGTTAAATTCAAGATTATTACCGTGCATTGTGAATTCTTTGAGATTAAGACGGTTTGCTTTATAATCTGACGATAGTTACGACATTACAGCTTTTACAAAATGCTCATTCCGTTATTTGTGCGGCCGTCCTAACAGGCTGTATTACAGGTCGTGCCCGTCCGTCCGTCTGCTTCGTAGAACTTGAAAAAATAGGCGCGGGAAAATCAAAATTTGCAATACACCAATTTTCAGTTAATAGGTCAAAGTTTGCACAGCTCTAAGCGGACGGCCGCATAATGTCGGCGGAATGAGATTGACATATTTTCTAGTTCATTTATAGCGAGAAGCGTTACCTGGAGCAGACGGTCGTAAGGCTTAAGAGCGCCGGCTGCTGGTCCGCCAGACCTGACGGCACCGACGTAAACGCCCTTCTCAAACACACCATCGGACAGACTGAAGCCGAAGTCATCGGAGTCACGCAGCCGGCGCAGAGTCACCTTGAGCAACTCGATCGGCGTCGGCGTGAATATGTTCTCCAGTTGTTCCTCGACCTCACGCAGGTGAAAGTCGGCCGTAGTGACGTCACTTACAGTCGACATCCGGTCGCAGTCGAGAATGCCAGACTCGGCGCGGTACGTGACGTCATGAACCGATGACGTCAGCGCACCTGCCTGCTGCTGTCATGGCAACCACATTTACATTTCACACTACCGGTCGACCGTTGTGAGTATTAATATAATTTAATGTATTTATATTCGGCAAAAGGATAGCTTGGAGGCTTAAAAACTAGGCGTAAAGATCGAGACAGAGTTTGATAGACAGCAAGCCTACAACCCAAATCATACGACACACATAGGTCTACTGGCGAGACAAAAAACTCAGTACAAAATAACGACAGTTTAAAAAACGAGGTAGCCCAAAGACGAAATACAGCCTATACTTCAAAGCATAATGTTAAGACAATGTATCTATAGGGTGACGTAAGCTATTAGTTAAAGCTATCCCGAAGGTGCTCTTTTGAATTTAGCATGTCTTGCTTGCTGAGTTTTTATGAGTTTTTATACAGGGTGTGGCAGAAAAAAGTAGCCCCCTAAAGTTTTTTGATGTTTTCTCAGCAGCCGTTTAGCATTTTAACCTGAAAATTTACAGATTTATTTACTAAATTGTTCTACGGCCAAATGCCAAATAAAATTTGATTCCATTGAAAAATGACGAAGTTATAGATTTTTTTAACATGACCGCTTACCGATCTTTCAGCGTGAAAAAAATGTTCAAGCTACAACACCAGTTCAATAACATCGTTGAAACAAGTCAAACAACACAGTTAACTAATGATCAGATGCCAAAATTCCATTGTCACTGTGAATGTCCAAGCTTCAACACAAGCCTCCAGTCGCTTAATTTGAGAAGTCTTTCACAGTCTTGTCGATCGGTCCTTGTGGTAGGTTGCTCCAGATAACCTGAAGCGATTCTCTGAGTTCCACGATTGTTTTTGGCTTTGTTTTAAGCTTGCGGTAAGCTCCAACATTGCACACCACACGTGATAGTCCACTGTGTTTGCATTCGGCGAATTTAGAGGCCACTGGTCTTTTCTGATGAAATCTGGACAGTTGGCCCGCGGTCAGTTTCCTGCGCTGCGCGCTGTGTGTGCTGGTGCGCTGTCCTGCTGGAAGATGAATCCAGTGGGCAGCCGGCGATTGCTTGAAAAGAACGACAATTTAGTGATAATTTATAAACAAAATAAAT
>Ga0209454_1001543_pt1 | contig 14572 bp, 9 predicted proteins | sample WorMetHERISLAND1_2_FD_187400 | JGI IMG/M metagenome (GOLD analysis project Ga0209454, IMG submission 187400) | Marine gutless worms symbiont microbial communities from Max Planck institute for Marine Microbiology, Germany - Olavius geniculatus... | ecosystem: Host-associated > Annelida >...
ATTTGGATGACAGGCTAATAGATTTCTCTGCTAGCGATGATGTCAGTTATTGTTGAAAAATTGTGTTTCTATTTGCTTTTCAACTTTCTATATTCTACAAGCTGGGCCTCCCAAACGTTGCAGGGCCCGTGGTAACTTCCCCATACTCTCCTTCTCAATGGGCCTGGGTGCATTAATAACAGTTAATTAATGTGTTAAAAATTAACAAGATTGAAGCTGCTGTGTTGTAAACTTCATATTTTCAGTGATGCACTTATGGTGTTAATGAAACTGACATTGTCATGTGTTTTTTACGTGCGATAGCAGAATGCTTCGCGCATCTTAGCCATGCCCTGGGTGTCTTGTCCGTCCATCTGTCCGTCCGTCCCTCCCTGGCACTGTATCAAAACGGCAACATCTAGAATCATGAAATCTTCACTATGTGCTGCCTCAAGGTCTCTAGTTTTTCGTGACAAAATTTCGTGCCTCTGGGTGCGGGGGTTACCCTCGAACGAGGGTGTCAAATAAGGGTACCCCCTAAAAAGACATTATTCTGCCAATATTGTCATATAGTGTGAAAACGGTTGCAGATAGGTACATACATGCTGCTTATCATAACAAGCACTGGTGACAGGCTTTTTAAGTTTATAACAGCGATGACCTTGAACCCCCCAAAAGGGGGTTTTTAGTGAATTTTTCGCAATTTTTGGTTGCAGTGCACATTTCAACACTGAATTGTGACAAAATGGCTGGAGATAGACCAAGACAACCTGTGTATGAAATTTTCAGCATTAAACGTGGATTTTAGCAGTCCAAGTCCTGACCTCCTAGGTTCAAGAAGGCCGGTGCAGGTGGGCATCAAAGACGGCTACCCCCCTAAGAAGTGGTTATTTTACCGCAGTTATCTTGCACAGCGTGAAAATGGTTGCAGATAGGCACAGACATGCTGCTTATTATAACAAGCAATAGTGACAAGCTTTTTATTGGTGTCAACGTTGATGACCTGGAATTACCTTGAACCCCCAAAATAGGGGTTTTTAGCGAATTTTTTGCGATTTCCAGAGCTGCGACACGTTTTAAGAGTGAATTGTGCCGAAATGGCCAGAGATGGACCTGGACAACCTGCATATGACATTTTTAGCATAGAACGTACGTCGTACATTTTTAAGAATCTAAGTTTCGATCCCTTAAATTCAAGGAGTCTTCCATACGGTGGCCTCAAATTTAAGTTCTCTTTCAGGATGCATTAATATCTTATTGCTGTAGGCCTACAGTGATTGCCAAAGTGGCAGGACCATTGCTATCATGCATCATGTGAGCATTGCTCAGATTACTTGTTTGAAACTTATGTGTCATTCTTCTAGAGTTGATTCACTGTTATTGTGTCTAGAATTTCAGACAAAGTGATAAGTTTTTTTTATTTGTTTTGTTTTCCACTTTTTCTTGGGACACAGTGTTGTTTTTTTGTTAAATCTAACTGGAGATATTGTTTGTTGCAGCAGTCTTACAGCAGTTCACCTACAGCATCAGCATCTGATGTGAATCTAAAGCAAAAGATTGTTGCCAAGTATGCTTTTTAATCTATGCTTCATTTGTGATGTTCAATTTATTGTTGTGTCAACTTGGCATATCTTTGATAATTTTTTTGGATTTCTTTAATAAGACTGACTTTGTACCAACGGTCTTGTAGTACTTGGAGTCAAAACAGATGGGAAATCACCTTACCCAGTGTAACTTTTGCAAATGTTTTGGCTGCATATTTTTTTCATTCTTGTATTTTAGATGTTACAAGTATTACTGTCACTGATGCCAGGCTGTTCTCGGCGATGCTGTTTTGTTTTAATTTCACCCTTAATGCTTTGAAATTTTTGGTTTGGCAGCAGAAAGAGCATCTAGCCTGTTAAAATATTCCTCTCGCAACACATTCAATACATTTTGGTCCAATCTTTTTCAGCCAGTTTGTCATGCTACTTCATGATATTTGTATTTGGTTTATTTTTACTAAAACTGAGTATAATTGAGTTAAAATGTGCGCTGTGTGCCGCAGATATTCTTATGTTGATGTGGATGACGACAAGAAAAAATATCGACCATCAGTCTCCAAATCGGTTTGCATTGCACCAAACATTTTAATAGATTTGTAATTTGCATAAATTTCTTTAATCAATAACTTGGGATACATGGTAATTAATACCTATTAAAAATTAAGAGATATGCTATACTACAGTTTTGAAAATCGGACGAGAGATTGAGAAAAAATTACTTTCTGTATTTGAATCACTTATGCAGCACAACTTTGTTTAGCTTACTTACTTACAGTATTTCATTTCCAGTAACAGTCAGTCATTTGCTACCATTATAATGCATCATACTATAAAATCGCTTAAATGATGGCAAACCAAGAAATATTAGTTCCATTACTGTTAGCCAAGAAGTTAGCCATGCACTGCCACTGTGCTGTTAACTACCACATATGGAAACATGGTAAGAAGTTTTGCCGAGACTGAATTTGCTCGAAATGTCTAGATTCCTGAGCCTGGATTGCAGTCACTAAGCACAAATCATTGTGCAATAAGTTGGTACTTCATGTTGTATGGAGTTTGTTGTTTGGATAGCAGATGTTAGGATGTAGATGTTTGGTCTTGACTTCCATTGCAGGACTACCACATCGTCATTTGTTGTTTTCTGCAGGAACCAAAGAAAATGATTCGCTATCTGGACAGTCGGGTCGTCAGTGTTAAAGGTGAAAAGTTCACTGAAATTAAGAAGCCAGAAGACGAATCTATGAAGAATACTTATATAAATCTCAAGCCGGCTAGGCAGTATCGATTCCACTGATATTTTATTGGAATATTTTGATCTCATTCGGCCTGAGAGATGACTGTATGCACTTTCTATACTGTTTCTGTCATCTGTAATAACTGATGTGATACAAGGATATTAATGTGTTCAGAAATGTTCAGTAGTTCAGCTCATTCTGCCACAAAGTTAGTGTTTGTATATAATTATTGTGATCAACATCTGCGTAATTTTTGTTTGCATGTCATAGAGTCGTGGTATGATTTTTTACTTTTTGGTTTAAGTACTTGTACTTTTTAGTCTGTATTTTAGTTTTACAGCTAACAGCTTCAACAGTACTGTGTCCACATTCAACACATCATCATTGTTTTAACACATAAACTCTATTGTGTGTGTTAATTTTGCATTTTGTGTATAACAGTGTGTTTGATTACTGTAAAGCTATACTGTTTGTTGCTACAGGCTACATTACTGTGGAGCTGTTTCCATTTATAAATGCAGATTGAATCACTATTGAAGAGTACTGGTGTTTAGTTTTTAATTTCCACAAAGTTTCATTGAAGTGAGTTAATGTTGTTTGTTAAATGAGAGCAATTGCAGTTTGAACAACAGGTGCAATGGTCCCAAAGACTGTTTTGACCTGGTCTAGATCTGCAGGATAAAAGGGAAGATTATCAGAACTACCATTATGGTTAATTACATATACACACATATAATGGAGTTCTTACAATGTTCGGTTTAGTTCGTTTTTGTGTTTCCGTAAAGGTTAAACTTACTGTTCCGTTACTATGTTTGTGTGCATTCTGCATGACAAGGCCATCCTCGAAATGACCTATACTTTGTCGGGCGGGACGTTAAACCCTACTGACTCACTCACTCAGTAATCAGCAAATTTTAGTAGTTATGTATCATGTGCTGCAAGTTTCATTATACTGGGTTAAGACTGACATTGGTTTACTGTTTTGACGCTGAGTTTCAATATTATGTTAACTGCCTGTTTACTGTTGATTTTTACGCGCAAAAGCAGCTACTACTTCAGCGCGTCTTAGCCATCACAATTCTGTCCATCCGTCTGTCTGTCTGTCACACGAGTGGATCAGTCAAAAGCGGTGCAAGCTAGAATCACCAAATCTTCACCGTCGGCTACCTGGAAGATTCTAGTTTCAGGAACCATAAAGCTTTTCCATAAATTCGAAGCGGGTCACCCCAAACGAGGGTGCTAAATGAGAGGGGGTGGGCAAAATTTGAAATTTTTTGCCAATAAGTTGCTGTATCCCAGTAACGGTGCGAGATAGGGCCTAGGTTACTATTAATCACTAATAGTAAGTCGTACACTGGCTCTCGATTGGTGCCAAATTCAACGACCTTGAACGCCAAAGTAGGGGGTTTTATGGATTTTTTGGCGATTTTGGGCTGCGACACAAGTCTATCATTCACAAGGTGGCGCCACGGAACTATCGTTATGCGATCCAGATAGAGAATTTGGTATTTGTATATTAGCTTAGCATGAACAGCCCAATTTTCAGCTAAACTACTGAACCGGAACTGCTATAGGCTTTCGCGTGTCTCGTGAGCATTGGCTCAAATTTCTTGTTGTGTTTTGACATTTCTGCATTAAGTGGACTGACATGTAATGATCATAGTGTGATTAACAATTGTATGTTTTGTAACTCATTTGTTTAGTTTTTAAAATAAAGTCAGTTTCATGCCTTTGCCAACGTGTAGTGTAGCTGTAGGCATTATGTTTTTAGGTATGTGTTTTAGGTAGTAAATCTGAGTCAGCTGCATTCCAAATTTTGTTAACACAGTGTTTCTGGTACTACTAGATTTTTGCAATTCAAAAGGTCAGACATGGTAACATTTTGGTTATTTTTAGCAAAACACTTTTTGGCCTAATTTGAGTATATAACAGATAACAACGTGTAGATGTCATACATTACATACTATATGTAGATCGTGGCCTGTGAGGTCAAAGTGAAGGTCGATTTCAAAGATCAAACATATGAGCAAGTTTTTCATATTAGTAACATCACTGTTGTTTCTCTGCAACAGATGAATTAACCACCAACATGCAAGTTTACTCTTTCTATTCAGTTTCATGCTAGTGTTTATTGAACAACTGGTAAATCAATCAGTAGGTTCTAAAGGATTCTGCCGCCAAAAATGTCATTTTTCATTCACCAAAAAGTCCAAATTTTGCCAAAAGAACCCAAATTTTGCCTTTTTTCGCCATTCGAAAATAAGGCTTTTACAGCAAAGTATAACTGTAACTGCTGTTAACTTAATATATGAAGTCTTGCCAAAACAGTTCTGAGGCAGCTTCCACTTTTATTTTTGTTTGTCAAAAAGAGCAAAAATTTGGCCACAAATCCCGAATTTTTTGCCAGATTTTCACCATCTGAAATTGAGTGCTTCTGATATAGGTAGGCTACAAAGAATTTTGCCGCTAATAATGCCATTTTTCATTGTCAAAATGTGCAAATGTAGTCAGTTTTGTCAGATGTCGTCAAAAATCCACATTTTCGTCACGACCGCCAGTTTTCGTCATTTCGTCAGTTTTTTCGTCAAAAACGAAATCCTTTGCAGCCTGTCAATCAGTCACAAAGTTTCAGCAGGCTATTTAAGGCCAACGGCTCACAAGGCCAAACAACATATAGTCAGCACCAGTACCAACAAGAAGCAACATTAGGTTAAGCTGGACCCCAAACGGAAACTGTTGAGAATATTGGCAAAAGTTTTGACCCTACCACATCTTAACATTGAAGGTTTAAGAAACAGAAGCTGTTACAATTCAAGGTTTTAGTATAAGTTCCAACAAGGTCTACAGTGCATAACACGGCTTAATACACTAGTAGTGATGACTCGATATCAGGATTTCAATTTCTATACAATATTAATGCAATATTTTTTTACGTGCGAGAGCTAGCATAGCTATAGCTCGTATTAGCTATGGTAATTCTGTCTGTCCATCCTGGAGTCACGATCCAGTACCGTTTCAAGACCAGGTGAGATAGAGACTTCGGGTTCTTGGGTTTTCACCACATGATAGCCTAGAGTCTGTAGCATTTTGCGACAAAATTTCATGCCGCTGGGTGAAGGGGGTCACCCCAAACAAGGGGGAGAAAGAGGGGCATGAATCCTAATCCAACAACCTTTCCATCGGCACCGGATTCGCATATCCAGACTTAGTGGAAAATGTGAATTTTGACTAAGTAGGTAGAAAAAGGGAAAATATCATATATTTAGTCAAAGTACGCGAATTAGAATGAACAGCGAGAAATACTAAATATCGTATTTATTAGTGCAATATAATAGGGATTTTGGTGATATATAGTTTTTATGGAAACTAAATGAAAAAATATGACATCAATCATCGGCGATTGATTATGGGGCATCTTTACATAATTAGGGGACTCATAGAAAAGGGGATAAGAAAAGGTTAGGGTTCCTTTTTGGCTATATCTTAACAACTACCGCACGGATTACTACAATGATGATGGCTACTGAAAGAGGAAAGGACTGCGTATTTTTAGGAATAGTATCAACATCACTGACATTGCATGACCTTAACTTAGAAAATAGAGGATTTTAGTGATTTTGTGCGATTTTTGGCTGCAGAAGAGTGAAGTGCAAAAAAATGGATGGAGATAAACCGATATTAGCCGTGAACAGGAACTGCCATAAGCTCTCGGGTGTCTCATGAGCATTAGCTCAGATTTCTTGTACAAAATATCATGATATCGATATTTTTAAAATGATAAATATATAAATCATACACAAGCACATGAACAAGACTGAACATTGAGTAAAGGGGTATGCTTTATTATAGGTACTAAAATGGTGTCAGTGAACTTAATTAACGAAAGACTGCCGTAAGTGTCGACACCATATTGTTAGTTTGCTTTGGTTAGTTTGTCGTTTTCTTTGCTTATTGTCATTATTTTGCAATGCGGTAAAAAAAAATTAAAAATATAAATATTTGGCATAAAATATTGCAATACATCAAAAATATTGCAATATATAAAAGATATCGATATATCGAAAAATTTGATCAATATCGAAAACGAAATATCGATATTTTTGATATACTGAGTCATCACTACACTGTAGACCGTGTTGAAATGTATACTTATATTTTAGGACTGTGTGGTGAGGGTCTGTTCTGCCTGAGAATGGGTGTTGTACACAGATCTGAGCCACATTTCAGTCATTACGCTTGAGTTAAGTAAGATTATAATGTAACATAATATAGTACCTTTACCATTACGTTATGGGCAGTTATAACACTCCAGTGAAAGATAAGCGACAAGAATGTGTCACAAGAAATTTGAGCTAATGCTCACGAGACGCGCGAAAGCCTATATCAGTTCCGCTTCAGTATATTAGCTGAAAATTGAAATGTTCACGCTAAATTAATATACAAATACCAAATTCTCTATCTGGATCGCATAATGATAGTTCTGTGCAGCTGACAGTGAAAATTTGGTAATCCTAGCTTGCACCGCTTTTGACTGATCCACCCGTGTGACGGATGGACGAACAGACAGACAGATGGACATAATTGCGATGGCTAAGACGCGATGAAAGCAGTAGCTGCTTTCGCGTGTAAAAATATAACAACTCAATCAATGCAATCAATCAGCGATAGTTAGTGCTGGGCACTGTAAACCGATAACCGAGGTGGCAGCACCATCGAACAAAATGTCACAAATTACGCTGTAAGATATGCAAACCGTTTCACCAAATACTGTGCATCAGAAATGTAGTAAATAATAAATTATTGCGCTCACAATACAACAAAATTGTACAACGAAAATCTGTCACTGTTTGAGCTAGATTTGCGGGAATTTGGGATAAAAATACAACACCTTTATTACAGTCATGCCGAAGTGCACATAATGATAGTACCATGGCACCTCCTTGTGAATGATACAGACTTTGTTGCAGCCCAAAATCGCCAAAAAATAAAACCCCCTAGCTTGCACAGTTTTTGACTGATCCACCCATGACAGACGGACAGACAGACGGACGGACGGACAGAATTGCGATGGCTAAGATCTGCTATAGCAGTACCTGCTTTCGCGCGTAATAAAATAATAGCTAAATAATATAAATTAGCTAAACAACTAACATTCGCTATGCTAAGTAACTGATATAACACCACAGATCATCACATATTGCTATCTCTTATGTTAGGTCGCATTATATTCACATACTATATACTATAATGTTAGTCATTTACAATTAACAAGAGGGTCCTACATGAACACAGAGAACACCACAATACATTATGCAAATAAAAAATATGACAGCAAGAAAGGTATCAACTGTCAAACTACCAAAAAGAATGTCAAAACTGGCAGCAGTCTAATGCAAATTTATGCCGAACAGAAACACACTTTCAACACGTCTCCAAACAATGTATGCAAATGCAAAAGCAAATGCAGGAAGATATTCATGCCATTACGTGTGCTCTGGATATCAGCTGATTTTCTCATCAGCAGCAAACAACTTGTTAGCCGAATGCACACTCTTAATAAATGTGAGATTTCCGTCGCCGAAGTCATAAACTGCCATGCCATGGAAAAGAATGTTTGTAATGACAACAATGTACTCACTCAGTGCAAAGAAGGAATACACTGCAATCATACACAAATAACATAAAGCTTTGTACTAAACATGTCAATTTATATTGCACACTCATCTATGCATTTGACAACGTTTCAACCCTTGAGCAGAAACAAGCAATATGCAATGCTGCTTTGCGCTTAATTTATCATTACCATTAGCACCACGGTCTTGACCATCCCACAATTACCACAGACTTATTCCATCAAATAACATTTCCTCTTATTATAGAAAGAAGTGTCAATTATGTATAATGTACATTAATAAATGTACACATCATGCTATCCATTATAATAGAATTACAAAGACTAAATGTGTCTATTCCACCAGATGTTCCTCTTCGCCAGCTGAAAATGCTGCAGCGAAGACTCTAGGCTAATTATTCTACATCTGCAGTAACCTGTACCACCAGTAACCTGTATATAACCATGATAAATCAATGTGTTCAATGCTACAGATAGACAATTTGCTGTGGCATACGATACTTGCATCTTATTCTAAGAAAAGAAAACTGTAAAAATGTGCATAATAAGAAAAGGAAAATGTGCTATTACCTCCAGGCTCGCAGTAATTATTATGCCTTGAGAAGAAATATGCAGCCGAAAAACAACTTATCACATTCACCACAAAGAATGAACATTTCAGCTTAAACGACACCCATTCCTGTAAATAAAATACAATGTGCCAAAGTGGTCAATGAGCAAAGAGCTGGAAATAGTTACATTTTCCACAACTATGACAATCAATTACAGAACTGTACAGCTGTGGGTGATAATCTACTAAAAAGTAGCACAATACACATACTACTTTTTAGAGCAAATAGTAGTTCAGTTTAGAAAATACCAAATATTACATAAACTTACTCTGGCCATTATGGCAATTCTATTTATATTCAACAACAGATGAGTTCAACAAAATAGTACTGGTTTGTACAATGTTACGATATATACCATAATACACTGTATTATGCGTAATATACTAAGGTAGCATAGAAAAAAGTGTGACTCCACCATTTGGTAGAGGTTTAATGTAACATCATGCATCACACCATGTTTAAAAAATAACCTCTAGAATCCAACCTGTGAAGTCATTTTTGATGGCGATTTTAACCAACGGTACAAGATGAGTGAAATAAGCATGTAGAACTCAGAGCATGCTAAGAATGTAATGAAGCTGGCTTCATGAGTACCTGGCACAAAACACACAACAATGTCACTAAGCTAATGTCTACTCTAGGCACTTCCTTGTTCGGCAATAGATATTGAAAACAATGCCAATTAACAACTGAAAGAAGACATTCAAAACTTCTCAGTAAACATACAAAGTGACCATTATCCAGACACTATGAAATTCCGTGATGATTCATGATACTCCTGACTAATCCACGGAACCACCATCATTCGCCGCCGCCGCTAAGGCCTCGAACCGCAACCAACCGTTCTAAGGTTCTACGCCGCTGCCGCCGATAAGCTAGCAGTCATAGCGGTTTAACGAAAAAATAAAATCATGTTTTGTGCTCACACTGCTGTAAGCAGAGCGCCAGCCCGAGTGCGCGTCTCCTAGCTCGTCAGTTGTCATCTATGGTCGTCACAGTGCCAACTGCCGATGGCGACTAACAATCAGTGAATGATTATTAATGAGCATGACTAATGAGCATGGTTGCGAGTGGCCATTAGCACCACGGTCTTAATGTATACCGGTAGATCTGTGCATGGGACTGTGCTAGGGTCTATCTTTCAGGGGAAAACATGATATGACGCCGATTTCATTGACTGCTAACGTATGGTAATTTGCATGAATTTTCAATAATTTTGTATTACTTTTATAAATAACAATGACTTCGCGGAACGTTGAGAATACGTTCGTCACTGTGTGACGTACTTTATACCCAATAAGCAGTGCAACATAAATTCATTATTCGTCAAGCTTGGCAAAATTGGTGGATACGTTCGCTCGCGTGGCAAATCGGGGAAAAACATTCTCACGGGGCCCATCTGGGGAGACAATTTTTGAATCTTGTTTTTAAAACAGCGCATTCTGGTGTACTTTATATTTTTGAGCAACGGCGTGGCCATCAAACGTCGCGTGGCCTGGGGTAACTTACCCCCTACCGCTAAGGCTTCAGACCAGCTGTTAATGCCTTAGCTTAACGGTTCCGGGGACTACTCCAGACCATTTTAACTGGAACTCAACTAGGGTAACCTAACACCAACTACCAAGTATATAACATCTAATATAAAAATTAGAAACTAAAACATAAGTCAGCAACATGCAACAATAAACAGCATAAAATAATTGGCATAAGAGTACTAAGTGAGAGATACTAAAAGCCTGTTGACACAATTTCTAGGAAAGTTCTGGACAAGATTTTTCCTTAACAATCCTGTGATTTTTATCAAAATCCCGAACATTTCCCCAACATCTGCAAAATTCCCTGACATTTCCAGTTTCCAATCAAAAAGACCAACAACAAGTACTGAATCAAAGTTAACATCACCAAATTATGCTACTTGTGATAAATGCACATCTGTGCAAACAACTTGCTCACAGTTATTACTGGTAGTGATAATACATCTTTATGAGTGCCATCCCAAAAGTTTCCAGCCTTGATATATTAAAACGTAAAAAACGTAAAGTCCTCCCCGAGCCTTACGGCCCATAAGGCGGCGCTGATCTCCATTTCCTACGGCCCTCAGCCAGACACCAGTTTTTACACTGCGAGACCACGGATACAGGGCCAGTGTATCGCGCTGTGTGCCTGTTTACGTCCCAGCGATGAAGCCGGTACCAAATTATACTGCTTGGTGACAGAGGCACATGTGTGTGAACAACCTGCCTAAGGTCGTTACCCGGCAGTGTACCGGTGCAGAGTCAAACCTGAGCCTCTTTGATATATTAGACAACAATATTTTCCACAAACTATATATCAGTGAAAAATGTACATTCTTAACTGACTCATATGAGTCTGCTGCGGATATGACATTGTCATTATAATTTATGACATCACAGAGCATTAAATAGAAATGATTTAGAGCGGCGCTAACGCAAACAACATAAAATCAGACTTGCTGTTGCATGACAGTTTTCCAGTCAGTAGCTGAATTTGTAAAAAGAGAATGCCATGGCATCTAATTTTCTGTTGATTAGGGTTTTCCCACAATCAGATGCCATGGAGCCCCACTATCATAAATCCAGCTACTGACTGGAAAATTGTCATGCAACACCAAGTTTGATTTTATGCTGTTTGCGTTGACACTGTGAATCGTTTCTATCTAATGCTCTGTGATGTCATGAATTACAATGAGTAATACAGACTCATGTGAATCAATAAAGAATGTGCATTTCACTGATGTACAAGAAATTTGAGCTAATGCTCACGAGATGCGCGAAAGCCTATAGCAGTTCCGGTTCAGTAGTTAAGCTAAAAATTGGGCTGTTCATGCAAAGTTAATATACAAATGCCAAATTCTCTATCTGAATCGCATAACGATAGTTCTGTGGTACCACCTTGTGAATGATATAGACTTGTGTTGCAGCCTAAAATCGCAACCCCCTATTTTGGCATTCAAAGTCATTCAAGGTCATTGAATTCGGTGACAATCGAGAGCCAGTGACGACTTCTTGTTAGTGATTAATAGTAACCTAGGCCCTATCTCGCATAGTTACTGAGATACAGTGACTTATTGGCCAAAAATCGCAAATTTTGCCCACCCTCCTCTCATTTAGCGCCCTTGCTCGAGGTGACCCCCTTCGTATTTATGGAAAAGCATTCAGTTCCTGAAACTAGAGTCTTCCAGGCAGCCGACGGTAAAGATTTGGTGATCCTAGCTTGCACCGTTTTTGACTGATCCACCCGTGTGATGAAGGGACGGACGAACAGACAAAATTGCGACGGCTAAGATGCGCTGAAAGTAGTAGCTGCTTTCGCGCGTAATAAATTGTAGACATTATTGTTGTCTAATATGTCGACGCTAATAACTTTTGGGACGGCCCTTATATTATTTGGACTGAGCCCACTTTTAACTGCAGTAATGTATTACATAAAGACAGTAAACAACCAACTGTAGTCTTCGCTAGATGAGATGCATGTCAACAGCAACAGGCAGAAATTCTCGATGGTTGTTAGCAGCAACGTGAGTGTAACAACAGCATGATACAGCCATTGGCATGTCTGCACGGTCTGCTGGCGAAACGACTTGTAGTAGCACAAGATGCTCACAAAGCGTGGACTACAGTGGATAGCAATGCACACTCGCCAGATGTAACGCTGCGGTGTGTAACCACCGATGGCTGCACTGATGGACGGCAGGTAGTTGGCAACCTAGAACAATAATGTCATAAAATGAACCACGTGCTCAGCAAAAAAAAATCAGTAAATACAGCAGCGACAGATTAATTTACGATCACTAAGGCATGTAGTTTAAGGTATCAGTCACATGTTACTGCACATAAATTTATGGATTCGCCAACCATTTGACTTCTAAAGCTAATCAGTGTATTGCCTTGTATGAGTGTTTATCACACACACCAAAATCCACGCCAGTGCCTGTTAGGCAGTTAGCAGTTTACTGCACTTTGCAGACTATGGTAAAAAGTGGATCGGCAGATGTGCAGATCTGTGGATGTCGCAAAAGGGCGAGCAGCTGCTCGTCGTCCATGTTTGTGTGCATGGACAGCCTTGGCTGGTATTTATGACCACTATTTGGTGGTTGTACAATGTACATACAGGCTAAGGCTGTTGAAGACAGGACTGAAAATAAGACTATAGTTCAGTCTGGGGTAGACTGAAAATAGTAACTACCACCTTTTGCAATATCTGCAGATTCACAATCCACTTTTTACCCATAGCCACACTTTGCAAGACTTATTACCACAAACTTCGATGGTAACAGCCTGCTACAGCAAAGGTCCGCCATAGCAAAGGTCTGAAATAAGGTTAGGGTTAGTTTCAGGTTAAGCATCAATGTTATTTTCCGTCCGCGGTAGACGGAAAAGTAAGCATGCTATTTTCCATTCGTGCAGACGTAAATCTAAGTGCTCAAAGTGCTATTTTCCGTCAATAGGGACAGAAAAGTGAGCAAGCCTGAGGCTATTTTCCGTCCGCCACGGATGGAAAAGACCATGCGAACACTATTTTCCATCCGTGCGGTGGAAATCTATGTGCTCAAAGCGACTGCAATTTCTTTGTCTGTTTGCATTTATCTACAGATGTCAATGGCACACTGCATAGTTATGATCGAGTTTTTAGTATGTGTGCATGTCATTAAAAGATATTGATTGTGGTTTCATTTCATTTTACATACTCTTCTTTTCCATGGCATACTTAGGTTTATTTACATATCCAGCAATGCAACGCAGTACAGTAAAAAATACAACACAACAAGAATTGTTTAATATAATCGAAACGCCACTTGGTACAGACTTTTTAGTTAACAGAGTCATACCTAACGTCACATTACTCAAATGCATGTGTAAGGCTGTGTATTATACCAAAAAAATTAGGCGGTCATTTTCCATCAGTCACAATCTCCATACGTCCATGGTGGAAGGAAAATAACATCATATAGTCTACTTTTTAGTTAGTGACGGATGGAAAATAGCCTCAGGCTTGCTTACTTTTCCGTCTGTGGTGGACGAACAACAGCCTCACATTTGCTTACTTTTCGATCAATGCGGACGGAAAATAACACCGAGCCAGTTTAAGCGCAGGGTCAGATGTCATGTTAATGCCGGGGGTTGCAGTAGTGGTGACGCTGGGATAAGATTTGCCAGTAGCTGTGTTCCTAGATGGCGAATATTGGAAGCGGAAAAGCATGACTTTGAAAAACCTGAAAATGCAAGACCATTGAGATTTGGTCCGTTATTTTCCAGGGCTTGCGATTTTGTCCGTCATTTTTACGGTTCTTCATTTGACAGGTCCTGTATTTACCATTGACCTTAAAAGCAACTGACTGCCCAATGGGTGCAGAACGGACATTGCCAGACTTCACACAAGCCCACGCAGACACGCCCTGACATCACGGTGTCTGGCTTTTTCGCCCCTTTGCCGGTTTGCCCCCTGGCTTGTTCGCCCCCTGGCTGATTCACCCCCTGGCTTGTTTGCCCCCTGGCTTTTTCGCCCCCTCACCTTAGACATTTTCCCCCCGTTGAATACTGATAATTCGAC
>Ga0209454_1001544_pt1 | contig 14568 bp, 10 predicted proteins | sample WorMetHERISLAND1_2_FD_187400 | JGI IMG/M metagenome (GOLD analysis project Ga0209454, IMG submission 187400) | Marine gutless worms symbiont microbial communities from Max Planck institute for Marine Microbiology, Germany - Olavius geniculatus... | ecosystem: Host-associated > Annelida >...
ATTTATAGAAGTTTAGTTATGTTATGTCAACATAGCTGGTTCAATATTGATCAGTCAACCCACATTTAACTGTTAAATATGGAAAACTTGTTGTTAGCAATCATGGTTTTGTTTGGTCACGGTTTCAGCGAATTATGTCATTAGAGTATTGATTAAAAATATTTCAAAACACCATTGATGTTTGCCGGTACTTGTGTTGTCTGATTTGTTTGGCTATTCAGTGTCAGCGACATCAGATGTTACTGGAGAATGGACAGAGAGCTGGCTTTTTTATTGGCGATGCAGCCGGGGTTGGCAAAGGCAGACAGGTACTGGTGGCTAATATTTGATTATAATTATTTAGAACAAGAAATTTGAGCTAATGCTCACGAGACACGCGAAAGCCTATAGCAGTTCCTGTTTGCAAACTGTCAGTCTATCTTCAGCCATTTTGTCGCAGTTCATTTTTAGAGTGTTCCCTGCAGCCGATGATGGCAAAAATCAATAAAAACCCTTTATTTTGGACGTTTAGGGTGTTTTCAAAGTTATCGATGTTGATATGACTGAAAAGCTTTTCCACTAGTGCTTGTTGTGATAGTCAGCGTGCCCATGCCTATCTGCAACTGTTTTCACAAAAAAACTGGCCAAAAATTTAGTAAAACAACAACTTTTACCGCTTTTTGATGTGCTCGTGCGCAGTTTGCTTGAACCTAGAAAATCGAGACTTGGACCTTCGAAATCTACGTTCAATGCTGAAAATTTCATATGTAGCTTATCCATGTCTATCTCAATTGATTTCGGTGCAATTCACTTTTGAAATGTCTCTTGTAGCCCAAAATCACCAAAATCACTATAATACATATACAAAAAAATTATATTCTGAAACAATTTTCATTAATTTTTGAACAAAAATTAAATTATGTTTAGTTTTAGATACATTTCTGATGATTCTAAACAAAAGCAGATGATGTTGTTATAAATAATAATTTTTAATGCACTGAGGATATGCTGGTGATGTAATGTGCCATTTAGCAGTGGAGACAAGGCTCTGATTAATTACTTGTACCGGTTAAAAAATACAGTTTTTGGAAAATACTGGCAGAATTTCTGAAAATAAACTGCAACAGGGAAAGCATGGGAATGTTATTAACACTGATTTTGGAAACATACAGCACTGACCAACGGCATGAGACCGGCAAACTGAAGCATACTCGTACTGAAGAGAACGTGATCACTGTGGATAAAATGCTAATAAATATTGTGCTAAACCACAAAGGCCAGAAACAAACATATCGTCCAACACGCCAGATATCCAAAGAAACGGATCTAACAAAGTGTAGCATCGTACAGATCATTCACTGCATGTTTGGTCAGAAGTGTATTTTGTTCACCAACATGCTTGGTGTCTATTATTGTTAGTTTTTCGTGCATTTGTATTTTACAAGGTAGTGTAGTGACACAGTTAACGTTTGGCGGGATATTCAATAATCACCTTGTTGCTAATTTTTTGCAGAATGCATCAGTGAAAAAATTTTGAAAATCAGTTAGTATGTAGCGAAGATTTGGACACGAGTAAAGTGGCACGTTTTTTATGGCCCATGGTGTACTGTGTTTGTATGCTGCAATTAAACTGTGGCTTAGTGGTTTAGATGCTGATTGTTGGGTTGTTAGACCAAAAGTGCGCCAGGCTTGTGGACATATTGAGCTGTTTAACAAAAAAGATCAGATTTTGCATGTTGTAATTCAGATTGCTGGGATATTACTTGACAATTACGCACGTGGTCGAACGAAGCATGTCTGGTTCAGTATTTCTTCCGATCTTATCGTCGATGCTAAACGGTGAGACGCTTTGTGTCATATTTCATAGCTTGTGCAGCTGTTTCAGTTAATTTGTATGATAGTTGGAATGACAATGGTTTTTTTATGAGCAACTTATTTGTTTAAATTTATTCTGAGGCAGTTGCAAACCAGTGTGTCCTTTGAACACTATGAACAGTTTATGTGATTTGTGAAGACTTTGTTGTTTGGGTATTACTTGCATCTCAAAGTCCTTGTACTTAAACAAAAGCAAAAAAAATCATGCACATTTATTTTTATTGCAGCCATTAAAGTGGCTGGATTAGGTGTATAATAAACCAAAACATCGCAAGCGTGATAAAACAATTGTCTAGTATGATCAACATATTAAACATCAAGATATTATCAACATATTAAATCAACATATTAAAAACGATCAACATATTAAAAACTACAACAAATGTAAAATACTATGCCTGCTGGAAATTTTTGATGAAATAGGGAAAAAAGAGTTTAAGCACCTGTTTGTGTTTACTTTAATAGGTATATAGCTCTGTGTCTGTTGTTTTGTGCAGAGATTTGGCTGATATAAGTTGTTATATCAAAGTCATTGAAGGCTGTCAACAGATTGATCGAGAGACCAAGTGAGTTTTTTGCTGTCATTTTGGTTTTCAGCTTAGTCTAAGAACTTTTTTGTCACTGATATCACTGATGTCACTGATATATGATAGCAGCATCATAATGATTCGGTATGTTTGTCAACTGTGTATCCACTATAGTTTACTCAGAACATTGTGTTGTATCCAAGGTGACACGTGTTTGATTTGTTTCTGAGTTGCATCATTAAGTGGTATTAGCGGTTGCACAGATTGCGGCAGCAGAAGTGAATGTGTCACAGGCCTCATGGATTAGATCTGTGTTACTAAAGAATGGCATCCACACCAATGATTTTTCACTGTAGTATCATCTGCTTATCTTGCTTCGTTTGTCTAAGCAGATGACGTGAGCAACTGCTATAGGCTTTCACCATTCGATATGATAACGAATTAACGATTTTCATTCGAAAACTGTAGACAAGCTGTCAGTTTTATCTAGCACATAAACTAACAGGAAATTTGAGCTAATGCTCACGAGACACGCGAAAGCCTATAGCAGTTCCGGTTCAGTAGTCACCCATCGCAGTACTAACTGGGCCCGGTGTAGAGTAACTTCGTTTCAGTCGAAACGTGTTACCAACTACGCCGCCAACGCCTATACCGTGGCGCCACCTTGTGAATGATATAGACTTGCGCAGCCCGAAATCTTTGAAGTCTTTGACGTCCGCCTGCGCCGGACTCCATGAACGTAAGGGATCAGGACTTAGACTGCTGAAATCTACGTTTAATGCTGAAAATTTCATACGCAGGTTGTCTTGGTCTAACTCCAGCCTTTTCATCGCAATTCAGTATTGAAATGTGCGCAGCATCCAAATATTGCGAAAAATTCATTAAAATCCCTGAGGGAAGGTTCAAGGTCATTCAAAATCATTGATGTTGATAAATTTAAAAACCTTGTCACCAGTGCTTGTTATGATAAGCAGCATGTCTGTGCCTATCTGCAACCGTGTTCACGCTACACGGGATAATTGTGGTAAAATAACCACTTTTTAAGGGGGTAGCTGTCTTTGACGTCCGCCTGCGCTGGCCTCCTTAAACCTAGGTCGTTGGGACTTGGACTGCTGAAATCTACGTTGAATGCTGAAAATTTCATATGCAGGTTGTCTTGGTCTATCTCCGGCCATTTTGTCGCAATTTAGTGTTGAAATGTGCGCAGCATCGAAAAATTGCGAAAAAAATTACTAAAAACCTCTTTTTGAGAGATTTTTGCCCACCCCCTCTCATTCAGGCTTGATTACATGGATGTGTTGTTGCTGTTACTGTTGCTTTTTATACAACCATGATTCGCGGATGAGTGTGTGTTTGTTTCACATTTCCTGGCTTATGTTTCAGCCAAAAAAATAGCTAAATCTAATGACATCTGACAAACATATCACAAAAATAAAAAGGGTGACATTTTTGCAACACAGGGTACTACTAAGTACTACTGCCACTGCTATTGCTAATTGCTGACTGGTAATGTGTAGAGTGTTGGGCTTGTCGTCAGAATACAAGGACGGCATTTTATTCAGCACGTATGCCACACTAGTATCGTCTGTCAGCAAAGGTTCAGTTATCTCACATTATGTTATTAGTTTAGCCAGTTGTCTGCATTCGTCTGGCTACAGCTGTACTGTATCTAATGGTAATACAAATAGACTGAAAATTTAGAAATAAATTAAAAGATGATATTTTAATCATGGTGGTCATGCTCGGTTTGCTTGCAGTGCCAAATGTCATAAAATTGGAATTTTTTACGAGCTTTTCTGATGCACAAAATGAAAAGCACATTGTGCTTGTTATAGCAGCGTCTGGATGAGTTTTTGTAAATACATAAAACATTACATTAGAGGTTCTTTGCGAGAATACACTGTCTGAATCTACTTTTGACATTTGACATTTGCTCCTACTACCGCCATTGCTACAACCTACGGTCAGGGGAAGTCAGGGAATGTAAAAGTACCGGGTTGCAAAAGTTAACAACGATGTAGAAAAATTTTGAACTGTTGTACGCAAACTGTGTGCAATAGTTCAAAAAATTTTTATGCTCACTTCACTCGCATATCATTTGTACCTCCGCTTTTAAATTTGTTTTGCTGCCCTTGTTTTTAGCATGATTGCAAGCGATTATAAAATAGAAATCGACCCTGGTATTTTGCGTGAACAAATTAGTCAGGAAAACGATTTATTTTGTTCTGTAAAATCAGGGGAAAGTTAGGGAAAATGAATTCTGCAGAGTAGTAGGAACCACGTACAAATGTGTGCAGGTCAAGTGAAGCAATCTCGTCTGCAGCAGTTAGTTGACTGGTGCGGCGGTGCTCATTTTGATGGATGTCTTATCTTTGATGAATGCCACAAAGCCAAACACTTCATCCCGGTCAGTCACAGCGGCTGGCATTTGCAGTTTTATACGTCTGTAAGGACAAAGCAGATTATTGTGAAATTGTGTTGTAGTGTTTAGAACGGATGTCGCTTCGTATACATAAAATTTTATTCAACTTACTTAGACTTAAGGGGATGTCAGACAAACGACAAAATCGGCCGATTTTATCTACCGACAAAATTGCCCAACAAAAATCTGTCATGTGTCATGCAAAAATCGCCCGATTTTGTCGGCCGACAAAATCGGGCGATTTTGTTGGTCAAGATAGAGCATCTTCTATCTTCGACGATTTTGTCGGCTGACTTTTCATATATCGGACAACAAGTTTTGTTTTTGTTGCCATGGTGATTGTTTACAACGGAAGATGAATATTTATTTTAGTTATTTATTGTGTTTCTTATTATTTTCGTTCATTAGATGCAGAAAAAAGTGATGCAAGTATTATTTTGCGATCTGCATTCAGGTGTTGTGCTAGCTGATAACATATGAAGTAGCAGACAAAACTATCGGCCGTGTGTCATGGTTCACCGATTTTGTCGGCCGATTTTGTCGGGCAACTCAACCACGCCCACGAAAGTCGACCGACTTTGTCGTTCGTCTGACATCCCCTTGAGTAGGGTTTAACATCCCACCTGACACAGCATTCAGGGACAGCCTTTCCAGGCAGTGCACACATAAACAGTCATACTGATTGATAGTCATGGTTTTAGACTTTTATGTAAATAGTATGTAGCCTACAAATATGACTGCATTGCTATATGTGTTGTAGGTGAATGGAAGTCGTAGGTTTGAAGTGATTGCACAACTCAAGACTGATGCTGAGCTAGTACTATATCATCACCGTGGCTTGCTTACTTACGCAGCGTGCCAATACATTGCGTCATGACAACGCTACAGGCGAACTGATGTCATCCCAGTTGGGTTTCCCGAGTACTGTGTAACGTGCCACACTTGATATTCTGCACACATGCTGTGAGTGCTTGGTTCTGTAGGCTCGAGATCATGAGGCATGTTCAGACCACAAGAAATCCTGCTACAAAAACACCCTTGCAGAGAAACCTGGGGGATTTGTTACCTAGTTTGTCCAATGTCCAGTTCATCATTCTGAGGTGAACGACATTAACTTTGAACAGTTTAAACAGCTGCTGAAGATATTTTCAATATGATGTTTGAGATCGCAACACGTTGTGATTAACTGTTAAATTGTTATGTTTTTTTACTTGCTTACGTACTTATGGTGAAATCCAAGTGTTTAAATATACACAGTTGCATGTTTCTAGTGACCATGCAGGCTGTTATGATACTAGGCCGAGTAGCAAAGCTAAGATCAGCACTGCCTGTCATTTGCGGCAAGATTTCCGACATGTAATAGCATATTCAATGGGAGTGAACAAGTTGAAGCCCCCCACCCAGAGCCAAAATGGCCCATGATTGCCCTTGCCTTTGTATTCAGTGTTTCGGTCACCACCACAACCCATACTTTAGAGGCATGCACTGTTATATAGTTCTCCATTGTACATCTTTTTTTCAGTTCTGTCTTTTTTATTTGTCACAAATGACCGAGTGACATCTACCTCTCCCCTGCAGCCTTGGTGTACGTTTTCCCGATATGTTGTTCTCTTCCCTTTTTTTCTTTTTCCCCTTCCTTTACTTTATCATTCCCATTTTGCCCTTTATTCTCTGTTGTTTAGAGCACAGTACGCTCTTTTAAGGGGAGTGCAAGCTGTCATTGATTTTGGGACATTCTGGGCGTGAAAGATGCATTTTTAAGATAGTCATCGATGTAGTTTGCATGTAGGTCATAAATTATTCCTGTTACCCTATTGGGCTGTAAAGCATTCCACTGCAAATGACCACCATGGTGCGATGATGAAAAGTAAGCCTATGCTTGTTTTGTTCATAAATGTTTGTGATATTGGGTTGCTTGTTCAATGCAACATTTGAATAAATTTGTAACAACTATGCCTGCATCTTCTTATACAATCATTTTGGTTTTTCTGTTTGATGTATTATGTATTCATGCATTTACTGTTTTTATCACTTTATGACACAGCTATTAAAAAGGTTTGACGTGTGATGCTAACTTTCAGTAGGGTAAATTAGTTTTAGAAGTGTTATATGCAGCTGAAGTTTGCCGGAACACACTGTTACTCAGTTCTGGGGCCATGAAAAATGCTGAAAGAAATTCCTATCAGAATGCATGTCTAAATTCTTGCATAATTCTACAGTTACTGTTGTTCTGGAGCAAAAAAAATATACATTTGCCACAAATATCAGCGGCACTTGTTGTCCATTGAAATACATCAGTGTTTGTATTTGTATTTGTGTGTATTTCACAGTTTGCCATATAATTTTGCGGTTTGTCGATGCATAAGATTTTCAAAAAAGTTTGGGGCCCCAAATGTGTGATAGGAACTCTGAAACTACACTGAGTTCTTTGCTTCCAAGTTTACACTAATTATTCACTGGTTGTAGATGAACAAACACTTCTACTTACATGGCCTCTCATTATACATGGTGTTTCATAAAAACAACTCCTTTTTTTTCTTTCATAGTTTACTCATATGATGACCAATTGTCATGAAATTTTTACCAATTGTAGCTGAAGAAGTACTAATTCAAAATATTTTAACAAAATATGGCAGTTGATTAAATATTCTTTGCTAGTTGTGACGTAACGCTGACGTCATAATGTGTCATGGGTACAAGCTTGCAAGTCTCAACTGGTGCAGTCAGTTGCTACCCTGCTCCGATTGTGGAAAAACTGGTTCATTGATGACAAATTCTTGAAATTATACAGTTGCAGCCACAAAATACGTGCAAAGCGATCACATTTATGTATCTGTGGGGATAGTTGGACTTTCACGTGTTCAAGCAAGACAGTGCACTAGCACACCAAGCTTGCAAAATGGTTACGTTTTTTGGATCACAAGATGCTGATTTCATGTCCCCATGTTGCTTAGTGCTGACGCGATGAAAAATTTTCATCAGCAAACCAGATTAAGTTCACCATCGAAACAGGGTAGCAACTGACAACACCAGTTGAGACCAGCAAGCTTGTACCCATGACAAATTATGACGTCAGCATTACGTCATGACTAGCAAAGAATATTTAATCAACTGTCATATTTTGTTGAAATATTTTGAATTAATATTTCTTCAGCGGCAACTGGTAAAATTTCATCATCATTTGGGTGAATTATGAAAAAAAGAAAAGGGGGTTGTTTTTATGAAACACGTGGATATACAGGTCCAACAAAGTATTTTATGCTTTATTTGCATACTGCTTATTGGGTGTTGTTATTTTTACAATATGTAGATGTACATATTATCTTTTATAGTTAAGTTTATGGTAATGTCACACGTTCTGCTGTAGTATGTCACTGAACAAGTCTGTCAACGATGACCAAATTTATGAAGTTCATTGTAATGAAATATGCCAGTTCACCTACGTTATTGGTGTTACATCTCGAAATGTCTGAAGCAACATGCAGGATAGAGAAGTCTTTTATATAAAATCCTTGAAATAACAACCAAGTAAACCTTAATGGTTCCCAAACACTACTGCTAAGCCGTACAGTAAGTAAAATAATACCCAACAAGTGACACTATGCCAACACCGTAACCATTATATCAAGTCGCAGAAAATGGTTTTCTGTGCGTAGCCGTTTGCATACAATAAGGGACGATCTTTTCTTAGTCACAAAAGCAGCTGCGAACGACTAGACGTACTTCAAGAAGAACTGTAGAATGTCACAAAAATGCCAGGCTAAGGACTACTAGTGAAGACTAGTGGCAACACCACAAGGCATTCACTAAACAGTGAAACATTACACTGAACATGAAATGCATTAACTTTGGGGTTCTAAATCCCAGGTTTTTTATCAAAGCCTAAGGCCGTGTTCACATAGACATGAGTACGCGTACCCGTTTATGGGTTCCAGTAAACACGAGTTTGCATGTATTCCAATGGCGGCCGTTCACATTGATACAAAAACAGGTAACCTGTAAACGACACACAAACATTAATTTAATTTATACACGCTGTGACGCTTATGTGACGTCAGAATTAATGTCACTGATGATTGTTCACTGCTAGAGGTGTGCAGTTAGTGAAGTTATTAACAATGCAGTGAAATATTATTGTTTTGTTCGCATAGCATTCACTCATAAACCAAAACTCATATTCATGTCTATGTGCACACGGCTTAACCTGGTGGGTTTTGGTGGTTAAACCCATTATTTCTTAGATTAACCACTTGATGGACTTCGAAGTTTTCGTGAGATTTGAGTTATTGGAATGAGCACTGCTGGATACTGTCCATGTAAAACAAATATCCCCAAATTTGCAAATTCATAGGTTTGACAATTTTAAACACTTAACGATAATAACAGACTTTGTAAAGTCCTTTGTGCAACAAGAAACTAAAATGGGATTAAGTTTGGGGTGGATTTTTGGATGGGTTTACCCAACAAAACCCACTAAGTTTTTTGATACTACCAAGGTGTCTGAACCATGAGTAACTTACATAACAAGGAGCGTCTATCACCTTTAAGCCAACCAAGAAAGTCCCCCCCCAATTTGCATCCCCAGCCTTGCCTCCTCTTTTTCCTTGTCCCTATCTTTTTCTCCCTTCCATTTCTCTTCTCTTTCCCATGTTTTTCACGAGAATTTTTCACAAAATCTAGGGGTCTTAGGACTGCCCCCTGCCCTCCAATAGACAGCACTCTGAGATTGATGACTGTTCAGAGGATAACAGGGAAGATTATTAGAACTGCTATTACCACTATATATGCACAATTCTGATCAGCAGTTCTTACAATTTTGGGTTTAGGTCATTTTTATGTTTTGTGTTTTATAAAGGTTAAACTTTCTGTAAAGGTTAGGCCTAAACTTTTTGTTCCATTATTATGTGTATGCGCAATTTTGCCTGGAAAGACCATCCCCGAAATGACCTATATTGTGTCTGGTGGGATGTTAAACCCTACTCACTCACTTGGGTCTACTGTTAGCTCCTCCAGTGGATCTGCTGCGGATTTTGGTACGTCCTTGTCCTGAAAAAAAACATCTACATATACGAGCTAATGCAAATCAAGTCCTAAGTTATGCCAACCCCTGCTGAAGAACTGTTAAATCTTTGCTTCTTTCATGGATCATAGCTCCCAGGTTTATACGGTAAAGACACCTCTATATAAGCAAACTTGCTGTAACAGCTGAACTGGGCAAGAGAACCATAAACATGACACTTAATTATGTGTAATAAATTATCATCACACATGACACTGAAGTGACAGGCAGATAGCCTTGCTGCCTATTTCTGAACAGTGTCTACGTAGAGGCTAGCAAGCGACCGTTTGAATTCCTGGATCTCCTGCTCCAGGGTGGTAATACGGCCGAGGGTGTCATAGAGTTGCTGCAACTTGTCATCAATCAATGGCTGCTGAGTGTCGTACAAGTCGTACAGCTTGTTCTCGACCGCTGTGAACACATTCCCTGCCTGTCACGGGTAACAACAGCACATGCAGTCAAGTCAGTCAAACAATCAAAGTTTCTTTAAAGGGACTTAAATCCGGCCCGGCTCATACTGCCTATCTCTACCATATTGTCTACAATGCAATAACGTGTTGATAACTCACAAGTAGACATACGTGACAAAACAAATGACAGTGTAGGCCTTGTGACTGACTGTCGGCCAACATGGAATAAGTGTCGTTTAAACCATTGTCTGGGGTGCAAACTGCAAAAGTTCATTTAACACTCATACATGCAACTCCAAACCAGTGGTTTAACATATACATAACCTGCGTATGCTAGCACACAATCAATGCCAGTGGCACAGTGCCGAAAAATGCCACGCTGTAGGTGAAGACGCATCAGCAGACGAAAACTGTATCTGTGAAAACAAACGATCCATACTAATAAAAAGTTAAAGTTTCTGACAACAAAAACTTCACAGAAAAAAGCAGGTATATATCTGTTCGTGCATATGTGTGCGGCAAATGTGCTGGCGTGTTTCGTTTTTGCTACGTTGAGACTGCACCAGCTGAGTGAGTTTCACCTACAATCGCTACCGAGTGTCGATACGCTGCCGAAAATATTAGAACTGTGCTGTTTAGCAGGTTATGTATACATAATTAATCCCATTCATTTCTTTCATCAGATTCTCTATCAGAACAATTCTTGCCTGTTTGTCGAGCTCCTGTTTGAATGTGGCCAGTGTGCCCGAGTGAGCTTTTCTGCTCTCATTGATGTCCTCGACGATCTCCTGTAGCTTGGCTTCAATCATCTCACGCTGGCCAGCGCCATTTCCAGCGTCGCCGACCGCATGACCATCGTTCAACTCCGAAACTTTACGATCCACCTGCACAAAAAAGACAAATAAAAGGAATGAGAAACTGGTTTTAAAAGCCCAATCTGGTGGGTTTTACTGAGCTTTGGGTTATTTGGGTTAAACAGTTTTTTTTAAAAATCCAACTTCATGGCTTTTGGCGTTTTCATGGGTTTTCAGTTGTTAGCATGATCACTGCTAGATACTGTCCACATCAAGTAAATACATGCATCGAAAACTTTGTGAATTCATAGGTTTGAAAGTTTTAGAAACTTAACCATACGGTAATAAAATATTTCATGATAACTGGAATAATAAACTAAAATTGGATTAGGCCTAAGTTTGGAATTGTTTCTTGGTGTGTTTTAGGCGGGTTGAGCATGATAAAATTATAAAACACACTCTTCATAACGCAAAAACCTCAGAGATCTACAACAACTGACTGATAATTAGAGGGCCACATTTATTAATCAAAGTTAAATGAAACTTATGTTAGGTGGTATGTGAAAACCGCAATATAAGATACAACGAATTTTCATAATACCCTTCATTAAACAGATGCGTGAATAGCTGCTTCTGTGCCCAATGCCTCCAGACTCCAGTGCTGCTTCCAATACTCGTCACTGACGCCTGGGGTAGGCCTATACAGCCGCTGGCCAGTGGCCACGGACTCTTGCAACACTGCCATGATGACATGACCCACTCCTAACCCTAAATATCCCCTCAGTTATTTAACAAACCAAATCCAACAACCATTTTACTGATACACTGCACAGACGACACCTAATAAGCCGCAACGTCAGTATCCGGTGTATTTTCTGAACAGCAAATTGATAGACACGTATCAATAATTATCTCAAGAATTACTATCAAGTTGAAGTATTTGCATGCTACCAACCTTTTCCATTTTGTAAAATGCTGGCGAAACGGAGAATTATTGCCAAAATATTCCAAAATTCTAAGAAATACGCTGTTTTCGTCCAGCATAGAATATCTAACGCAGTTTACACGCAACGACCAAAACAAAATAAGTAAAAAAAATACGCGTGCGAAGTGCGACAGTCTTAGCCCTGCGCGCAGCGCCGCATACACCTTAGCTGTGTAACACCGTGTAGTGCATAGGCGGATTTACAGGGGGGGGGGCAAAGGAGCCATGCCCCCAAGATGCCAAAGTCGCCCTTTTTGCCTTGCATATGCAATGCGTTATAAATTTCTGCAGTAAAACTAATGAAATTTATACTCAATATACCGGTATGCATTTTAGGGGGTTTTCATGCCCAAAAAGCGTTTGCTTCCGGAGCTGTGCCCCCGCGACCGGCCCCTACCCAAGAAGTTTACTTTTGTGCTCGGCTTTCGTCCTCAATTTTTGGCCCTTGGTGGCTAGTTCGCCTCTTGTGCCTCCAATTTCTGCCTACGCTTACGTAAGAGTAAGCAACAATAAACGATAAATAACACCAGAGACGTCTACACAGTGCAAATGCTCCAAGAAAAAAATAGAGGGCAGATTTTCTGGGAAATTAAGGGGAAAGTTGAATATTATTATTGTTCTGCATTTCTGATATCTTGCAAGCAGAAGTGTTCTGTAATGCTTAGAATGCACCAAATTCGTTTTTCGCCGGGGCTCTGCACCGGACCTCACTGATGAGCTCACGACGCTCCCCCAGACCTCTAGTCAGCTAGGGAAAGAGATACCCTCTCCCCATATCTCACCCCGTCGACGTCTGCGGCGCCTCACCTTGAGTTAGGGGGAAACTTGTTCCAAAGACTTAACGGGACAGACACCCCTGAGTAATGCTCTTTATCGCATGCAAGTCAATCTGAAACAAAAATGAAATTTAACATGGCGATGGTCACCATTTTGTATTTTAACACAAAGCATAACAAATCAGCTACCGACTGAAAAAGGTTCATAAAATTTTGCAGGAATGTGGTTATAGTTGCTACTAAAAATAAATCATGTGACCAGAATCGAGAAAAGTAGTAAATTCAAGATTGCGGTGGTCACCTTTTTAAATGTCGTTCATCACTTATAACTGCTTTTTTACCCATCTGCATGAAATTTGGTATGTAGACTAAATTCGCTGTCCCACATACAGGCTTGCCATTATATTAAACAAATAACAAAATGCAAGATGCTGGAGGTTAGTGGTAGTAGCTAGTAGTTGTTGTTGTGTACAAAGTAGGCTAACTGTTCAATGACCTTTCAAACTTAAATAAAACCGCAAATATTATATATAAAAAAACTGCAAGCAATTCATTTAATGTTGTATACGCGCTGATGTAAAACGGCAAAAATCAAAAAGTATAAGCACGAACATTATGCATTAGCTTAGACATTTAAATCTGGCCACTGAGAACAGATTAAATGTCTAGGTCGTGCTTATACTTTTTGATTTTTGCAGTTTCACATCAGCGCTTATGCAACATTAAATGAATTGCTTGCAGTTTTTTTTTCATATAATAATAATTAATAGTGGCGTAGTCACGGGGGCTCACATGGCAACTGCTCCCGAATTTTTAGTTTGTCGGAAAGTTTTCATCTAGTCAGAAAAATTTCTTCCAAGAATACAAAATTTGGGGCAGCAAATCCGCTATTTGAGGGAGTAAAATTGGACTTTTGAGCATCCACAACACATGCTGTGACACTTACGTAGGCATTGCAAATTTCGTTCAGCTTGTGCGTTTTTATCATTAACATTAATTACATCATGGCTGCTGTTAATGGAACTGATTCACACGTAGGCTACATGCATAATCGAATAACGCTTTGTTTTTCTTCGGTAAAGTAGCACTAAATAGATGTGACGACGTCGAACAGCATAACATCTGAACATCTGTATATTGCAAATTTTCTCAGCTAAGTTGCTGGCAAATATTGTACGGTTCGGTCAACATTTGTTTAAGTTATTTCCCAAAATAAAAAGGGTGCTCTTTTTATGGTTCACAATATGCGGACAGTATAAACAGACGCAGCGGAGAAGGTCACAGAGTGTGTAAAAAATCGAAGATTGGCGCTAACTATGTATAAATGTCTTTTTACAAAAAATCGTATTGCTTAAAGCCATAGATGTAAAAAAAACAGCGTTTTTTTATTTTTGCCACGTTTTTAACGTTTTTTTCTATTTTTTAAAAACGTGCATTGAAACGTCTATCAACAGTATCAATTACTTGACAAGCACTTTTGAAACCACAGAAACAAATTAATAGTTCATAATGATGGTAGTCAGTCTAAATATACCAAATAAAAAAGATTTTTTATGTAATATATTTGATTAGTCTAGTGCTATGGTTTTATGATCACACGGTTAAATTGAAATTAAACAAACTTTTCTTTATCTAGACTATAGTTCCACGTATACTGCACCTACACCATTATTATTATTTTTTTATCGTTATTAGTTATGTTCCTTTCATGGCTGTCATTTGACGAATAAAGGTGTATATA
>Ga0209454_1001545_pt1 | contig 14568 bp, 7 predicted proteins | sample WorMetHERISLAND1_2_FD_187400 | JGI IMG/M metagenome (GOLD analysis project Ga0209454, IMG submission 187400) | Marine gutless worms symbiont microbial communities from Max Planck institute for Marine Microbiology, Germany - Olavius geniculatus... | ecosystem: Host-associated > Annelida >...
AACAGCAAATATTAAACATAAAAACTTACCAGTTTACACTACTGTGTAAGGGCGACCAAGTCATACATCCAAAACAGCAAAAATCATTTTAGTAGGACACAGAGTGATAGAACAACGAACTGGCTGCCCTTACAAACCAATGTGACGTAACCCCATTTAACCTTTTCCACTCGCGCATTATCTCGTGAGCCAATAAACGTAGTGAATGCAAATGTGATACGAATGTTTTTCAGCTGATTAAATGTACCGTTGCTCCGTAGCTAAAAGAGTTTAATTGGAAAAAGAGTTGAACCTTATTTGGAAGACTGGTTATATACGGGCATGTACGTGTACGGTACCTTAATTACCCCAAGCTGTAGATCATTCATACATGCAGACTGCAGAAGTCATGATTTCGTCAGCTTATCCACACCTCGCATGTCAAAAATCACTTAAATTTAACGTTTATCTTATCAATCTCAAAACTCACGAACGAACATTTCAAGATTAAAAATGAAATCGATCCACAATGTTTCTTGCCCCACTCGTGTGCGCAAAGAATTTGTGTTTAATGCTTACTTTACTTAAGAAAAAAGGAACGTGTCATTCGATAAGTATCAATAGTGAAAGACTTTTAATGTAGGGGCCTATTGAGTACTGGTATATTACAAAATTACAGTAAACGTAACTTAATAATATTGCTGCGCTACCAAGCGCCTGTGATGTAACCTTAAGTCGTCACGGACGATTTATATGCCGTAGTTGTACACAACTTTGTATGGAAGTCATAAGAGTTAAGACAAAACAACTTCATTCCTGCTGGGCCGGCGGCCGACTCCATACAAGGTACAGTGCAAAATTTCAATTTCACACTCACGGGATAATGGCTCACGAGATAATGCGGGAGTGGAAAAGGTTAAATGGAGTCACATCACATGGGTTTGTAAGGGCAGCCAGTTCGTTGTTATATCACTCTGTGTCCTTCTAAAAATTGATTTCTGCTGTTTTGGATGTGTGATTTGGTCGCCCTTACAGTGTAAACTGGTATGTTTTTTTTATATTTGATACATAATATGCACAGGAAGAAAATAGCGTGATTTAAAAAATACTGAAAAAATGTCAATAAAGACAAAGATACAGAAAAGTGCGTAAGAACAATGACAACCGAACAAAAATAGAGCGATGCGGCAAATAATAGTTTAAAACTATAACAAGGTCTTAATATTAAATTGTGGGAGAATATCTTTATTGTTCTCATAAGTAATCGTTCAAAAGTGTTGTGATGCAGTATGGGGACACGTTGTTACTGTGGCGGCTTTATGACCTTTCTGTCTGCAGTGTCATTCTCGTGTGGTCGTTTGTCCTGACTCCTACGCACTGTTAACACGCGTCCTATCCGCAGAGTGAGTGTGCTAATAAGTATCCGTAGAAGGCTTTCGCTGGCTATAAGATGAATGTCTGTCTGTCAGTCTATTTGTTCCATTGTGTTTACGGTAATAACGGTCCGGGTAACAACGGTCTGAGAAAAAACGGTCCTAAGTGAACTTAGTTACTTTTCGTATGCCTTGCTCTAGCGCGATATCCAGAAGATGGCTTTTTTATCTTCCAGTTGGTGAAACTGTGTCAAGCTGCCAGTGAACTGTGTGACTGACAGGCACTTGTGCAGCAGGTGTTCAACGGTCTGTGGTTGTCTTTAAACAGACTCATAGGTTAAAAAGTAGCTTAATAAGTCACGTAATTTCATCGATTTACAATTTTTTTATTGTTGACATTTCGGCAACCGCTGCTGCCTTTTTCGAAACGACTGTTCACTAGGTGTCGTTGCGGCGGACAGTAAGCAATCATAGATGTGTTAAAAATGATAGGACTCCTCGTCTCAGTTCATCGATTGTCTTGTTCTTTCCTGATGTGTATTGCTTCCCTGATTCATCGATCCATTCTGTTGCTTTCTCTGTCGATCACTTTGACGCGGTCCCAGTCTACAACGCGGTTGAGAGAAATGGGGTGGTCGGTGACTTGTTTTGCTCTGTTGCGGCGGATCTACTGGTGCTTCGAGTGTACGCCCTCACATCACGTTGTGTAACTTCCTGTCGGTGTTCTTGTAGCCGTACCCCAAAGGCTCTGCCTAGTCTGTGGTTGCTGTCCGCAGTGGCTGCAGGTTGGCTCTTTTCTCTGTCTCCACTTCTGTAAGGTATGTGTCGTTCTGCAGTCGCCACTTCGAAAGTTCTAAGTTGCTTCGTGAAGACCCACTTGTCTTAAAGTAGTGCCGGGTCCTTGAGTTCTGGTAGTGGTAGTGAAGGTTCATCAACCAGTCCGCAGTAAAATATCATATGTTCTACGACTGTGTGCTTTAGTTCGTCGGATGAGTGCGTCAGCAGTACTGTGTTTCCAAATTTTACTTTTAGTTTCTCGTTTCAGTTTTTCTTATCTTTTTGTTTCCTAATTAGAAGTAACCAACTACCGTCTTAATCGCGTTGGGTTTTAATCGCCACGCTCTGCAGCATTTAGCAACTTTGCTCAGGTCTTCGCTGAACGTTGTCTTAAATCAAATTCTCAATGCTGGTTCGATCGGTGTTCTGTGCCGGTCTGGGAAAAATCCGTCAAGATGACCACAATAAAGCGTCATGTGCCGCCATTCTTCGATAGTAAAAAAAATAAAAACACGAAGGCCTGTACTTCAGTCAAGTATAATTTTGTGTTAAACTACTGTTGGAGAAATTAATTTAGTACGCAATGCAAACTCATGTTACTTCAGACAGTGGTTTGACTGTCATTCTACTTAATTCACTCCCATATCGCATAGTCTACAATGTCGTTTGTGTCATCATGCATGGCTGTATCCACAAGTCATGAAAACTGTATCAGTCAGAACTGAGCGTGGTATAAATCTTTAGTCTTAAATTGCATTGGCATTTGATAGATCAGGTTAATGCTTTAACATTATCTTAGGCCTTGAGAACACAGATATTAAGCCAAATATTTTTTTCACCTTGGTGTTGTCACGCTCGCCAAAGTGGCTTGTATTGATCGTCCCTAACTTAAAAGATCACAAATTTGTGCTGTACAAAACACCGTTGTTAATATAAAAGTTTCCTTTGATAGCGAACGAACTCATAAACGTACGGAATCAAGCAACTAACTGCCCAAAAATGTCGGTTTCAGTTCTTTTACAGTTTTTAAATCTTCTACATAAATAACTTTTATTAAGGCGTGTCCAAGAAACAGCTTTACGAATGTTACGAACATATTTTTTTATCTTTATTCAAATTAGTTTACATTAGTTGCGTTACTTGCTTGCTTTTGGTTATGTCTATGTAACTTTTTAGTCATTTCTGTGTAACTGCGTGTGCGTTTTCTGTTTTTTAAACAAGTTGCTGCTTAATCTAATGTGTTTTTTATGTTTTCACTGTTTTTAGCGGACCGTACTTAAGTAACAGTCGAGCTGTTGTCATGGTTGTCGCCCGTCGGTCCGTTCGTTTGTCACGGATGTATTGTGGCTAAACGGTGCGAGATAGGGCCTAGGTTGCTATTGATTATTAATAAAAAATCGCATACTGGCTTTCAAATAACATTAAAATCAATGATATCGGATGACCTTAAAAACTGGCCATATCTCGGAAACGGTGAGAGGTACGGCCCAGGTTATTATAAATCATTAATAATAAGTAACATACGTCTTGTCATATTATATGAAAATTATTGACCTTGGATGACCTTAAAGGTCACTAACAACTAGTCCGGTCGGCTGTCCTAGCGACAGCTGGGCTTCTTGTTTATTTTACTAACAGTACTATAAGCGCCTGGTTGTTCTTGCCGTATTACTGTTGCATTGCAATGTTCACTGTACAATGTACAATCGAAGGACAAACGCACCATTTTGCTGCCATCAAGAGTACGTACTATAGACCGCTGAAAATAAGGATTGACGGCGGCCATGCTCGGGTCCGCGAACTTGGGTCCATTTTTTTAGTTTTATTTACTATAACTTTGTCAAACGTGGTTCGTTTGCTACAGAATTTTGTACACATAGTGTCACAAACAACATGAACAAATGCTGCAAATTTGGTTACTTTACGATTTATACTTTTGTGTGTGTGCATATAGGTTTATTGTGGCTAAACCGTATGTCGGTGCGTACGGTTTAGCCACAATATATGCACACACGAAAAAGTAGAGATTATACAGTAACCAAATTTGCAGCATTTGCGTATGTTGTTTGTGGCACTATGTGTAGAAAATTTTGTAGCAAACGAACCACGTTTGACAAAGTTATACTAAAAAAAACTAAAAATATCGACGGCTTAAGTTCGCGGACCCGAGCATGGCCGCCGTCAGTCCTTATTTTAGAAATCTACGGTACGTACGTTGTGCTGCCGAGTTTCTGCGTAGGCAGAACAAAGCTCGAAGACGAGTGGTGGTCAAAATACTCATCTGAATCTGTCTGTAAACTTAAAGAACATTGTGCAACTGTCAAAATATCGTTTTGCAAACTCATTCAATCAGTTTGCGTTAAATAGTTGACATCGTTGGCATTGGCACTGGTTTGGTAACAATTTAGTGTTGAATGTTGATAATGACGAAACGAGTCCGATAAGTTTCTTAAATGTTTGTTGAGAGAAAGTAAACGATTGTCAATAAATACCTGATAAAAATGTGAAACTGAAGCCTGCACCTGAACGCATGATAATAGGTAATAAAACAATTATTTGTTCACAAAATTTTACTTCTCTGTGATAATTCAACACACAAGATACTATTTTACACAACATGAGTATTAAGTTTAAAACGATACAGAATGTACATAAGTTAACTCACTGACTGAGAAACGACGTATTTTATGCGTTTGAATTGAACTTTTGCATCGCTAGCATTGTCGACGATTGATAAGCGCCTCTCTTTTAGCCATGGTAACCCAGCTTTATGAACTATCACACCATGCATCATACAGCTAGGTAACCAAAGAGAAAACCAGAGGCTGCTACATCAGAATTTATCACATTTAGTTGTTAGACACGTCGGTGAAGCTGCCTTGTTGATCTCACAAGTTCGATACGTTGACGATGCAAGTACGATATACGGACAAGAAATTGAAGCAAAGCTCACGAAACGCGCGAAAGTCTATAGCATTTCCAGTTCAGTAGTTATAGTTTCGAAAATCGCATATCACTTGGACTCGGTCCATCGGGATTAATACACATCGGCCATAGGCGCGTGTGGCGTTGGCGACGGTGGCGCCTCCTTGTGAATGATATAGACTTGTGCAGCCCGATATCGCGAAAAAAATCCGTAAAACCCCCTATTTTGGCGTTCAAGGTCATCCAAGGTCATCGAATTCGGCGCCAATCGACAACCAGTATACGATTTCCCATTAGTGATTAATAGTAACCTAGGCCTTATCTCGCACCGTTACTGAGATACAGCGAGTTATAGGCCAAAAATCGCAAATTTTGACCACCCCATCTCATTTAGCGACCTCGTTCGGAGTGACCCCCTTCGAATTTATGAAAAAGCTTTACGGTTCCTGAAACTAGAGTCTTCCAGGCAGCCGACGGTGAAGATTTGGAAGTCCTAGCTTGGACCGTTTTTGCCTGATCCACCCGTGTGACAGACAGACGGACGGACGGACAGACAGAATTGCGATGGCTAAGACGCGCTGAAGGCATAGCTGCTTTCGCGCGTAATAAGACATGTACGAACGAAAGAACTTCATTAAAACGTACTAAACTAAATTAATCACAACGAAATAAAGTGATTGTGCGATTTCGCACAAATACGTTAGTAGTACAGATTTTGCGATTGCGAGTTTCTTACCGTTAAGGGTGAGTTTTAACCCGAAAATGGCAGGAAAACTTTTTTGCGCGATCACAACGGTTAAGCTTCAACGCAATCGTATCGATGACTTAATCGAAGGCATTCTACAATCAAAGTGTAATTTAGTAAGTAAACGCCGTTTTCATGTCACATAGCGAATGCACACGAAACCAAACGAGTGCTGTATAATAGTAAAATATCGCATTATCTTACGATTGACAGTACAATACGGTTTCGTTAATCAACACGAAAACATTGTACCATTTGTACTAAATAAGCAGTACCAGTTTTACGAACGTGTTTAGCATAAAACTAGATTAAGCTGGGTTCACAAACTAGCATCTGAAAGCTATGCCTGTTGTCTAATGCATTCAGAACCTGTTAATCCACGTATAGCTGTGATCTGCAAACGCGCGTGTGAATTTAAGATCAACGTCCAACTGTAAGGTGCGCGTTTCTTCTCGCGATCTATTCACATAGGCCTACCGGTCGGCTTAACCCTATTCAGTTGAATGGACGTTACACAGGTGGCATGTGACGGCATTGATAGACGGGTGTTTTCGCTCAATGTAAAAACATTTCAAGGCTATAGACAGTTTTGCGCCTCAGACTCAGCAAGTTTACTACCTTCTGCGCCGTAAAAATTTACTTACTCATTCAGATAATGGTTCGTCCGTCAGTTAGCACGTACAACTCAACCAACAAACCGGTGACGCACGCAGAAACGGAGTTGAACACAAACGATTATTAAAAACAAAAAGTTAAAAAAATCAATACAAACACTACCGCGACAGAACTACTCTAAGGCGTATAAAGTTGTGTCTAACTTTCCGTTTCATTGTTTTTTGCATTTGTACGAGTTTTGCGCCGTAAGATGTGACATTTAAACATCATAAAGCACTAAAATGTATTTGGCAGCCGATCTTAGCTAAAACTTTTTTTTTATTTCCGGTTAAGAAAGGGGGACGGGTCATCGCTTCAATTATTTTTAGGAAACTGCTCACACAATTGCATTAAACTTAGCTGGATCGGTTGTAACTTCAAGTCGCAAAGACTCGCTGGGAAAGGTTACAGCACTTTCCCAAATCCATTACAGAGATTCACAGACTAGACTGCGAAGACGAATAAAATAAAGTCGCAAAAACAGGAAAAGTAAAAAAAAAGAAAAAAGAAAAGGGGGAGAAAAGAAGGGAAACATAATGATAATTTAAACCTTACGTTGTGAGATATTGCGTCGGTGGCCAGGCCTAGGTCGACTGATGCAATATGTGGCTGCAGCCTGCACCGTTAAGTTTATAATAATACAAAAAGTAGCCCTCAGGGGACGCTTCGACTCAGGATGAAATTGTACGACAAACAACGGTGACCGCATTATGTTCTTTACATATTACGAACTAAAGTTAGAGCAAAAAAATGTCTGCCCGCCATGCCACCTGGGTGATGAGAAATGCACGTAGACGAAAGAAAACAATGGATGCAACAACACACGTGATGTAGACAGCTATATGTGTGCTTGAATAAGTCAGATTAACTGGATAATGCAATGACAGAAAGATTGTCTTGTTGACGTAATTTAATCTTACTCGGTCATTCTCTTTACAATAACTACCCCAGATATCCTGACTGATAACTTTTTTATTTTTATTTATATTACAGCAGTGTGAATAGTGGATTCTTATATAGTCCTGTCATTGCATTAACATTCTAAACGCCTCTACTAATCAACTTCTGTCCGCGAATCTACAAAGATCGATCTACGTGGTTTAAAAAGTCAAAAGGTTAAGTTAATCAATATCGTTTGTTATGTCGTTTTGTTTTCAATTGTACTTGTAAGACACTGATTTTTTTCGCAAGGCAGTGTAGCGACACACTTGAGGTTTGTTGAAATCTATCATGATTTTTGTGATTACAAATTTTCTCGTGCTTCTGCAGTGAAAAAAATTTGAATATCAATTAATATTTGGTAAAGTTATAATGCGTACAAAAATAATGCAATATTTTGGCCCACCCTGTATGTTGAAAATAACGTTAACGATGATGTTGTGATGATGACGATGCCGACAATGATAATAATGACTGTAGCAAGTAATTTTTTACGCGCGACAGCAGGTAATGCTTCGCGCGTCTTACCATCGTTGAGGTGTTTGTCCGTCCGTTTGTCCGTCCGTCTGTCCGTCTGCCCGTCACACTGTTGTATTGCATCAAAACGCTTCAAGCTAGGATTACGAAATTTTCACTTTTAGCTGCCCCAAAAACTCTAGTTTATCGCAACAAACTTTTGTGCCTCTGGGTGAAGAAGTTCCCCTTGAACGAAAACATCAAAGAGGAGTACACCCTACAAAACGACGTTATTTTGCCGCTATTGGCTTGTATAGTGTGAAAACGGCTGCAGATAAGTACAAACATGCTGCTTATCATAACAAACACTGGTGACGGGCTTTTTAGATTTATCAACATCGATGACCTTAAACGACCTTGAACCCTCAAAATAAAGCTTTAGTAAATTTTTCGCAATTTTTGACTGCAGAGCACATTTTAAGAGTGATTTGCGACGAAATGGCTTTAGATAAACCAAAAAACTTGCACATGAATTTTTTTTTAACATTAAACGCACATTTTAGCAGTCCACGTGCTGATTCCGTAGGTTCAAGTAAGCCTGCGCATGCGAGCGTCAAAGAGGGCCACCCTTCTAAAAAGTGGTTATTTCACCGATATTGGCACGTCTAGCGCTAAAACAGTTGCAGATAGGCATGGACGTGCTGCATATTATAACAAGCATTAATGACGAGCTTTTTAGCAGTATTGACATCAATGACCTTGAATGATCTTGAACCCTCAAAATAAGGGTTTTAGTGTTTTTTGCGATTTTCGGCTGCGGTGCACACTTCAAGAGTAAATTATGACGAAATGGCTAAAAATAGACCAAAACAATCTGCTAACAGAAACTGCTAAGGCTGTCGCGCGTTTCATGAGTTTTGCTAAAATTGCTTGTTTTTGTAAGCATGCGTGTCAACCTTCAACCGTTTTGCAGCTATTAGAATTTAACGTCTAAACTGGTCGGATTGATCACTCTGCTGCTCACAAACAGGCAGACACCCATCCGAAGACAACAGTATCTTCGCCATTCACTCCTTTCACTTAGCGGATAGCCTATAGGCCTAATAAACAAACAAAACAATAACGTTCTGTGCCTAAACGCAAAAATGCAAGTTTCTATGTGTATCACGGTCATCATTAATGCTGCAAAGCTCATGTCAGACGTACTGGTATTTGTCAGTCTGTGCAAAAGACGCCCTAAGCTTCTAAATACCGCAGCGTATATACCAATGACGCCCGCTATTCTCTGTTGATCCATGCCTGTTCCATTCGTTACTGAAGGACCCGTAGCCAACTGTACTAATAACAACCGATACAGAATAGTAGAAACTGGATGAACTGTGTTATCTCGTCTATTAGAAGTTTAAGTAGGCTCTTATTTCGTTATTATTATGCGAACTTAGGTTACGTGCGACATCTTAGTCTATGTCACATGTCATTGTCACATGCCATTGTTGATCCTTAAAGAGACGCATAGGCCTATCGTTTATTTTTAGCTGTTGTTTACTGAAAGAGACAAACGGATTTTACTTTCGGTCAGAGCACATTGGTAGTAGAGTGTGAAAAGGAATCACAGTCAAATAAACTAAAATAAACGATTGTTATTAATTGTCGAACCTGCATTTTTCGAGTCAAAACTTTTCAGCGCAAACGAAGACGAACGAATGCTACATAACGAGACTTTAAAGTTTGCACATAAACTTTTAAGAACTGCAACTTCAAATATGCTTGATGTGCACAATTTAGCATTATTGCTTGACAGCAGTTGACAATTATTGATTATTACCTGGAATTTAAAAAATTTTCAATGTTTGCTCCATGGATATAGGCTAAAACCTAAAACTATTGAAGATCACATAAATTAACATATTTTCAATTAATTCTTTACCACGAGTTACTGAAAGTGTAAATTTGAGATTAAAAATTAAAAGTCGCCGAAAGTCATGAAAGAGCAAGACGGGAAATACGCCATCGTCCAAATAAAGAGTCGCCCGAATTTATGTAGACCTATACATGTAAAGCTGATTAAACTGCAGACGGCACGGAGCTACATGAGCAAAAACCGTCTGATTTTACATCAGTTAAGTGCTAATCCGTGCATGTTTCATAACCATGCTTGGTTAAAAGTGCCTTCAGCTTTCATTGCGCCTAAACTATTATTTACTGGTAAGCTGTCCGCACTACTGACTCCATCTAGGGATTGAATGCGTTTGAGTCCCACAGTCTTGACAGCTTACCAGTAAAAAACAACGTTGGGGCATGAGCAAGCAAAGCAACTGGTTTTGGTACACACTAGTAAGTAAGCAAATAAGCGATTGAGTGTAAACATGTCGTATCATGTCAAAAGCACACAGTTACAACAATAAAAACATTTTATTCGGAAAAGAATGCAAGAAGATAATAAAACAGTTATAAAACGTAAATAAAGTATGGACAGACATCTCAAGCCTTCTACCTGATACCGAGTTTACATCACGTAAAACCTGCGAAAATCCGACACAAAAACGCTACGAAAACAGCGAAAACACTCTCTGGATGTGAGATCATAAACGCGTTTAACAATAGAAGACTATGTAGGTCAATAAGACGTTAAAATAAATTGATAAAAATAACGATAAATAAAACTGCGGAGACGTTATCCTTCGCCATCACTCTTGGTCGTCAGCCACTCTCGAGTTTTTTCCGCTCCGCCACTCATGCCCCAACGTTGTTTTTTTTCAAATTTATACTTATTTGTAAGCAAAGTGTAGGCCTGCTGACATGGTCCTAAAAAAATTTTTACTTTTAGTTACGTTTTTAACGTTGGCAAAAAAAGACTACTGTACAGGGTGCGGCAAAAAGTGGACCCCTAAAGTTTTTCGCCGTTTTCTCAGCAATCGTTTAAGATTTTAATATGAGATTTTACAGTTTTATTCACAGAAACATTCTAAAAAGCAACTGTTGTTCTCAGTTGATGGGTTTATCAATAATGGTCACAGCTGTCAAGTGTGAAGTGTTCTTTTAAAAACAACTGCGCCCTATTGCAGCACGATGCGTGACTTGCATAACAATAACACCAGCAGCAGTAGCACGGCTGCATTTTAATGGTTCTGCGGTGACAAAAAAAAACTATACTCTCTGTAAAATGGCCAGTAACAGCTGCTAAAGCGAAGTCACACTAGATGGGATGTAAAAATTTGACTCGTTTCGTGTCAGTCGTTCACCAGTCATCTCGTCATCTGTGTCGTGATCATGATGAAAATTATCAACAGAAAATATTTGCAACATGGGTTGAGCTTATCCGAGATTTAGAAAAAAAAACTATAGAACAAAAATTTCACAAAGAGGTATATTTAGACTCTAAGCCATGGCGTCAACTTAAAGTAAGCTACCGGTAGGTAAAACTTGCCATCGTGACATTTAAACCGTTCTGTCTCAAAATTGGTGCAAGGTAGAACTAGTATTGCTGGTGATCATTAGTAAGAACTGTAAAAAGTCAATGCACATTCGGTTAGTGCCAAAACAGATGATTTTTAAAGCCTTAAACGATTGATTACCAATTTTACTGATTTTATGGCATATATCTTTATTTGCATATATGTTTACCTCTGTTTTGTAAGCGTACTTCCCTGACCGTAGCTGGTGACAACCACTTCTCGGGGACAACAATAGGCCTACTTCTGTTTGCTGAGCTCTGGAGACTATCCTTTTCGCGTAAACACTCTGGGGTGACGCTACGGTCTTCGCCTACTGCGCGTAAACGTCGACGACTTTTTTCGCATATAAGCAGTAACCACATTTGCAAATGTTTTTGCTAAATTACCCCAATTTTGGGGAAATTTTTTTCTCCGAATTTTGGTGTGAAACGTGCTTGCAAATGATTAAACATGATTAGGCCTATTTGATATTTGTAAAATAAAACAAAAAAAAACATTCAGCATTTTGCAGATGTTTGTGTAACGACAAAACTGAAATAGAAAAGTTTAAAAACTAATAAAATAAAAAAAGTGCCGTATATTCGCAGTAAAACAGGCACCTGCAAACATATTTTAACCAAACTTTGCAGATCGCAAAATACGGCAGACATGATGGTTAGTGCCATTATTCTGGTCTTGGTAAGATGAGAAGTTATAAATATATTTAAACCACTGGTACTGTTTGCATAACTTTCACCCGCAGTCGTGCGTCTTAAGCAAACGACAGTGTAGCTTGTGCGATTTCAGCGTGGTTCAAGTTTTACAATACCGCACTGTCTGGAGTGGTATGCTCGCTTACCCACTCCAGCAGTACAGTACAAAAAGTTCAAAATTGGTCGTCTGTAATTAGAACGGCGCTGGTCAGCCATCGTATACAACACAATGTCTGAGCAGCATCAGCAGCACAAAGAGCGTGTAACAATAATGACGAGTCGTTTATTAACACCGATTTAAGGTCTCCAGACAAGCGCATATAGCGTGGCATAGCGAAGAGTCGTTTATTAGTTCAACTCGTTAGCCTACTGCAGGCCGGTAACGCACTCACTCGCTGTCGTCTCAGTCGGGTGCGGAAAGTAGTAAATAATTAATGCAAAAAGCTGACCAAACGAAGTTGGTTAGCGAGCCCGTTCGTGATTAATAATATCAGCGGACGAACTGATCAGTCTACCGCAGAAATAATGTCATTTTTTCGCCTTTGATCGATCGTTGTGAAACTTTGAGACATGATGGAAAGTAAATCCATGTTTGACGTTATAATTCAGGTCTCAAAATTCGGTAGGCTTTTCTAAAAAAAATGGTGGCAAAACATGCAAAATTTGGCTTAATTTTAGACGATTTTAAACTTTGGTGGCAATGGTTTTCGGAACGGATGGAGATATCCATCCAACATCGGAAAAAGTTACGATCAATGGCGGCTTTTCTCGCGTTTGGCGAAAAAAGTCCAATATACTTTGATCCACTAACTACAAAGTATGGCATGAGTTTAAACACACTAGAACATATTTTAATTTCTTTACATTGTTAAGGGAAAATACGTTTTGAATTAGGTAAAAATCGGCACAAAACTGGGGTCACAACACTGACACGGACACGGATGATTTAATATTATTCTGACGAAAGCTAATCACAAATGCATTGCATTGCACAGACAATGACCCCATACCGAATGTCGTAGGCTACCTTGCTACATAATGTTAGATTATTGATGTACTTACCGTGTCGGGCTCCTAGGCCTATGGCGCTAACGAGTTGGCACGATATTCCGCATCTGCACGGGTGGCAGCCATTTCCGCGAATACCGTAACGACAGAAACATCGCACACTACACGACACAGAATTATTTAAAGTCCGGCATCCCCTGCAGGCAGCTGACTCACCAATCGACATTAAAATTAATAACACCTCTGACATCGGTCTAAGGACATAAACAATATTATCAGTCGGTTTCAGTAAAATGAGGCTAAAGATCACACGTGACATTCACACGCCGAATACGAAACGTTTTGACACAATTATGCCTCATTTGTACATCTACAAGGTGGGCCAAAAACCGGACCTGTTTGAGCTCTGATAACTCAGCGACAGTTACCCGTAGAAAGGCGTGTGACATGTCAAAAGTTTTAGAATGTTGTAGGCAAAAAGGACCGAACTTGCATAGCAAATCGTTTAAATATTCTTTGCCTAATTTGCATAAATCTTTATTACCCCTGACAACCCTTCGACAACTGTTAGCACCGGCTGCGGCAAGCCCATGTTTGTACTCACGGCACATTATGATGCCAGTATCACATCACGACCAGCAAAGAATATTTAACAAACCGCCATATTTTGTCGAAATGTTTTGAATTAAATTTTTTCATCTACATTTGGTTAAAAATTTGTGTAAATTGGTTATCATTTGATTGAGTTACGAAAGAAAGAATAAGGGCGCCTTTTTACGAAACACCGTGTATAAGTTTACAAACAGATTCCAAGTAGCAACTGTTGACAGCAAGAAAAATACACTGAAATGAAACTACGTTTGAAAAATAAAAATAAATTCAACAACACAGTATGCTGTTAGCAAAGTCTCAAAGACGAGAAACAAGCACATAAACTATCAACATTTTTCAACAAAGTTACAATGATAAAGCGTTTGTGATTGGACCCAGATTATATTACTCAACCTGTATACCGGACGGGTGGGATAGCTAACGGCGTTCGGTTTTTTCATGAATTATGCCTAGACATGCCCATAATACGCAGTGCTTCATAAATCCCATAATAATGTTGCTGAAATATTAACGACATGGACTAGATATTACAGCGCGACGTGATCACTGATATACCCGATATTGTGGCATTTATCTCTGGCGAGCGTAGATAGACCATTTATAAAGCTTGAAAACGCATGCTCCCCAGTCTCATATCAGTTTTAGTGCTAGCGGCAGTTTCAGGTTTTAAGATGTATTACATTTTTTTTCTACATTTAAACTGGCAAGAGACGGACTATTTGGCGAAGACAATAACTAATCAAAAGATTACGAACAGTCAACACACTACAGTGAGTCATCTGTGGCATCTACCACAAAAATCAGAAAATGTAGGCTCTGCCATCTACTATCTGTACATTGAACATTTTAATGGCATTCGGTGTATTGGATGTTTTTCAACGGCATGTTTTCTATAAATTACGCTTTACTTACTTACTTTACTTACTTGCTTACTTTTGGTTTATTTTATTTAT
>Ga0209454_1001546_pt1 | contig 14567 bp, 10 predicted proteins | sample WorMetHERISLAND1_2_FD_187400 | JGI IMG/M metagenome (GOLD analysis project Ga0209454, IMG submission 187400) | Marine gutless worms symbiont microbial communities from Max Planck institute for Marine Microbiology, Germany - Olavius geniculatus... | ecosystem: Host-associated > Annelida >...
GGGGGACGCAAATGCAAGCATCCCCCCAACAATTGCCACTTTTAGCCATGTCGTCCCCCCCACTGTCTAGAAGAAATCGCCGCCACTGAACTAATGCGTTAAGTTGACGCTCTGTTATCATAGCGGTAGCTGAGCTTTGTGTGAATGATGCGACACATGACAGGTTTGACGTTCGAGCTTGTTCTATTTATAGCTCTATTTACTTCCTCTGCGCACAGATCTTGCGAGCACTAACAATAGAAATTGTCTGAGGCATAAGATGTTGAAGGTGAGTAATTTTATCGTTAATTCTGTTTTTTTGAAGAATCACACGATTGTGCATATTAGCGCAAAGGAATTAATAGAATGTGTCGATTTTAAGCTCATTGGTGTTTCGTTTATGTGAATATTAACCTTTTTGCTTGCCATTATGGAATAATCAGCTGTTGTGTTAGTGGACATCTTTGCATTAGAATTTATAACTGAAACTAAATAATAGCTAAGTGTTGCGTGCAAAGCCGCTCTGTACCCATTGCGAACATAGGTACTTCCAATACTCACCGCCTGAGCATATAGCTTCGTCCTCAAACCCTGTCCCTGATTCTGTCTTCAACCAAAAGGTTGTTTCTGTCACTACGTAGCATAACGTAACGTAACGTGGTAATAGGTACAAGTTGTATATCAAGTCTCGGTGATGTCACAACATCCGTGATTATTCTGTAGGCTAATGTAAGTGGCTCTGTACATAGTGGGTACCGAGTGACTGCAGGCAAACACTGTTAACTTAGAAATATAATCATAGTCATGGTGATCATTGTCATTATCATACAAGTGTGATTCACTATTTGTTATTTGGTTTGACATGACTGCAAACAATATCTGCTTTGTGCTATTATTCTATTTCAGCAGCAGGGTCAGTTACAATTTGAAGACAAATGGCCTTCGATGCGCCCTACTGTTTTGAAGCTACTGCATCAGGAACCAGTGTCGCGTAACGAATGGCAGGATTTGTTCTGGTATGTCCTAGTTAGATAGCTTCATTGTTATTATTTCAGTCTGATGGCAATTAATACAAACCGTGAAAATGCATGTTTTTTTATTTGCCATGTTTGAACTAGCAGAATGATTGCGGCATTACATTTATGTCATTGCTGAATTGTGTTTTTTAATAATGGCACATACATCTGTTCAGCCTATTTGATTTAATCTTGTCTGCTATGAGCACAAAAGTTAGAAATTCATACATGTTTTATCAGTCGCTAGCTGAGATGCACATTTACAATGAATCCTTCAACTGTTCATAATTTTTTTTATAGATTAGGCACATTTTTTTCTGATTTGTGAATCTTAATCATGGTCTAGGCTTTTTTACTTTTCCGTATGGATTACTGATGAGGTGCAGCTATTTTGAATTCATACTGCTTAGGAACTAGAAGCATGTTTTCTAGTGAGATATTAGAGTGTTGTTCTGTTTGATAGGTCTGTTCATTCGGTGTGCCTGTGGGATGAGAAAGGAGCTCCGAAGGTGCAGTCGGCTTTGCAACAAGACATAGTTGACTTCATTAGAGATGCTCAAGCAGTATGTTTCGTTTTTATAATAAAAGCATCATGCAGTTTTCTAGCTTTCATATTCACATGAGTCATCTGTAGTTATTTACCAGATTTTGACCCAGGGTGTAGCAAGTTTGTCATCCCAACATTTTGGGCAAGGTGCCAGTATTTTGAGATAGGCATGGTTTTTTGATAATGATTTTATTGACACGAAGCTCACAGTTATGTATGCAGTGAAAATGCTAAATACGGCTGTGGCACAATTTTTGCCCAGATTTCCATATTTGCATCTGATTTTCAGCCGATTTCATGCAGTCTGTTTACAGCACTAGAAGCAATAGCATGAGCTTAGGCTTGTCGACAGTTGTGTGATTTGTCAGCTTGACACACTCTGAATTGCAACAAAGTTACAGCAGTTAGTGATTAGCGCAGCAATTGTCTCAAATCTTTTATCAGTTTTGCCCATTTGTGAGGACGTACTGTACATCTGGCCAAGTCCAGTTGTAGTCAAATTGAAGTTCAGTACATTACTGTTGTCACATACAGTAAAGGTTAGGTACATAAGATATCAGCCTCACTCTTACTGATTGATCAGACATGTATGTTTTAGTAGTGCTGTAAAATGTTTATGTGGCATCCGCATGATATAACATGAAGGCTGCTTTTATATGTAGATTTTAGATATTAGTTTAGAAAACTGTTTGTGGATCATCTCGTTTTGCTTGGTTCTGTTTGGCTTGATAGTTATTTGCTGTTTAGCATGGTATTGTATTAATTTTGTAGAGGGTTTTATCACGTGAAGAGGATTCTGCTTTGCTTAAGGCATATATAGCCGAATGGAGCAAGTTTTTCACGCAGTGTGACTATCTGCCAAAGCCGTTTAACCAGCTAGAAGTTACATTAACTGGTAAAACTCATACAACTTTGCAGAAGAAAAACCAGAATGAAGAAAGCATTGTTAGAAAGGTAATGATTTCACATTATGTTGTTTTGTCATGTAATATGGTTAGTACTTAATGTTTCGGCATGTAGGCTTTTTACGTGCGAAATCAGCTACGGCTTTAACACATTTTAGCCATCGCAATTCTGTCCGTTCGTCCGTCCGTCACACGGGTGGATCAGTCAAAAACGTTGCAAGCTAGGATCACCAAATCTTTACTATCGGCTGCCTGGAAGACTCTAGTTTCAGGAACCGTAAAGCTTTTCCATGAATTCAAAGGGTTCACTTTGAACGAGGGCGCTAAATGAGAGGGGGTGGGAAAAATTTGCGATTCTTAGCCAATTATTAGCTGTATCTCAATAACGGTGCGAGATAGAGCCTAGGTTACTATTCATCATTAATAGGAAGTCACACACTGACTCTCGATTGCCACCGAATTCAATGACCTTTGATGACCTTGAATGCCCAAATAGGGGTTTTTATGGATTTTTTGGTGATTTCGGGCTGTGAGAAACATTTCAAGAGCAAATTGCACCGAAATCAATTGAGATAGACATGGAAAAGCTGCATATAAAATTTTCAGCATCGAACATAGATTTTGACGGTCCAAGTCTTGATTTTCTAGGTTCAAGGAAACCTGCGCACGAGAGCATCAAAGAATGGTACCCCTGTTAAAATTGTTATTTTACCGTTGTTGGCCAGTCTTTCATGAAAACTGTTGCAGATAAGCATGGGCATGCTGCCTATCACAACAAGCACTAGTGATGAGCTATTCAGTCATATCAACATCGATGACTTTGAGAGACCCTGAACTTCCAAAATAAGGGTTTTTAAAATTGATTTTTGTGATCTTCGGCTGCATCGCACACTCTAAGAATGAACTGTGATGAAATGACTTTAGATAACTGACAGTTTGTGAACAGGAACTGTTATAGGCTTTTACGTGTTTTGTGAGCATTAGCTCAAATTTCTTGTTCTTCTTAGTGTTATGATGAATATTGATGCAGAACTGGAATGTTAGTTACTTGCTTTCGATGTCACTGTTCAGCGTTGCTGCTTAGTATGCTATTGGTGTCAAGTGCATTTTTTCCTGCAAAACCAACACTTTCGGTTTTTGACGTTAAATACTGTATTAAAGTTCATTTTTGTCCTATTCACATTTATATGATACGTATTGTTGACCTCCACCTGGTTAGGTATTTTGTTTTGCGCTGTAATACTTCTGTGTTGCTATGGTTGCATGGTTCACTTTGTTGCAAAAGATTTTTTAGCTACCGTATCATTCCAGGCACTGTTAGTGCAATTATTGGTAGTAATAATTTACACGACATTGTTTGATATTTTTTTCTTTATCCTGTGGAGGCTGGAAATGGTTTATCTGCCCATCACCCATATACAGTCACTCATCCATGTATTAATCATGCCCATTGTAGAGTAACTTCATTCAGTTAATCAGTCAGACTGTTGATTTAGCGGCGTGCGTTGTAAACAAATCGGAGGTACACAACAATGTTTCTATGATGGATTATTAATAAATATACACTGATACAGATGGATGTACTGTGCTTATTCATCATAAAGTGACAGACTGTCAGAAATGTTGCTCGTTGTGTGTTTGCAGTTGATGCTAGACAGTTGGAATGAGTGCATCTTCCACAACATCAAGTACCGGCTTCAGGACAGTGCCATGAAGCTGGTACATGCTGAACGCAACGGCGAAGCTTTCGACTCACAGCTGGTTATCGGCGTCCGAGAATCATATGGTCTGCTACAGAGTCATTCTGTTGTAGTGATATAATTAAGTAAGGTAGCTTAACACAGGCAGTTTAATGGTTAGCCACAATATGCCACAATCTCAACACATACACCACCAGAACCTCTGAAATGATTACTTTTGCCATCTGCTGTGAGTGAGTACCAAACAGACAGGCATTGGTTTAACTTGAATGCACCTGTGGCGTTAGCAATGCATTATGCCACTGGAGACATAGTGCTAGAGATAGGCAGTATGATCGTAGTCCCGGAATAATGACTTTTGTAAACTTTTAATTTGTGATGCACACATAGTTGTTGTTTGTCTGTGTGTTCTGTCCTGTGACATTTAGGTATTGTGGTCGTATAGGTTTGGTTACTTTGACAGTGATTATTGGCTTCCTAGGGGAACATACCTGTATCAGCGAATGGAGAAAGTGTCTCTGAGCCGAGCCCATGTTCGTGGGCCAACATTTCAAACATTTTTGTAGGCATTTGAAAAAGGACAGTTAGATAAACTATCAGCTAAAACGATAAAAATATGGACAAAATGTGTGTTTTGAGTGTTTTTTTAGATTAAGCATTCAAATAATACCAGTGGTTAAAAGTGCAATATTTTATTTGTTTTCTTTCCTCAAGTAGTTCAGAAACAGACAATGGGTGAGGTGGAAAACTAAACAATCATTTGATAGCCAGTTGCATTAGTAATATCCGTACCAAAACTTATTAAAATTGGATCACTTTTCTTTAAGTTATGATGAAAAAATTTTGGTGTTTTTTTATGTCTCACAGTGTACAGTTGTGATATTTTGTGGGAAATTGTTTTTGCAGAAGTTGACTTTTTGGTGATCCATCCTAACCTGCAGTACTGTAAGTGAAAAATTAGCTGCTTAAATGATAATGGTGGAAATGATGTTGTTAATTAATGGTCATAATGTTGGTAGCGTGGTTATGATGTATAAAAATTGCATTGGCTTGCATGTTGTAAATTTTTTAGTCAACTTGAGTAGCGACTGTGAGGACAAGTTAAAGATTTACCGTGACAACTTTGAGAAAGCCTATCTTGATGCTACGCAGTCGTTCTACCGGACCAAGGCACCGGAGTATCTGGATGCAAATGGCGTGCAGAACTACATGAGATATGCCGACCAGAAGCTGAAGGAAGAAGAACAGCGTGCCTCGAGATATCTTGAGACAAGACGAGACAGCAAATCTGTTGAAGTGGTTGGTGCTTTTTATGTACATCTCTGTTTTGCTTCTCTTCAGAAATGCACTTGTTTAGCAGTTCATGACAAACTCTTTTTAACGTTGTTTTTTTCTCTTGTTTTTTTTCTTAACATCTTTACCTGCAATACATCATGCAGTTTATTTAGCTATGCCCAAACATGTAGCCTAACTATTTGTGTTTTACAGTTTCATATTGTGTCATATATATTCCAGTCTTCTTGAACTATACATATAATTTCCTCGTTAGTCGTCTTTGTGCATCTATCTGTTAAGAGTCTATAAATAGTCTAGATGTGACAGTTGTTGTAGCTGAAGGCTGCAGTTTGCTGATGTTCCAGCGAAGTGTTTCACTATGATGATGTGTGATTTGTTTTGTTTGCCAGCTGGTGTCCCATTGTGTTGACGTGTTGGTAACAGCTTTCAAAGATACCATAATTGCCGAATGCCCACAGATGATAAAGAACAATGAAACAGAAAGTGAGTAGCTCATGTTCTATTTCAGTCATTTTCTTGTAACACTTCTACTCCAGTTAGGCTTTGCACTTCTACTGACTCGCTGATCACAATGATCAGCATGTTCTAGTTCTCTCCATTGTAAAAGCCTTTACTTTCTTACTTAGACCTACGTAAGTACGTATTATTCTTATATGCCTGTTCACTGCTGTATTGTGTCAACATCATTACAAACTTTTTAGTTACTGTACATTTCTTCCAGCCAGTGAAGTATTATTGTATCTGCATAGCTTATGCACTTACCCAGTAGCTGGTGTAGAAATCTGGAGGTCGGGAACTGTAATTTCAGGTTTGGACCCCTATTGTTAGATGTGGGCATTTTGTTTTCTTGTTGGTGGTCATGGTCTGAAGCCTACTAAATAAGCCTTTGTATCTCAAAGGTAGGGAATGCCATTGGACTAAAAGTTGGGCATGAGAGAGCTCCTGCAGCCTTTGGCATTTCAACCACTGCGGAACTGTGCAGTTAGCTGTTTGATTCCAAAGCCATTAGGTAGAAGTGAAACTGTTGTAAATATGCTGAGCTGCTGTTGCTGGATCGGTGCAGAGCTGCGGCTAATGTTCAGTTTGATGGACCGGGTGGAGCGAGGAATCGACGACATGTTGAGATATCTGGAAGACCACATAAAGAACCAAGGTCTAGCCGACATGATCGTCTCAGCAAATATCATCACAACAGTACGTTGCACAGTTGTGCTGTTTTGATAGTGTCGCTAATGTTATTTGTTTTTTTCAGTATTTAAATTATCTAGCCTTGGATGTAATGTCGGGTGAATGGTTTTTCCTAATACAATTTGGTGCATGTATTCATAGTTATTATTGTTGGCATTATTGTCACTGTTTGACAGTCATATTTCTGAGTTCAGGAGACATAGAATATCTAGACTGGGCAGTAATGTGTTTTTTGTTATTGAGCTAGTATACTAACTACTGACATTATCAGTTTTGCTGTTTATCACAGGACTCTGAGCAGTATGTGGAAAAGTTGCTAGAGCTGTTTAATCGCTTCAGTTTACTAGTCAGTCAAGCATTTATCGACGATCCCAGATTTCTGACGTCCCGGGATATGGTATGTATTTGTCATTTATTTCTATATTTCTTAGAAGAATGATCTGTTTTTTGTGGATGTGTCTGTGCCATTTTTTACTGTCTCGAGTAGTGTTGTGCGATACCTGAAAATGGAGCCACGATAACGATACTGTTTCAGGTATCGAGTATCGCTCAAATACCGTGATACCGGAAGTTTGTATTAAATGTTAGTCCACAGGCCCGTCGAGAGCGGGTAAAGTTTTCCCGTGCCCCACGACGTTGGGGAGAGGACCTGCTGTCGATTAAAATATATGTGCACTATATGTTTGACAAGCTTAATGTGACATGCTTTTTCATTGCTGTCATGCAGTGTGCAGTAGCTGTCAACAATAGAGCGATTCAGTTGCAGACTGCATAGTATCATCACGATATTTGGCGGTATCATGGCATTGTGATATATCGAGACCTCTTCAATACTGGTATCGAAACGTTGGTACTTACGATACTTATTAAGGTATCGTAGGTGTCGCACAACACCGGTCTCCAGCATCTAAATAGTAGTTTTGCATACTAATAATGCACTGTGTTTGGTAAAAAACTGACCCCCTAGACATCGTGCAATAAAAATGTCAAATCTGAACAAATTAGAATAAAGTTTTGTACACTTATTCCCCAATAAATTTCTGAAGCAACTGCCAAATTTTGTTGAAGAAATATTTTTTACAAAAATTATTACATGTCGAATATCGATAACAAAATATCTGCGTTACCAATTTGGTGTTACATACTGCAGTCGGTCAAGCATAAGTGACATTTGTTGACGCAATCAGAATAACGTAAACAATAGCAAAATGGTGTTTTCTGCAGATGATCGTGTTTTAATTAAACTGTTGAGACAAAAGAAAAGGTATGGTGCAAAAAGTTTGTCACAGAATTTCCCAGCAAGTCGTGGACACTGTTTGGATTAAACAAACGGTTGATTAATACTGTACACTTCGTGTTTTGAGGCAACCTCACATGAGCCACTGTAACTATTGTTTGCATAGATAGATTTAACTGAAATTTGGCACTTTGATTGCCAGTGGATGATGCTCTGTTGATGTAAAATTTTGCCAGAATCAGATGTTGCTTGTTAAAGTTACTCAAATGAACACAGGGATTTGCTTAAAAAATGTAACACCATATTGGTAACGGAGATATTTTGTTATTGATGTTTAACATTTAATAATTTTGGTAAGAAATAACATTTTTCAAAGAAATTTGGTAGTCGCTTCAAGAATTTATTGGGGATTAAGTGCATGAAACGTTATTCAAATTAGTTCAGATTTGACATTTTTATTGCACGATGTCTAGAGGGTTAGTTTTTTACCGGACACAGTGTGGTATTGTGACCATCAAGTACTGTAGTGACTAGTGATGTGTTAGTTTTGTTGCAGGATAACTTAAGTTGTATGTTTTTTTTTTCAAAAAAAGAGAAGATGAGTGTTGAATGTAGCAGGTGTTAGTTTGTACTGATATATTTATTGTAATGCAACCTTAAGCAGCACTTTTGCACTGTTGGGTTTTTGCTGGTGGAAACCGGTTTCTGCTGTGCCATTGGTGATTGGTGATATCTATCTCTGTTCATTGGTTTGTTAGCAAGATTACACAAAAAGTTATGGACAGGTTTTTCTGAAATTTTCTAGGGCTGTGACAAAGCAAAAAAATATTTGTATTCATCGAATGCGAATATTAACTTTACTATTCATCGAATAGCGAATGCGAATACTTATTCCGCCTCCAGAAAACTTCTTTATACCAGTATTTGAGTAAAGCGAAACGTCCAGATATAGTTGTTCAGTGTTCAGTCAGTGAAAATCAGGATCGGTATCTAAGGCAAAGTTTAGTCAATCCAGTTCAATTAAGAAAATGAAACATCCAGAGTGCTGTGTTCTCCTCATTGTCAGTATTTCCGATGTGAAATTCAATAAAGTTAATTAAGTTGAATGAAATGAAATGTTCGTATTTGCCACAAACATCCCCAGCTATTATTCGCATGTTGTCGAATGCAAATACAAACTTCGTCACATCCTTAAAATTTTCTGAGAAGGTTTGACTTAGAAGTGGTAAAATTTTGGTGGTTCTGTCACCTAGCGAACAAAGTGGAAAAAACTGACAGAGCTTTGGCTGAGTTTTGCACTCTGTGAATCCCCCTCTAGTCTGTTTATTTGTTGTTCTTAATACGTAACCAAAGCTGGATTGTGTATTGTCTAATTGTATTACTTTATGATATAGTTAACAGAGTGTTGTTTTGTTATTGATTCTGTAGGCATACAAATACATTGTAAATGATACTCATATATTCAAACTTGAACTGCCAGCCAAAAATAAAGGGTGAGTTGTCTTACCTTATATATGTGTTTGTTCTTCACACATGAAGAGTAATGAATAAGTGAAAAACAAACTGAAGTCCGTGAGTGAATAGTCACTTTAATGCTTTAAACAGCATTTTGTGTACAGCTGTTTGTACATGAATCTGCGGTTAGGATAAAATCTTAACGAGACCAAGATATATTTCTTATTTGCACTTATTTTTTTTCTTGGCTAATGGGTGACTGAGTAATTTTTTATCTCCGCCAAGGTGAACGAAGTGAACATTGGAGGAGATTACGAGATTGGTCGTTCTGTGTGTCCGTCATTCTGTGTTTCTGTGTGTGTACATGATGACTAATAATAGCAATGACATCATTGCACCAACAGCGCAAGCAGCAAAGCCGGCTATTACATTTCCTTCCCTCCCTTGCAGCAAAGTGGCTCTTCCTTCTCCCTCCCATTTCCTTGTGTTTAAATCACTTCACTTGGTGGTGATATGCACTGTCACGAGCGCCTTCTAGTTTAATGCTTTATTTCAGTGGCATTTTAGGAACTGCTCATCTTATTTTCAGCTTAGATTGTTTGAAAGAAATCAGTACAAGTAATTTGAGCAAAGCTCATGAGATGCGCGTCAGCCTTAGCAGTTCCTGTTCACATTCCTATTCCTATTCTGTATTGCAGAATGGGCGTGAAGACGATGCCAGAATCCAAATGTCCCGAGCTGCTGGCCAACTACTGTGATATGCTGCTTCGGAAAACTGCACTCAGTAAAAAGTTGACGTCGGAAGAAGTGGAACGCAAGCTGCGTGACGTGGTGAGAAATTGCTATTACTGATCTGTTAATCAGTTACATATGTGTGGGTTGTAGTTCTTTCTTTAAATGGCTAACTAACCAAATTTTCATTAAAATGTAGGTGAGTTTCTGAAAAAAAGGTATATGTACAGCTATAAAAATTTTTGCGTATATTTCACCCATTTGCCGAGAAGCCCCCGTCGTATTCGGAGGTCACTTGATTCTGACTCGGCTGCAACACTCGTCCATGCCTTTGTGTCATCCCGCGTGGATTACTGCAATGCAGTCTTCGTTGGGGCGCCGAAGAATGTAACAGACAAGCTACAACGAGTGCTGAACACGGCCGCACGCATTGTCAGTGGCACACGGAAATACGATCACGGTCTGACGGATCTCATGCACAATGAGCTTCACTGGCTTGATGTTCCGGATCGAGTCAAGTACAAGCTGAGTATGCTGATGTACCGATGCCAGCACAACCAAGCACCTCGGTACTTGATGGACCACTGCTCGCCAGTCTCTAACGTTATCTTTCGACAGCATCTGCGTTCGGCCAGCAGTCACCAACTTTCCGTGCCACGTCATCGGCTTAGCACCTACGGCCGTCGCGCGTTTTCTGTTGCTGGACCAACTGTCTGGAACTCACTGCCTGATGACCTACGTGATCCGGAATGTTCTGAAAACATTTTCAGACAGTCGCTAAAAACGTTTTTGTTTTCACAGTACTAGTGTGTTCAGCACATTAGAGGTTTTGACAACAATGCGCTATATAAATTTACATTTGACATTATATACTAACTGGGCTTATATGTGGACCAGTTTATTTAACAATTTATTTTTACATTTTTTATTTTACATTTTTACGATGTTTACATTGAAAATTTTCCTGTGAATTTGTTATTGTAGTTTTAACAGTTTTAAGGTCTTTGTTACAATTATCAACTGTTTCAGTGACTGTGACTAATTGTGTGATGTATTGACATATTTTTTTAAAAGTCTGCCTATTGCATATTTTACCAGTTATGATGACTTTTCGTTGTTCAGATATGTGAAAATATACAAAGAGTCATGTATTTTTGCATAAATGATTTTGCATTATGTGTTGTAATTTATGCATGTGGGTGCCACACGTTTTAGCAAATATGTCAACAAATTCCACATCTTTATGCATATATTATGTACTGTGTGTGGATAATTAATTCACACTGTGTATGTGTGGTCAGCTGTTGGTGCTCAAGTATGTGCAGAACAAAGATGTGTTCATGCGCTACCACAAAGCTCACCTCACCCGCCGTCTTATTCTTGACTCATCCGCCGACAATGAGAAGGAGGAAAACATGGTCGAGTGGCTTCGGGTAACTGACAGCATTATTTGCCGTATAGCTCGTGCTGTTAATAAGGATGTGTGTGGCATCTTGCTGGGATCTCATCTCAGTGCTATAGAGCATCACCTGCCATATGAGTTAACCTGTTACCTGGCACAGGTGAACATGACCCATTTTCACCCAGAGGGTGTGTACAGCTTTTTATGGGAACCCATGTCAGAGATGCAAAGCATCCCCTGCCGTATGGGATTACTCAGTGCTACCTGCCACCGACACAGGTGAATGTGACACACCTTAGCTTCAACCACACAGACCGGTACTGGGATGGAAGGTTGAGTTGACCTTGGTTTTGGTTACATACCTAGATGTTTTACATATTTACAGACAGCCGCCCATCTGCGTGATAATTTGATAGCAACCCGATTAGGAGTCAGACCCACAACTTCTGAGTTGTTAGTCCTAACCCTGTCGTTATGCTACCAACCCAGCTGCAAGTAAGCTGGTACGTGATTTTCTTACCTCAGAGGGATGGAAGGCTGAGTTGATGACAGGTAGCTTTTGTAATTTATGTCTGTTTTGCATTGCATTTTGTGATTGTGTGTGGTGGAACAGGATGTTGGAATGCCGGCTGACTATGTGAATAAGCTGGCTCGCATGTTCCAAGACATCAAAGTCAGTGAAGACTTGAACCAGGAATTCAAAGAAGCTCATCGGAATAACAACGAAGGACTGGCTGGTCAGTGATGACATTTTGTGTTTCCCATTTGCTTGACTTTATGCATTGGTTTTGACTTAGTTAAGGCGCAAAATGGCCTCTTGTTTTTCTGATGCGCCATCACGAAACTATTCGCTCACTCACGCTCGTTTTGTACGTTGTGCTACGTGTGCTTTTAGCTTTAAGTTAAATGTAATGCACTGATAAATAATTATATAATAATCTCACTTTTCGTTTTTTAGATGCCTCTGGTGGATATTTGCATTTGTGCAAGAGTGAGATTTTGCATGATATTTGTGAATAAATTACTCAATTAGTTAATTATCTTTTTTTAACTTGTATGCATTAATCCAGTTGTTGGCTGCTAGATGCAATAAACCAATTATTATCGTAACCTTTTGAGTTTCAAATGGTGTCTGATAATGTCTGCTAAAGTTCATTTCAGCAATCAGGTGATTGTTGATGCGATTATTATATTTCCTATCATCATGGTTAATGTGTCTTTACACTACCATGTGAAATACTAAATGTAACAAAAATTTACATAAATGAAAAAAAACACTTTAGACCAACATTGTGATGAATAATTCATATGACACTAGACACTAGACCCACACAGTTTAGTGTCATACACACCATTCACTGCAGTGTTGGTCTGAAGTGTTTTCTTTCAATTTTACCATTTGAAATGTTTGTTATTATTGATAACAATGCATATTTCATTGATATTTCACAAGGTCGTGTAGAGACACATTTATGGTGTGGTGGGATATGTAATAAGCACGTTATTGGAAATTGTTCGCAAAGTGTACCAGTGAAAAAATTTTGAAAATTGATCAATAATTGGCGAACATATGGACAAAAGTAAAGTGCCACGTTTTTTGGCCCACCCTGTATGTTAAGACTGTGTAGCACATTAATTATGTGCCGTGCAGATTCCATCAACATAAAAATATTAAACGCCGGTGCGTGGGCTCGGTCCAGTGACCGAGTGACAGTCACTTTGCCAATGGAGCTGGAGGACTACATACCACAAGTTGAAGAGTTCTACCGGCAGAAGCACAATGGACGGAAGCTTCAGTGGCATCACCTCATGTCTAACGGCATTGTAAGATTTGTCACTCACTGCCGAAGAAATGGTAGCAGTTACTCTAATCCAGCTGATTACACTCAGCATCAAAATATGACAACACTTTGTCTTTGCTCGTGCTTAGGCACATTGTAACATTTTGGCACAGTTGGTGCTACAGCATGAGTAGTCTGTCAGCTGTGAAGTTTTATTTGCAAATCGCCGACATTTTTGGGCTTATTTTATTGCGACACAAATGTGACATTTGGTAGTGGTTGTGCGATTCTGATGAAATTCTCAAGTCTGTTGAAATGCTGCACTGCCATAAGAAGTATTTAATTTATAAGTATATAAGAAAATTTACGGAAATGCAGATTTAAAAAGTTAGTTACAGTGTTAATGTTCCTGCCATGGTCTCATGCCCAATGAAGTGGTCTAGTTACTGCTTAAACTGTTGGTAGCTGTTTCATATTGACTTAAGACCAGCTTCAGGTCAGCAGCCAGGTAAAATGCACCATAATTTGTAATAATGAAATGTCAACTAAGTTTTGTGGTGGTTGTCGTTTAGGTGTATGAATTTTTATGCACTAGCTTTCCTTGTTCTATCTAATGTGGTTATTATGCAGCCTTACTAATGCTAAATTAGATATGATGCACTGATAAATAGTTATATAATATAGTTGTTAGTTTTTTGGATGGATGTTTTGTGCAAGAATGACATAATGGCCATTGTCTCTGTCTGTCTGTCAGTCCTGTTAGAAGGATCAAAATTGGTGTAAAAGTTTCCCAGATCAGGAGTAACAGTTGTACCAATTTTGTCGCAGAAAGTGAAATGTTAAGGCAGTGTTTTTCAACCTTTTTGCTGCCGCAGAACCCTACAAAAAGATGGCGATTACTTACGGAACCCCATGCACGCAATGATTCATTAGTCTAGCAGCATAGGCGAAGTGGAGATAATGAGGCAAAGCTCCCATAAGCTGATTATAAAGCAGCAGGCAAAAAATTGTTTAATTTCACAGAATTAGATAATATTTACCAATTTTATTTCAACTGTAGACAAAAGTACGTTATTGTATTTAAACATACACACCCTACAAGGCAGTCGCCAACAGCCGTTTAGCCCCCTTCTTCCACATATCGAAAAAAAATCATCATTGGATCTTTCGCGTTTTACGTACATGGATGGACGCCCTCGGGCCGCACAGGGATCTGGATCCTCCAGCCAGCTGTGCTGCTGCATGCATGAGGATTTTTGCTTCTTTCAAGCAGAATTTTTCAAGAATTAAAATTAAACAGTCAATAGAAATAACACTAATACATTATAG
>Ga0209454_1001548_pt1 | contig 14561 bp, 8 predicted proteins | sample WorMetHERISLAND1_2_FD_187400 | JGI IMG/M metagenome (GOLD analysis project Ga0209454, IMG submission 187400) | Marine gutless worms symbiont microbial communities from Max Planck institute for Marine Microbiology, Germany - Olavius geniculatus... | ecosystem: Host-associated > Annelida >...
GTCGAAAATTTGCACCTGTCCACGTTATAATTATTCATGCTTAAAATTTGAATTTTGCCTTAAAATTTTCCCAAAATGTGGGGATTTTAACTGCTGTGGGCAAAAATTTTTCAACAAGAAAATCTTTCGACAATTTCCGACAGCCCATAATTTAGGGGACGCAACAGTTGCCCCACTGCACGCCTTTGCCACGACGCCACTTGTAGTAGTAAAGTAAGTAAGTAAAGAAGTAAGTAAATAAATTTATATCGCGCACAACAACGTCGGCGAGAAACTCGCCAAATCTAAGACCCTGGCCCTGGGAATGAGGCGGGGCACTATAGATGGCTTGAGGTTGAAACTTGAAAGAACGAAAGTAGGCCTAAATGCAGACTTTTGTTTAAGATGGTTGAAATAGAAATATTGCAGACCAGGAATGTTAGCTTTTGGCTGAAACGCTGTCTCTCGCTACGCTACAGAATTGCCTCAGACCACTTGCTAGTTAACGAAGTTAACAACAAAGCGGTGCTCTCGCAGGAACACGGCGCGATGCGGCAGTGATTGAATTTTGCGGGAATTGGGGGAGCGTTGGCAGCTATTTGCTTCGGTTTGATAGAAACTGCAGTTCGCTGACATTTGCCACGTTTGTAAACATTTCCGAAAGCAAATGAAAACTAACTGAAATCGTTTAATTGTCTTGTAAAACCAAAACTGAAAAATAACTAAAACATTGAAACTTGCATGTTTTAAAGTTAAACAGTTCCATGGTCAGTTTTAGGCCGGTCCAAAACTGTCTAAAACAAAGTCGCATGCGACTGTAATGTTAGCTAGGCCTAGTATTGTTTTAGTTAGCAACTGTGTCTGAGGACTGAAGTCACAGCCAATGATCGTGCATATAAATACGTAAGTAAGTAAGTAAGTACGTGCGTAACAAGTTTGTCGGACGCACATGCTTAAAGTCAAGCGCATTATAAACCCACGGAAAAAATGCAAGACAATAAAACAATTACAAAGTTCGAATACAACACAAACATTTTAGAATAGGAATTACAAATGATCAGAACGATCTATAAGGACTTTAAAAATCTCAGGCAAAAACCGCTTTGTGGCAATTTGGTGATATTTTTCGACTACATCTTTCGTTAGTTGGTCTGTGGCATTTATAGAATTACTTCTAGAATGTACGCTTATATCTGTGGTCAGTGGTCACGTGACTACAGTCTGACATTGTAGTACATTGTCAATACTCGTTGTATCGATTCGTGCAGGAGTCACGCAAGTTGGCGGCCGACACATCACTAGCTCAGATGACCATTAATATCGAGCCCGTCAGTCGAGTACTAATGAGAACGCGAAGAACTCTACGTGGACATCTATCGAAGATCTATGCGATGCATTGGTCCGCCGACTCCAGGTTGCTTTAGTGAAATACTTTACCTTACCTTACCTTACCTACAGGGTGGACAGGCTGTTACACCTGCCCACCGCTAAAATCGCATCAGTTCGACCAAATGCGCCTCTCAGAATGTAACCATAACGTTACAGTAAACGGCTTTGAAGCCGAAATCGGTGTTTGATTCTGAGGATTAACCAGCACGTTGGCACTGATAACGTGTAACATGCTCAAAAACGAGCTGGTCTGCACTTGGTTGGCTCATCTCCTACGGATTTTAGAAATCTTTCGGGCTTTCGGAGCACTAGGCGCTACCACCGCAACAAGGTGGCATACCATGGTGGGCTACTTTACCTGCGTTAAAACAAAGCTCAAGCGATTCCGCCTATCGCTACACATTGCTCCATAGCGTTGTCTGTCTGTCTGTTGTCTGTCGTCTGTCACATTCGTGCACCCTGCTGAAACCGTTTGACAGATTTAAACGGCATTTTGCAGGTACTTGTGGGGTGTTAGGACATATTTTCTTGGGTTTTTCGACTCGACACGGTCTGGAAAAGGGACATTTTGTTACGCGGGATGAACCAACAGGCCAAAACTTGCATTTGCTTACTTATTATTTCCCAGGTGGCAGCACCGAGCAGCGATTTCGTACTGATTACCATCGAAGGACTTTAAACACTGTTCAAATCGACTCCATGCTTGCAGGTATAGTAATAATTTGTTTTATTTTACATTTTTGCGTTTGCAGAAGTCTTGTATCCGCCTCACAAGACGGAAAGCTCATCGTTTGGGACGGATACACCACTAACAAGGTCGGGCAGTTTTTTGTCATTTACTTACTAATTGTTCTAATGTAATGTTATCTAACAGCAAACATATATATGTAATCACAACGTAATTAGCCGTCGAAATAATTATCATCATTTTCTTCGTATGCTTGCAAAATCCGATTCTTTCACTTTCAGCGTGTTGTTGAAAGCAAAACATTATAAATACGGATTTAAAAATCAAGACTTGTTTTATTATATTTGCTCAACGTTGTAATGCACACAGCAAACCGTGTTGAAAGGTACATATTTCATGGCCGTGATCGACGGCGTGTTCTGCCTGTCTGGACGCCCGTGTTATATACGAGTATAAGCGCACGCGAGACGCTATCAGTCGTCACGTTTGCGTGGAGTGAAATTATGGGCATCTGTAACATTACAGACACTGTTTTGGGGAGAGATAGAAGGATCACATAGGTCATGAAATACCCGATGTTTCTTAAAAAGGACCCCTTATTGTTTTTGTTTTCATAATTCACTCAAATGATGATCAGGTTACACAAATTTTTACCAGTTGTAGCTGAAGAAATACTAATTCAAAATATTTTAACAAAACATGGCAGTTGATTAAATAGTCTTTGCTAGTCGTAACATAACGCTGATGTCACAGTGTGTCGTGAGTACAAGCTTGCGACGAACCAGATATTTCACTGTTGGAGCAGGGTAGCAACTGACAGCACCAGTTGAGACTAGCAAGCTTGTACCGGTGACACATTATGATTTCAGCGTTACGGTCACGACTAGCAAAGAATATTTAATCAACTGCCATGTTTTGTTGCAATTTTTTGAAGTAGTATCTCTTCAGGTACAACTAGTAAAACTTTCATGTAAATTGATCATCATTTGAGTGGATTATAAAAGAAAGAAAAAAGGTTTTTTATGAAACACCGTGTATAATGTTCGTGATCATGCTCTGACGACTGGCTTCAGATGCACGCCATACCGCTGCGATCCAGTTGGGTGATGACCTGCGCATATTCGGCGTCCGGTAATTACGTCGCATGCGGAGGTCTCGACAACATCTGCTCCATCTACTGTCTCAAGACTCGCGAGGGCAACGTCAGGGTCAGTCGAGAACTGCCCGGCCACACTGGTTACCTGTCGTGCTGTCGGTTTATGGATGATAATCAGATCGTCACCAGTTCAGGAGACATGACTTGGTGCGTCAACCGTCTTTCTAGATTTTTTTTTATTTTCGTTTTTTTGTTTCTCTGTAAACGTAAAAGGTGATATATAGCTTTTAACGGGAAACCCATCGTAAAGCTACGGAGCGTCACCTGCCATATGGCGTCACGCAATGTTAGGAGTCAGCCGACACGGGTGAACGCGCCCCGCCTTACCTCAGCCAAACAGGTTGGTACTCGATCTGCCCGCCCCGCAAGGATGGAAGGTCAAGTTGACTTTGGTGTTGGCTATGGTTTACCTGTTCGCCGACAGTCATCGCTTGATAGTCACTTGACCGTGAGTCGAACCCTCGGCCTCTTGATCGCAAGTCCCGCACCCTTCCGTTACACCACCAAGCCACAATGTTTAGCAACATGACTGTTTGCTTGCTTGCTTACTTATACCCCGTTCAAGCTGGCTCGACGAGCTGGCAATATGTTAACTGGACGAGCCAGCTCGATGTTTGCTCGACGTTTGCTCGATGTCTGCTAGATGTTTGCTATGCTTTATAGAGTGTTTACACGATCGAGCAAACATCGAGCAAACATCGAGCTGGCTCAAGCAGGCCTATTGGAACCCCGCCTTCTCGCTCAAATGTAGGCCTGGGCTTAGGCTCTTAGCCTACAGCTGATTACGTGTTATATAGGCCTTCTAATTACAACCTGTGCGCCCTCCTAATTAACATGCTAATTACCATAGAACGTTCAGCTAGCTGCTCTATGTTTGCTCGACGTTTGCTCGATGTCTGCCCGATGTTTGCTCGATCGTGTAAACGGGGTATTGCTTACTTCCACCCTCACAACGACAAGATATCTAAGATGGTTTTTAGAAATTTTCAGTAGACCAAGCCTCGAAAATTTCAAGCCTATCTTTGTCTATGAAGTCTGCATCCGATTTTTATTTTGCGTCGATGTGTAGGGCCTAAATCGTCAATAGTTTAGTTTGCCTTCGCTTTGAGCTGAAAAATTTTGACATTTTGATCCCTCCCCTCCGACGTCGCTATAATAGTTGATGCAAGCTTCTGCAGAATTCAGCAGGTGCAAACAAATTAAGCACTGCAGCTTTCGCAAAGATCAGTCATTTCGTCACAGCATTTCAGTCACGTCGAGCAATGAGCACGTCAGGTAGAAATTGGCATGGACATAGGTATTAAGCAATATTGTCTGCACAACATAATGCATGTTCTGTGCAATGGCGTAGCTAGGAAATTTTTCCAGGGGAGCAAATACAGAGGGTCTGTTTTCTCTTTTCTTCTTTTTTCTCTTTCCTTTTCCCACCTTTTTTCAATAGAAGTAAAACACATAAATTCCAGCTATTAGCGTAAGGCAGCGTCGTGACCGGGGTCTGGAACGGAGTCCCAGCCGAAATTTTGGTGCATAATGTATGAAATTTGGTGGCAATAATTTTAATGCTTTTTGAAAATTAACTGATCATCATATTTAGTGCAGTTAAAACGATGACCGTAAACAAGGGCGGCGCCACACATTAAAAAGTTAAGGGAGGTACAAATAGTAGGCGAATGAAACGAACAAAACTTTTTCGTACCCCTACTTTTTAGTGGCAGGAACAACTAAACCCCTCGTCCCACCTTTTCTTCGAAAAATCTCGAATTTGCACGAATTACATAAGTGGTCTTTAGCGTTTCGGGGGGGGGAGTTGTTCCATTTGGTACATTTTAGATACGCCACTGTTTCTATGACTGTCTGTTTGTCCGTGTGTGTGTCCGTCTACGTCTGTCTGTCTGTGCGTGGTCGGTCAGTGCGCTATGGGACATTGAGACCGGACAGCAAACTACGTCATTCGTCGGCCATACCGGTGACGTCATGAGTCTGTCTCTGTCGCCGGATGGACGTTCGTTCGTCTCGGGGGCTTGCGACGCTTCTGCAAAGGTAGGTCTCTACTAACACACCTTTATTACTATTACCTGTATCAGTAATATTATTGCTCATTTTTTCATCTTGCCACCGCCGCCATGCAGGAAATATCTTTTGTGTACCAAGTACAATGTAATTATAATTGGCAATGCAATGTACACAAAGAATGCGGTCCAAATATATGGAATCAGATTTTTCGCATTCCCACACCAGGAAGTAAGGAACCTTTATTCTGCTACTGCTTTTCGCCAAGCTCTCAAGACTTATCTGTTTTCGCAACCCTAGACGTTGTCTAGGCACTGTCGGTCTTTATTGCTGAAGATTGCGCACTATAACATTTGGGATTACGATTACACAGTCAAGCGAAAAAAAGTCTTACCAGTAAGCAAGCAAAAATAATTTAGTGACATTGCTGTTACATAGGCCTACGTTATTAGTTTACTTACTCACTTACTTGAACACAATGAAATGGCGTGATCTATGTATGGCGATGACATACTGCTTAACAAGCACTAATGACGAGCTTCTTAGTGGTGTCAACGTCGATGACCTTGAGTGACCCTGAACTTTCAAAATATGTTTTTTTTTAGTTTTTTTGCGATTTTCGTCTGCGGCACACACTGTAGAAGTAAATTGCGACGAAACAGATGGAGATAGACGATTAAGGCCAAGGCATCCTGCGAACAGGAACTGCTATGGGCTGTCGCGCGTTTCATGAGCTTTGCTCAAATTACTTGTCCTACGCTGCACTGGTTGCGTGGAACAGTCTGCCACCGTCGCTTCACGTTCTATGTGTCAATGCGTCTTTTACGCTCAACTTGAAAACAACACTGTTTCAGAGAGCGATTTATCTTTGATTTAGTTTTTTTTTTAAATTTTTACATTATTGTCAGGTTTTATCGCAGCTTCTACGCACTTTTTGTACGTCACTGGTCATTCTTGTAAGTGGTTATTTTTTGATTGAATGATCGATTTCCCATGTTATATTTACCGGCGATGCAGCGTGTATGCGTGTATAATGTGCCATGTGGTTGTTGCTTATTGGTGTGCAGTTGTGGGACATTCGAGACGGCGCCTGCAAACAAACGTTCACCGGACATGAGTCAGACATCAACACGATATCGGCGAGTTTATTCGACAATATTCACATCATCACCAACTCTTTTAAATCACACGATGCCGGTGCTGCAGACAGGAAAAATTCATACCGTGCGCTAAATTCACAATGTAAATGGCAGAGCATATTTAACGAAATTTTCTGGACTCCACAAAAATAAACAGCGAGTTTCCTAAACGAAGTCCAGGGCGGCGTCGGAAAAAGCCACCAGAAGCTAAGAACATTCCTGTACATTTACAGCCTTTTTACAACAAACAAAAATTTTTTTAACAATAGTTGCATTATTACAAAGTTTATTACATGAAATATTTGAAATCTCATCTACTTAGCGCCAATCTTGCAAGCAATTGGGGTTCTACTTTTTCAAAATTTTGGCCTTGCAGTTTTCTGCTTTAACTGCACATTTTGTTCGATTCGACCTTTAAACGATCCTGGTGTACGTCGGGTGCAGATATTTGCGGACGTTATTTCTGTTGCAGTATTTTCCGAACGGTCTGGCGTTCGCGACCGGCTCGGATGACGCAACGTGCCGCATGTTCGATATGCGATCCGACCAGGAGATCGCTATGTATTCGCACGACAACATAATCTGCGGCATATCGGCGGTCAGCTTTTCGTCCTCTGGCCGGCTTCTGTTTGGCGGTTATGATGATTTCAACTGTAATATGTGGGACACTCTCAAACAGGATCGCGCCGGTATGACCACACTACAGTAGACCTATGTGACAGACGGTAAAAGAAAACATTAAAAACGTGTTTTTTCGAAAAAAAATTAAAACGTATTAGTAAGCCTAAACGCTCTGTGAAATGTGATTCCTTTTGCCTGGCGTATCAGTGACTAAATCCATTGTTTTTTCACATTAATTAGGCCTAACGTTTGTTTGTAGGCCTACAATCATAATTATAGATGAGTGAGTGGGTTTATAAGTAAGTAAATCTGAATAAACTTCGATTTCTGTATATACGTTTAGCTTATTTTAACTCACGCAGACGTTTTCAGCCCGTTTTCAGTCTGCAGGAAATTTTCAGCTGTCGTGTAACTACAGCTGATACAAACGCCTCCTGAGTTACATTAGTGTGCACGTGAATATAAACTTTATTATCTTCGCCAAGTGAACGTAATGAACATTGGAGGAGATTAAGAGATTGGTCGTTCAGTCTGTCCGTGTTTCCATCGTTCCTTTTGTGCACATGATGACCAATAATGGCAATGATGTCATTGCACCAACAGCGCAAGCAGCAAAGCCGGCTATTACATTTCCCTCCCTCCTCTTCAGCGAAGCGGCTTTTTTTCTCCCTCCCCTTTCCTTGTGTTTAAATCACTATACTTGGCGGAGATATGCACTCTCACGAGCGCCTTATAGTTAAATTTGAGTCCATTTATCTACGGTCGATACCAGTTACAAACTCTTTTGACGGCTGCTGTAATTTTGATTTGTTTGTTCATAAATACCCCGTTTACACGATCGAGCAAACATCGAGCTAGCTCGACGAGCTATGGTAATTAGCATGCTAATTAGGAGGGCGGGCGCGTTATAATTAGAAGTCCTATATAACACGTGATCAGCTGTGGGCTAAGCCTAGGCCTACATTTAAGCCAGGAGGCGGGGTTCCATCAGGCCTGCTCGACGTTTGCTCGATCGTGTAAACGGGGTATAAACTACACTCAGCTCGCACTGGTACCGTTTTCACAACTTTCGGCTGCAGTCATGCGTCATAAACGACGGCGTATTCTATAATGCAATCTAAGCGTGGTCTAAGTATACGACACCCCACTGTCTGGAGTGGTATAAGCTCGTACTGCGTACTCGTTCACCCGCTCCCTGCAGCAGTGCGATATCTAGTACATGCAAACTCCGCATGATGTGTCCGTCTATCGACGGTGAATACAAATTCCACATGTGGCGTGTAAAGGAGTGTTGGCGGGGCATGACAACCGGGTCAGCTGCCTCGGGGTCACGGAAGATGGAGCTGCCGTAGCTACTGGATCGTGGGACTCCGTTCTCAAGGTCTGGAACTAACCGCGTCACTGATGACGTCACGCTGACGGGCGCAGTGACACAGTCCAGCTATACAGCAACTGCCAGCCGCTGCACCGATTGAGAAGACACGTTAGCTAATCAACCGTCGTTCATGCCCAATTCATACCTACGACGCCGACGCGACCCAACTGTTGCCGATTTTCGCCGACAGTTGAGTCGCGTCGTAGGTGTGAATCGGCCATTATTCTGATTGTCTGATTGGTTGCAAGCAAAATAACACCGAAAACGTCTGCAAGTAAACCCGTTCTTTGCCTCACAGCATGCAACTACGGTCTGAAACCTGCTTTTGATCAGACGCAACGCACGCAACGCAGCGTACGCAATGTACGCAGCACAGTTTATGACCTAGGCTACAACGGTTGCAAATTGGTTAGAAAAACGTCGGTTTTTAGGTCTCTATAAGTTTTTAGGTTTCTGTAAACCTAGAAAACTTAACAACTTTTCCCCCAAAAGCCGAGGCTTTTCCCAGCATTGGCCAGCTATCATTGTCGCCGGTTTTAACAACAAGATTGCTGGAATTGTTCGCGGCAATTTCAGCTTTCTTTGTAAAGGCATACAAAGCGACAGAAATGGACGGATCTGAACTGAGCTGAAATTCCGCACAACGTACACAGGGAACGAAGTGACAATTCAGTCATTTTGTCGCTTTGTTTTGCGCCATTTAAGTTGCTTCGATGATTTCTATGCTTACTATAGGCTTACATGTGTCATCTCCAGACATTTAACGTGGTTAGTTCGTACAATATAATACCCCGTTTACACGATCGAGCAAACATCGAGCAGACATCGAGCAAAGTTCGAGCAGACATCGAACAATTATATATGTTAGCTGGACGAGCCAGCTCGTCGAGCCAGTTTCATCGTGTAAACGGGGTATAACTTTAGCACTATGTCTGCAGCAGTATAACGGGTTGATAACTCTACGCGTGCAGTCAAATGTGACTAAACGAAAGACATTGTAGGCCACACGACCGGCGACGTAACTGAACTGATTTAGTTTTTGACGAACTGACCGATGGACAAGTAGGGCGAGCCTAATGGTCATTGGTTGACGCGTACGTGTTCGTAGTCACGTAGGCCACCGACGCCATTGGACGGTGCCTACTGTAATGCATTACTGCTTGCCCATTGGTCAGTTCGTCAAAAACTAAACAATGTCAGTTCAGTTCAGTTCAGTTGCGTCGCTCTGTACGCGCCTTAACACTGGGTCATACCACTTTGGACAGCTGTTCAGTATACTCTAATTTCACTTAAATGATTACTCGGGCATCCGTGAAGAAACAGTTAACTATGTACATTGGCCTACATAACGTTACGTATTATTAACACACTGCTATAGCGAGCAAACTTTGCACCGGCTGACCGATCTCATACTGCTTTGCTAGTGTTGCTATAAATATATATTATATTTATACCAAACGATTAATTTTTGATATAGCTATTAATCCGCTGATATATTTGTTGTATTGCGCTTAATGGAGTTCGCAGATGTGCAAAAATACGATAAAACTGCAATAGAAAATAACTGCATAGACGGTCGCCGTCGACTTATAACCCGTTTAGGCTACACGAGGAAGCATATACATGAAGCAAGCGTATTCAACATACACATGCACGACGTGTGCTCTTAAGTTTGCTTCATGTATGCTTCCTCGTGTAAACGGGGTATTAGTTTACTGATTATCACACATCGAAAGGTGACGTTAAAAACTCGCACATAATAGTTTATATTTTGTTGCACTGGTTCATATAATGGCCCTACAACAGCACTTTATTGTGGGAATTTTATTGCATTTGATTGTATTTTATAGCACCCATGCGAACACAATCAGCCGTATATAGGCACAGCTTCAATTGTTCGTAGCTGAAAGTGAGAAACAATCGTAAAATCATATCGTAGCTTAGGTATGTATTTTTAAAAACGAATATTATGAACGCGGCAACAGTATTACTATAATTATATTTATCATATTCTATTTTCTGTTAGTTTCTGACTAGAGAGAGAAGATATTGTTTTGCTGTGATCGTTGCTGTTACTTACTTAAATCGAGCTAGTGCTTGCTAGGGTTGTGCCGAATACTCGAGTACTCGTTGTATTACTCGCCAAGTACTCGAGTAGTAAATTACTCTGATGACACAGCTCTGATGCTTACAATGGGTGTATGTCATCGAGTGGAGACAATTTGTTGAGCAGTTTTCACTGGAGTTAGGTCTATGTTACAATTACATATTTCCATTTCGATACAATATTGACTTAATATCTTGATGTCGATAGAGTACCGAAAATCAAACAATTTCTGTCAAATTTATTTTTAATCACCGTAAAAAGCACAACTTGCACAAGACGCAGTACGATCGTTACACATAAATTACACTCAGCTGGCATTGGTATTGTTTTCACAAATTGCCGACGATATAGTCTATGCGATCTGAGCTTGGTTCAAATACGATACTGCACTGTCTGGAGTGGTATAAGCTCGTACTGCGTACTCGCTTACCCACTCCAGCAATGCGTTATTCGGCACAGAAGGCCCATACATGCAGAAATACAGTCGGCGAGCATAAGCCTATGTTAAATAGTACTGCTGTATTCGTTTAATTTCGGAGATAAAGAACCACAGTATTTCTGAGTGTTGTTATCCGATCTGTAGGCCTATATTTTTGCCAGGCGATTGATTACACGACGTGCTATATTTAGAAAAGCGAAGATGTGCATGTACATTGTAGCTCTTGTGGCATATTACAGTCTGTGTGTGTGAGTGTGTGCGCGTGTCTGTCTGTCTGTCTCTCTCTATCTGGGGCCTGATTCACATAATATCTTAAGATAATTTTAAGACATTTTTCGCACTTATGGTCATCTTAAGACAATTATCTAATGCACACAATGCTTGTGACATATCTTAAGCCATGTTTCAAAGCGAAATCTTACACTTAAAGCATGACGTAAAATGATCTTAGCATATTTTAACTGTTGTTCTCCAAAGGCTTTAAAATATATCTTAAGATTAATCTTAGGACAATGTCTGTGAATCGGACCCCTGTTTTTGTGTGCGTGCTGTTGTGTGTTCATCGCCTGTCGCTCACTAATGCTACTGCAAGCCGTGTGCAGTGGCTTTTACCACCCCTATACCTGGTAAGCGCCGTTTGCCCCAATGAAAAATACGGGGGGGGAGAGTTTTGTTAAAGGTGTGGATCAAAATTTTACCCTTTCTTCACTGGGCAATTTACATCCTTAACAAAACTTCCCCTTATTTTTCATGCTTCTACTTGTATTAACAAGTAGAAAGAAAAAAGGAGCTCAAAAGGGGGGGAGTACTCAAGTCCTAAGTTGGGGAACTTGAGCTCAAAAGTGAAGGGAAGGGGGAGTTGCGCCTAATTTCGATTCCAGATTTCAGAGAATAAAAGCCAATTGCCGTGTGTATGTGTTTATGACATTATCAATGAAATCAATCACGTGGTATTTCGTCACTGCTACATTGTTCGCTGAAGTTCAAGACAGTTTGCTATTTAATGTTACCGATCTTCTTGTTGTTGAACGCCTTCCTTCAACATTTTCTATGAGCAAAATGCGCCAAATTAAACACTGAAGTCTAAAATAACCAGATTGTTTTGTGAGGCTGACGAAAAATCACGAAGAAGGCCGCATATACTAAATTGCAGTTTTAATTATAGAAAATGTTCATATTGAGCAATATAAAAAACAGTCGATACGTAATTGAACCAATGGAGCTGCTAAGGATTAAGAGTTGTTAATAATTAACTTTACAAAAATTATTTCGATCAAATGCTAGCAGTGCTAAATGCCAAAAAAAGTAACTTGACAGTCAGTCAAAACTCGAGACGCTGTGCAGAAACGCGCATAAAATTATTTAACTAGGAGTTAAAAATAAACAAGCCAGGGAGCGAAGCAGCCAAGCACAGGGGGGGCGAACAAGCCAGGGGGCGAACTTTCTGGGGATGGCTGATGGGACCACATGGCGGCCTAAGCCTACGGGGCAGCACTGGCTGCCCCGCCCCGCATTGGAACTTGAAAGACTGTGCACCAGCACAACCTGCTTACGAAATGGTTTAATTTTTGGACTGTGTGACACCTGATTTCACGCCCACATGCTGCTTAGTGCTGATACGATGAACTTTTTTCACTAGTGAACCAGATGAAGTTCACTATCAAAGCAGAGCAGCCATTCAGCAACTGTAAGCACCAGTTGCAGCAAGACCATGTTTGTACTAAAAGCATAATATGACGTCAACATTACATCACAGCCAGCAAAGAATATTTAAACAACCGCTATATTTTGTCGAAATATTTTGAATTAGAACTTCTTCAGCTATAACTGGTAAAAATTTCATCTAAATTGATCATCATTTAAGTGAATTATGAAATAAAGAAAAAGGGTGCCTGTTTTACGAAACACCGTGTAGTACAGTATAAATGGTAAAATTTTGTGCAGTCAAGAGATGATAGGTATACAACAATGACAATGTTTACAGTCCGTCAATATATATAGTTACAACAGAAGTAGTTTTTCAGGTGCATCAAATGATCTCTAAAAACTGAACACACACAGAACTTTACTGTTAAAGAGGTCATGAATACTGACAAATTTTACATCTAATCTTACACTGCTTTACACACTGTATTGTTAGATCTATACAAATAGTAGCATTGCGCCAACTGCCCCTCCCCTCAACTTTAGCACGTTGGAAAATAATCGCGTGCGCAAACTTTCTTCCAAAAATTACAAAATTTTGAATAAAAAAAATCCCCATTGTTGGTAAAATTTAACAGGGTGACAACTGTCCAGACACTATGAATTTCCGTGACTATTTGCGGCACTGCTGACCATTTTAACTGGTACTCAACTAGGGTAACTAACCCTAGTAAGGTAAAGGTGCCATACCCTACTGGGGCAGTGGTGAGTCCTCATGTCCCTTTTTATGGCCGCTGAGCCCGTATAGCGTAGGTGGATAGACCACCAAGTTTATGATGCATGGCCAGTGAGACACCGGACCTACGGTTATTATTCAGCAGCACACTGACACACAGTCAGTGTGATGTGGGCAATATCACCTTTTGTGATTTTTGCTGTTTTCGATGCGTGAGTTTATAAATGTTACAGTTAACAAGTGTATAAACTAATATTTTGTACATTTATAATAATAAAAACCAAAACACAAGTAAGCAACACTCAGCAATAAACAGCACAAAATAATTAACACAGAGTACTGAGTGAACAGAGTGGTACTAAAAAGCCAGATGATGCAATTTTTAGGACAGTTTTTGAGCAATTTTTCCTGACAAAACTTTTGTTCCTAACAATTGCCTGACCTTTACCTGATTTTTGCTGAAATGCCTGACACCTGTGAAATTCGCCGACATTTCCAGGCTTTCCAGACAAGAGGTCACTCTGATTTAAAAAGCAAATTTAAATTGCACTCATTGTCCACTCCGCTGGAAATATTTAGCTGTGAAAAAATTGCAACCACCCAATTATAATCTTTTAACCCACAGTAAAAAACAAACATAGTTTAAAAGCAACGAAAAAAAAGAAATTGCATGTCAATCTGACAGACAGTCGACTAAGTTGACTCGGCGGTGTTACAGTCGGTGAGTGCCCGGCGCCGGCGACGTCTTGCAACAGCTTTACTACCTGTAACAGACATGCGATATACATCACTCTGAATAGGAACAACTAAAAGCTTAGCTACCACTTAAGAAAACTGAGTGTCAGCTTTGTGCTTTCATCTCGTCACAATAACGCAGCAAATACAAAAGTTACAAATTTGGCTTATTTGAGATTACTTATATACATTACACGAGATTTTCAGAAAACCAACAAGGCAACTGATGCATGTGAGTCTAAACGAATAAAACTCACTGTAGTTAGGCATGTCCTAAGGAAAGAACCCCCTCATGAGTGAAGTTTGTTCAAAACCTTTTTCTTATTTTGATTCATCTCTCACAAAAATGGACAGACAAAAAGACATAACCACTGTTAACCAGACATCAGTTTTCTATGGCAAATTTTTCCAAACCACAAATGCTGGTTTGCCAAATTCCGATACTAAACTGGCAGTTTTATTTCTAATTTTATGACATCCTATTTATCAAGTAAATTGAAAACTCTTAGGATTATCTAAAGTATAAAAACGTCCATGTGTATC
>Ga0209454_1001549_pt1 | contig 14561 bp, 6 predicted proteins | sample WorMetHERISLAND1_2_FD_187400 | JGI IMG/M metagenome (GOLD analysis project Ga0209454, IMG submission 187400) | Marine gutless worms symbiont microbial communities from Max Planck institute for Marine Microbiology, Germany - Olavius geniculatus... | ecosystem: Host-associated > Annelida >...
TCACTAGTGTGTCAATATTTTGATTCTGACACAGTCAGCGACTCCGATTGCGAAGTAGCTGACTTATTGCGCGTTGTCGCTGACTCGCAGTTAAAAGCATTTATGCATGTTTTTCCTGTTTTTTTTTCAAAATTAAAATTAAAAACGTTTCAGTGTGTTCTTATGTACATTCTGTTGTGTTCAACATCTGTTACTCAGGTGTTGATTGAGAACATCGACAAGACGAAGCGCTACACGTTTCGAGTGACTGGTCGAAATGAGTCAGGCCTCGGTGAGACGGCGACCGTGGAACTGACAGAGCCTCTGTACAAAGAGCCGCCCAAAGTGGAAAAGCGAGAAGAGGTGAAGATAACGGAAGAGGTCGTAGAAGTGAAGAAGGAAATCATCACAGAAAAAGTCACGGAAGAAGTCACTGAAACTGGTCAGTAATATAACGATATGTGTTTGGCAAAATAAATAGTGTTATTGCTGTTGTTCTCGTTATTGGTCTATCATTTTGTCATCTTTGTACTGAAGTAACCTGGTGGATCACTGATTCGCCTATCAGTTTTTAAATGCATCCTAAAAAACTTTAAACTTTATTTTATGTCATGTTAGCTGCAACAAAATCATGTTTTTTTCTCTGTCCCTAAAGAAAGAAATAAGAGAAAAAATAATTATGCATGTTATGCCACCGCTATGTAGACGAAAGTCAAGAGGACATTGTTATACGAGATATGATATGATGAGATATGGAAATTTTGTACTTTTAGAATTACAACTATTGTTATAAAAGTCTCTGGAAAAGTGAATACATTTTGTATTTTATTATAATTGTGAAAAGCTAGTTTGGATAAGGCTTTCGCCAAGTAACACGATAAACTTGCAACACTTCTCAAGTCTTTGACCTGTTTAGTAGAATGGACAGTTTCTTCCGTTCGTTCCTGTTTCAGTGCTTTTGGCCTTTTTTCTATCAGCATCTTTGATGCCTCGTTTTGGTCCATCTAAAAGCAAAAATTTTTAACTTTTTTCCCTAGCGATGCGTCGATGCCAGTAACATCATCTAAATTATTGTTGTTGCAGTGAAGAAGCCAACGGCACCAAGTGGTCTTCGCGTGACCAGTGCTACTCACGATAACATATCACTGGCGTGGGACGCATCACAGTCCAAGGTCTTAAACTATGTCGTCGTCATGCGAGAAGTTAACCAGAAGAAATTCAAAAAAGTGGCAAAAATTGACGGACTCGAACTGACTTGTTCGCTAACGACTGGATTTGAACAGAACCACGACTACGTCTTCCGCGTTTACTCTGAAAATGAGGTGATTATAATATTTTTGCGCCTTGATTTTTTCTGAGACTTTGGCGCTTTATAAATCATTTACTTACTTACTTACTTACTTACTCAATTGTTATGCAGATTGACTGTGGCCTAGGAAGTTGCTGTAACTTACTGACCGTCTGTTTTGTCTCCGTTTACATTTCTACTGAACTCTAAATCGGTGATCTGTTTATTGATCCGGATTCTGAAAGCACATAAATGTAAAATGGAAAATATTTTGTTGCTAAGCTTAACAACAGCTTAGAGTCGTTACCGTTTCAATAGGCTAACACCAAAGTGTGTATGCACAATTTTATGCAAAACCATATTTCTGCATTTATTTTAATGCTGATGTATGTGTAGTTATTCTTGGACACGAAATGATATTTGTGCTCTGTACTCAGTGTCAACGATGCAAATGTAGTTGTGTAGACGTTGCTGTATTACTGGTGTGTAGTTGTAGTAGTTTATAACGAAAGTTTGTGATCGATGTTTGTGTAGTTTGGAATCAGCGACGAGTGGGCGGAACTCAGTGCACCTGTGAAAGTTCCATCAGCTCCGGCTGCTGTGGAAAAGACTGAAGAATCTGTCACAATGAAGGAAATGACAATGGTTGAGGAAGTCACTGTTGTTGAAGAAACAATCGTACAGCAGGTAACAAAAGAGGAGGAATCGGCGTCAATGGTGTCAATTCAGGAAGAGGTTGTTGAGAAGAAACAAGTTATTGCAGTCGAAGAAGCTTCTGTGGATGTTGCAGTGCAGGAAAAAACAACTGACCAAGCAGAGGCTGAGCTAACACTTACCAAACAGCAAACTAAAGAGGAAATTGTAGAACCGATTAAGAAACCAGAAAATGAGAAGCCTCAACTTTCAGTTGAAAAACCAGAACCAGTTATCGAAAAGCCAACAGTTGAGGCAAAAAGAATAGAAGAAGCAGTAACAGAAGAAGAAACTGAGGAAGTGGAAGTGGTAGTTGAAGTTGAACAGAAAAAGATCGTTGAAGTAGTGAAAGAGAAGCATAAGGAAGAGCCAAAGGTAGAAGTTATTGAAAAGCCAACAGTTGAAGAGAAAAAAGTCGAAGAAACGACGATTGAAGAAGAAACTGAAGAAGAAGAATGGGAACCAGAGCCCGCCAAGACGCCCAAAAAGGAGCCAATAAAAGAGACAATTGAAGTAAAGGAAACTGTCGTAGAGGAGGTACGTATCGTCGAAGAAGAAGTAAAAGAAGGAAAACGTGAAGAAATAAAGAAAGAAGAGTTGGTCGTTACAGTAGAGAAAAAGGAAGAACAGAAAGAAATATCGGAACCCAAAGTGGAAGAACCAAGCAGTGAGGAGGAAATGAAATCAAGTACAGAGGAAGAGAGCGAAGAGGAAATAATTGAAGTTATCACTGAAACAAAGAAAGCTGCTGAATCAATAAAACCAGCTGAAACTAAATTAAACGTTAGTCTCCCAGCGGAGAAAACCACAGACGAAGCTGAAGCTGAACTTAGCTTGGCACAGAAACCAGAAGAAGCGCCGAAGGCAGAGGAACCAACGACAGAAGAACCAACTGAAATGAAAACACAACCAGAACCTGTCAAGGAACCCAAACCGGAACCAGTTGTAGAACCAGTCAAAGAATCAGAGGCAGAGAAATTGGCTGCAGAACCAGAAAAACCAGCTTCGGTTAAGAAGCAGCTTATTCTGGAAAGCGTAAAAGTAGAAGAAGAACAGTTTGAGAAAGTGGTACAAGAGGTGAGCGAAGAAGTACAGGTTGAAGAGAAAGTAGAAACCAAAAGAGTTGCCTCGGGTTTTGGAGCAGCTACGGTATCGGAGGTAACGTCTGAATCAGTAACATTAAACTGGGAAGAACCCAAGGACACTGGCGGAGTGCGGATTATTCGTTACTTGATTGTCATGAGGGAAACTGACAAGGCAAAGTACAAGAAAATCGCTGAAGTAGAAAGCAATGTTCACTCATACACTGTTACTAAAGTCAAAGAAGATCATGAGTATCACTTTCGAATTTATGCAGAGAATGAAGTCGGCATAAGCAAGGAGGCAGCCGAAGTTGCGACAAGCGTAAAAATCCCGAAAAAGAAGAAAGAAAAGAGACAAGCCGAGGAATCGCCGAAGCCGGCTGTTGTAGTTGAGAAAGCAGTTGAGGCAGAAGTGAGTCTTCCTGCTGAGAAAACTAAGGATGAGGCTGAGGCTGAACTTATCTTGGTAGAAAAACCAAAAGAAGAATCAGACGCAAAAGCTATTTCTGAAGAACAAATAGAAAAAGAAACAACGAAAGAAGAGGAAACTAAACTCAAACCTTTAAAAGAGCTTGAACCAAAAGCAGAACCAATCAAAGAACCAGAAGTGGAATCATCAGAAGCAGAACCGACTACAGACGAAGAAACAGAAAAAGAAGAGGAATCAGAACCCGAACCAGTCGAAGAACCTCAACCAGAGCCGGTTATCGAACCTGTTAAACAACCAGAGATAGAAACTTCAGTCACTGAGCCAAAAGCAGAACCAGTCAAAAAGCTTGAACCGGTGACTGAACCAGCCAAAGAGGCAGAAGTGGAATCGTCAGAGGCAGAACCGACTACAGAAGAAGAAACAGAAAAAGAAGAGGAATCAGAACCCGAACCAGTCGACGAACCTCAACCAGAGCCGGTTATCGAACCTGTTAAACAACCAGAGATAGAAACTCCAGTCACTGAGCCAAAAGCAGAACCAGTCAAAAAACTTGAACCGATGACTGAACCAGCCAAAGAGCCAGAAGTGGAATCGTCAGAGGCAGAACCGACTACAGAAGAAGAAACAGAAAAAGAGGAGGAATCAGAGCCTGAACCAGTCGAAGAGCTTAAACCAGAGCCGGTTATCGAACCTGTCAAACAACCAGAGGTAAAAACTCCAGTCACTAAACCTGAAAAACCAGCAGCGGTTAAGAAGCAGCTAATTCTAGAAGGCGTAAAAGTGCAAGAAGAACAGTTTGAGAAAGTTGTACAAGAAGTAAGCGAAGAAGTACAAGTTGAAGAAACAGTTGAAACTAAAACAGTTGCTTCGGGGTTTACGGAAGCTACTGTTTCGGAGGTGACTTCTGAATCAGTAACATTAAATTGGGAAGAACCCAAAAACACTGGCGGAGTAAGGATCATTCGATACTTGATTGTCATGAGGGAAACTGACAAAACAAAGTACAAGAAAATCGCTGAAGTGGAGAGCAATGTACATTCGTACACTGTGACTAAAGTCAAAGAAGATCATGAGTATTATTTTCGAGTTTATGCAGAGAATGAAGTCGGCATAAGCAAGGAGGCAGCCGAAGTTGCGACTATTGTAAAAATCCCGAAAAAGAAGAGAGAAAAGAAACCAGCCGAGGAATCGCCAAAGCCGGCTGTTGTAGTTGAAGAAGCAGTTGAAGCAGAAGTGAGTCTTCCTGCTGAGAATACTAAGGATGAGGCTGAGGCTGAACTTATCTTGGTAGAAAAACCAAGAGAAGAACCGGAAGCAAAACCTGTCATTAAAAAAGAAGAACCCGAAGAAAAAAGAGAACCAGAACCCGAATCAGTGAAAGAGCCTGAGCCAAAAACAGAACCCATCAAGGCGCCTGAACCAGTCAAAGAACCAGAAGTGGAAACTTCAGAGGCAGAGCCGACTACGGAAGAAGAGATGGAAAAAGAAGAGGAAACAGAGGAAGAAGAGGAATTTGAACCCGAACTTGTAAAAAAGCTTGAACTAAAAACAGAACCTGTCAAAGAGCCAGAACCATTGATTGAACAAGTCAAAGAGCCAGAAGTGGAGTCTTCAGAGGCAGAACCGACTACAGAAAAAGAAACTGAAAAAGAAGAAGAATCAGAACCTGAACCAGTCAAAGAGCCTCAACCAGAACCGATTATCAAACGTGTCGAACAACCAGAGGTAGAAACTTCAGTCATTGAACCAGAAAAGCCAGCAGCGGTTAAAAAGCAGCTGATTCTGGAGGGCGTAAAAGTAGAAGAAGAACAGTTTGAGAAAGTGGTACAAGAAGTGAGCGAAGAAGTACAAGTTGAGGAGACAGTCGAAACTAAGAGACTTGCCTCGGGTTTTGGAACAGCTACGGTATCGGAATTGACGTCTGAATCATTAACGCTAAATTGGAAAGAACCCAAGGATACCGGAGGTGTAAAGATTATTCGTTACTTGATTGTTATGAGAGAAAGTGATAAAAGCAAGTACAAGAAGATCGCTGAAGTGGATGGCGACGTTTATTCGTACACTGTGACCAAGGTTAAAGAGGACCACGAGTATCATTTTCGAGTTTATGCAGAGAATGAAGTCGGCATAAGCACGGAGTCTGCCGAACTCTCGACGAATGTGAAAATTCCAAAACGAAAGAAAGAAAAGAACGAAAAAGCTTCGAAGGCAGAAGCCACGCCTGAACCCGTGGAAGAAGTGGTGGAAACTCGGACAAAAGTTGTTAGTCAGGAACAAACAGAAAAAATAATCGTAAAAGAAGAAAAAATTGTACAAGAGGTACGTTAACTTTTATGGGTTTTGTTGTACGGTAACAGTGATTTTTTGCTGCTTTTTAACATGTTCTCGCTTCGTTCATCGTTATTGTTAGTGAGACAAGCAAAGTTAGCAAAGTTAGTTGACTCGTAACCGAATGCACACTGTTGCGTTCTGCGAATCTCATGTATTGAAGTTTGATCTAAAACTAATATTTCTATGAACCAAATATACTGATGTATTATGCCGGACTATTTGAGAGAACCAACTTTCTCCGTTGACACTTTCAGGCAGTACATAAAAACCTTCTTCTTTGCTCTTTACTAAACGTAAGCGCATTAGGAACTTTGTGTCTCTGTGTAACAGTTCTGCACCTGCGTTGTGAAAATTGTCGAGACAATCCCAGTCGTCATAGATTAGCCACGATACAGGAATAAATGTGTTTTTCAATAAAATACCCGCCATCAATCTAGTTTCGTTAACAGTAGTTTGGTTCTGAATAGGCCTATGCCGCGCAGTAAAGTCTAGCGAACGGACTGTTTTTGTGATCGTAGTCGAAGGAGGTGTCGGAGGCGGTAGAAGTAGAGACGGTTGAGAAGAAAGGCGTTGAGCCGTTGTTCGAGGTCAGTCTGCAACCGACCTCCGTCGCCGAGGGACAAACGATCACATTGTCTTGTACTGCGTCAGGTAATCATTGGCATTATTATATATGTCACGCCGTTTTGTATTTTTATGCCAATAGTGCGCTACTGATATAACTTTACACATTCCGTGCATCCTGTCGTTCTGTGCAAAATGCAGCAGCAAACAGAAGGATAATAAAACAGAACGGAGAAAGTACATGCGTGTCATTTTTGCGGGATTTCGCAATTCACTGTTTATAAAATTCGGCGTTTTGTTATTCGAAATCAACGATATTGTGTTTGAAAAACGGACATATGTTATCGTACAATTTTCGCTAACTGCATTTCTATTGCCGTAATTCCTTTGTGTAATCTTTATTGCGTTGAGTTACACTTCCTACTAACGGTGTTATTCTTGAGACACACCAGTGTCGTATGTATGTGTAACCCATTCCAAGCCGGCGTTCTTTTTAACTTTTTTGTTTTATTATACGTTACTGCATTTCAGTTTACGTTTTTAAACGTTTTCGTCTATTGGTCCAACATTTTTTCGTTTTTGTTTATGCAGTTAATTTACTAATTAATTTGACGTTGGTTAAAGTCTTTTGGTCTTTGTTATCGAGTACTTAATATGCATTATCGCTCATGATATTACTGCTTAGTCGATTAACCATAAAGTTGTTGTCAGTTTTTACGCGCGCGTCTTAGCCATCGTCTAGGCGTCTGTCTGTCTGTCCGTCTGTCTGTCTGTCACACTCGTGATCTGTATCAAAACGGTGCAAGCTAAAATCACGAAATTTTTACTGTGGACTGCCTTAAGGACTCTTAGTAGTCTAGTCATTAAACAGTAAGACTTAGTCTACGATGTCATGATTATTAACATCCGAACCGTTTTTGTCAAAACTTCGGTGATACAAACAAAAAATGCGACTCTTGCTATCAGACCACGTGATGAAGTCGGGGGCCCAGGATAGAGGCATGCGTTTATTGCTTCTACTGCTGGGCGGCGAAATTTTGTTTCGGCACTGAGGATTGGATATTTGCTATATAGCTCTGCTTAACACATTTACGTTATTATTATTATACATCTATTCCACATTCATTTCCTGTTGTTTTAATGTTTGTGATTTTCTTGTGTTAATATTATAATAGACGATTATGGCCATTATTTTTGGCACTAAATGACGTTGTGTGACTGTGTGCATGCTACTGAGCGATTAGTTTCGTGTTTTCTGAGCATTTTGTGCAGCGACTTATTGTTACAGGTAAACCGAGACCCGAGGTGAAATGGTCCAAGGATGGTGAATCGCTGCAGCAGAGTGACAGGATCGAGCTACGTGATAATGCAGTTTTTAATAGCTCTGAGCTAAGCATATCTGACGCACGTGTTGAAGACAGCGGAATGTACAGCGCCGAGGCAGTTAATGTGCACGGATCCGTTAAGACAACTGCCGTTGTCGAAGTCACTGAAAGCGTACAGAAAACGTCCGAAAAACACCGCGAGACAACAGTTGTAGAAAATACCACGGAAACCGTTGAAAAATTACATCGGGAGGATACAAAAAAAGTTTCGGTGAAAGAAGATACGGTTAGAGTAGCGGTGACGGAGAAAAAAAAAGAGAAAGAAATGGAGGCACGTGAAGAGACGACTGAAAATGTTGCCGAACGAGTCGAGATAGTCACGGACAGCAGTCTGATTCAAGAGCAGAGGCGCGCGGCAGAAACTGAAAAGTTTGATAAAGCAGAGGAAGTTGTCACTTCAGAGGCAGCAAGTACGCAGTTTTCTGCGATGGATTATGCTGAAACGAAAGAGTCCGAAGTAACATCAGAAATTCTGCCGGAAGATGCCGCGGTTATACCGGAGGAGATATCTACCCCCGAAGGCAAAGTACAAGGCCTTGAATCTCCAGATATCGAAATACAAGAAACGGTTCCTCACACGACTGAGACAGCAGAAACGTCAGTGGCGACCGAAACGAAAATCATTACTCGCGACGTCACGGAAAAAAAGAGTGAGGACGGAATAAAGTCAGAGCACGAGGTTCAAGAAGTCGCAGCATCCGATTCATTAGTTGAAGATGATAAGGAAAAGGGTAAGCCAGAAGGACATCAAGATGTGTCTCAAACAAGTCAGTCGGTTGAAGACAAAGTTTTCAATGTTGAATCTCGAGTTAACTTCGAGGCAAAAGAATCAACAACAACAACTAGTGTCAAGCAAACTGAAGTTGCAAAAGAAGAAGAGAAAGTCGTAGAAATAAGCTCCGAGAAAAAATCTGTAGGAGCGCTGCCGATACTAGTGATAAAGCCGGTACCAACTACAGTAGATGAGGGCGAAGCGCTAACACTAATGTGCGTAATTGCCCAACAACCGCATGTGGAGATTACCTGGTCAAAAGACGGCAGGGAACTTGACACCACGGGCAGAGCTGCGAGGATTCGTACGATCGAGGACAAGATGGCTGGGACGTACCTGCTGGAAGTAGCCGAAATGACGTCCGAAGACGTCGGCGAATATACATTCTCGGCCGAGAGTGAGGCAGGCGTAATCAGTTGCCCCGTGAGCGTTAGCGTTATTGCTAAGCTCGGACAAGAAGTGCCGCAGCTGTCGACAGTGCAGGAAACGGAACCTCTGGAGTCTGTGGATAGTGAACCTGGTCTGGAAGAAAGTGGACGCCAGGAGGACAAAAAAGTTCTTGCCGAAATACTAGTAGTGGCTACTGATCAGAAAGTTGCAAAAGAACCGTCAACAGATCAGGAAATTAGTGCGGCTGAGGAAAAGTTAACAGAGTCCAGCGAGGAGGGCACAGAAGTAAACAAGGATGGAACTGAGACATCGACTTCTGCAGAAACTGCTACCGAAACATCAACGGCTGCCGGCGTTAGAACTGTGATTAGCAAAGAAACAATTACGAAGAAGAAAAAGAAGTCAAAAGACAAACAGGGAAAGACAAGCTCGGATATTTTAGAAGTAACTGAAAATGTTGAGGAAGTAGAAAAGAAAATATCGACAGAAGCCAAAAAAGATAATTTAGAAAAGAAAGCAGCAGAAGAGATGAACGTTGTTGAAGAAAGTAAAGAAGACAAAAAAATCGCTGCCGTGGAAGTTGCAGCGGCTGAAGTAGAAGTAATCGAAGGCGAATATTCCAAGGAGGAATTCGAAGGACCGTTGCCGGTGATCGAAGTCAAACCAGTTCCGACCTCGGTGAACGCCACTGAGACCGTGAGACTCGCATGCAAGGTTGCCAAAGAACCTACGGCTCGGATCCACTGGTCCAAGAACGGACAGAGGCTGGAAGCTTCGTCGGAGAACGATGGGAAGATAAACATAGGCGTGGATGCGCAGACCGGAATGCACTTTTTGGAAATAGTCGAAGCTTCGCAGGAAGACATTGGCGAATATACGTTGACGGCTGAAAGCGAGGGCGGGATCGTGAGTTGCACTGTTTCGGTTGATGTGGTGGTTAGCGACTCAGAAGTTTCGTCAGCGCTGAAGCAAATTTCGCAGCGAAAATTTTCGGAAAAAGTCAGTGAGGACGATAAACTACAAAAGGAAGAAACGAAAGCGGTCATTGAAGGAAGCAAGGTAAGCGAAAAAGCAGCAACCGCAGCAGAAAACACAGCGATGGAAAATGTTGCAGCAGCATCTGAAGCAGTCGATGTAGGACGTGAATTACAGGTTTCGTCACAGTCCGATGATTTGCAACAGCTTGCGCCACTACAACAGACGGCAGTAGATAGCGAAGTAACTGAAACCAGCACCGAGTCGCTAGGAAAAGTAAAGACAGGCGAGGTGGTCGCAACCGAGAGCTCGGAGCGGCACCTGCCAAGAGCACGTGAAGCGGCGCCCGCGTTCGTGTCCGTTCTTCATCCGGTCTTCGTCGAGGAAGGGTCAGCGGTCCGCCTGCAGTGTCGAGTGGAAGGTTAGATATGAACGAGGGACACTCAATGCTGGCTGGGTTATAGTCGTATAGAGCATGTCCATTGACATAAAGTATTGTAATTGATTGATGCTTCTAGAAGTGCATTACGCGGCTTCAGTCACGTAATCCGTAATAATTCTGTCGCTTCTAGATAGTACGCATGTTGGCCTCTCGCGTTTTAATGGTTTTATTACCGTATATAACGTGTCTGCTTATTTAATGCGGGTTGTGCGTATAACCTCATACACCTGATATTTTGCTTAACGTGATCGGGTACTGATAGATGCAGTTTACAGCAAATGGTGCATAAAGTTAAAAAAATATTGCTGGATGCTTATAAATGAATATTCGAAAGCACTTAAGCCTAGTTATACGTACTGTGGTCTCGTGTTCAATTATGATGCCCGTTTTCTATCTAGTGTAATTCATCGAAAGTCTTAGGTTTCTTCTAGATCACTTTATGACACACTGTCCCATGTTTTGCTTGCCTATCTTTTAGTAAGTTTTCGAGTAGGCTACTTTTTATTGTTGTTTTTTTGCGAGTCACTTTTTGATGACATGCAGACTACAGGCTGTACACCTGATTGAATCTCGTGTTGGCCAAGCCAATAGAAACTGAATTATTTATTGGGTTGCTTGTCACGAGCTTTTTTGCGTTAATTTAGTATTTGCATTATATTATTCACTTGCACTGCGACGAAATATAGGCTACAGCGTGATGTTATTGCACATAGCAGTTTGTCAGTTTTTACGCGCGATAGCAGAATGCTTCGCGCGTCTTACCCATGGCTTGGGCGTCAGTCCGTCTGTCCGTCCGTTACGCCCTAGCACTGTATCAAAATGGCGACACGTAGAATCACGAAATCTTTACTGTGGCTGCCCCAAGGACTCTAGTTTATCGTGACAAAGTTTCGTGTCCCTGGGTGGGGGGGTTCCGCTTAAATGAGGGCGTCAAAAGGGGTACCCCCTAAAAACGTTATTTTGCCGTTATTAGCTCGTATAGTGTAAAAACGGTTGCAGATAGGTACAAACATGCTGCTTATAATAACAAGCACTAATGACATGCTTTTTAAATTTATCAACATCGATGACCTAGAACGACCTTGAACTACCCAAAAAGGGGTTTGTAGTAAATTTTTGCAATATTTGAATGCGGCGCACATTTCAAAACTGAATTACGATGAAATTGCTGGAAATAGACCAAGACAACCTACGTATGAAATTTTCAGCATTAAACGTGGATTTTAGCAGCCTAAGTCCCGATTCTCTATGTTCAAGGAGGCCGGCGCAGGTGGGCGTCAAATACAGCTACGCCCAATAAATGGTTATTTTAACGCAATTATGTCATGTAGCGTGAAAACGGTTGCAGATAAGCACAGACATGCTGCTTATCATAACAAGAAATAGTGACAAGCTTTTTATTGGTGTCAACGTTGATGATTTTGAATGACCTTGAACCCCCAAAATAGGGTGTTTTAGTGATTTTTTTGCGATTTCCGGTTGCGACACACATTCTAAGAGTAAATTGTGCCGAAATGGCTAGAGATGGACTTGGACAACCTGCGTATGACATTTTTAGCATAGAGCCACATTTTTTAGGAATCTAAGTTTCGATCACTTAATTCAAGGAGTATTCCGTACGGTGGCCTCAAATTTAAGTACTCTTTCAAGATGCATTAATATCTTATTGCTGTAGGCCTACACCGATTGCCAAAGTGGCAGAACCGCTGCTATCGCGCGTCACGTGAGCTTTGCTCAAATTACTTGTCGTTACATTCGCTGCACGGTTTTGTTTTTGATTTGCTCGCTGATTTGCTTCTGTGGTTTACTTCAGAAGCAAAAAGATATACAAAACTACAATGGTGTAAAGTAAGCACTAACATAATTTCACGTTTTCGTTATTTTTTATTCTTATCGCAATCGTTTAGGCCTCTATGCGGTTTAGGGCCTACATTTTTAAAAATTACAAATCGACATAAATTCAAACCTTGCATCTTTTTGCTGTTTAGTTTTCTGTTACATTTTGTTGTCACTTAATATCTGAAATGTGTTGAAACAAAGAACTGGTTGAGTTTTGAATCTTTCCTTTTTACAAAATTGATGATGGATGGTGAGCATATTGTCCGGCCACACAACCAAAGAATAAATTCATTTGGACGTAATTTACTTTTTTTAGCGAATAACCATTGTAGGTGTCAAGGTAAGCAATAATTTAATAGCAATCAGAAAAGTCGGAAAATGCGAAGTTAGAACCATATACAAATACGAGAAGCAAGACCAGATTTATCAAAACCAACACGGAGCACTGGTTGAAGTGTCGCTTTAACACAATAATATGTTGTAGGCCACTGCTTTGTACTGTTGTCTATTCGTACCACAGTACTGCGTTGTACTGCGTCTGATGTGGCAGTTAATATTAAGTACTTCGAGATACCGGAGTACATTAATAATTGTGTGGCTTGTAGATCTATAGAGCATTTTGTTTGGCTTTTTTGCTCTGTGTTTTGACAGCAGTTTAACGGTTGCACAAGAGCTAACGGCGCTGTTAGCCTGTCGTCTAACGAGCAGCACACTGTCTTTCGTGTTTTGTTTTTACTTAATTGCTATATTGTTATATTATACGTTAGTTACAAGTAACGAATGATCATAGTTTTTACAGGCACAGTTTTATTAAATCAATGTTATAAATAGGCAGTTATTTGGATGCCAAACAACGGTTTTTATATTAAATTTAATTTGCTAAAACAATACTAGGTTTTTATTTGTCTAAGCTCTACAAAAAGACCAAAAGTGGTTTTCGCTTTTTATGCATTGTCTGAAACAACTTACTTGATTAATTTAGCAATATTCTAAACTATACGTTTAGCGTCATTTAAAACTTTTCCGTTAGCACTGTTCTGCCAACTCTGAAGCTTCTTAGAAATTCCACTGTCTCGAATATGTATCGATCGATTATTCAATTGAAATGAAATGAGTTCGATTGACAGCCGGCTGCTGTTGGCCGTCTGTTAGGTGAGCCGGTGCCCGAAGTCACGTGGTTCAAGAACAAGAAGAAGCTGAAGAAGAGTAAGAGGACGAAGATGTGGACGCAGGCTGAGACGGGCGTCTGCACGCTGGAGATCAGTGACGCTACGGCTGAGGACAGCGGACAATACACGGTCCAGCTCGACAACGAAGTACGTCTAGTTACCTTACCTTACCTTACCTTACCTTACCTCCGGGGTGGGCAGGCTCTTACACCTGCCCAGCGCTGAGGCCGTATCAGTTCGGCCCAATGCACGTCCCCGAATGTAACCGCTAGGTTACAGGTAGCGGCTATAAAGCCGTAGTCGGCTGTGAAGCCGAAATCAGCACAAGAGCACTGGTAACGTGTAGCAATCTGCCTACACGAGTTTGGTCAGCTCTTAGTTGGCTCCTCGTCTCCAGATTGTAGAAATCTTTCGGGTCATCGGTGCAAAGCCCCACCACCACGGCAAGGTGGCTGACCACGGTGGGGGTACGCCTAGTTATTCACTGCGGCTTTCAGCCGGAACATAGCAACATTACTGTTTCAGCGAACGTCTCATCTTTAATCTAGGTTCTGAGAATGCAGACATTTAGGTTTCAGGCACACAGTTTAAACCAATGGTCATTTTTGTAAGTGGTTTTGTTCTTGATTAAGTGACTGATTTACTGCATAGTACGCAGTGTGCAGCTGATACTGGCAACATTTGTTACATGGCATGACAATAAAAAGGTTACATTTTTACGCGCGGCAGCAGAATGCTTCGCGCGTCTTTGCCATCGTCTGGGTGTCTGTCTGTCCGTCCGTCTATCCGTCTGTCTGTCTGTCACACTCGTGAGCTGTATCAAAACGGTGCAAGCTAGGATCACGAAATCTTCACCGCGGACTGCCCCAAGGTCTCTAGTTTATCGTGACAAAATTTCGTGCCACTGGGTGCAGGGGTTCCCCTCGAACGAGGGCGTCGAAGAGGGGTACCCCCCTTAAAAGACGTCATTTTGCCGTTATTGGCTCGAATAATGTGAAAACGGTTGCAGATAGGTACATACATGCTGCTTATCATAACAAGCACTGGTGACAGGCTTTTTGGATTCATGAACATCGATGACCTTGAACGACCTTGAATCCCTCAAAGAGAGGTTTTTAGTGAATTTTTCGCAATGTTTAGATGCAGCGCACATTTCAACACTAAATTGCGACTAAATGGCTGGAGATAGACCAAGACAACCTGCATATGAAAGTTTCAGCAT
>Ga0209454_1001555_pt1 | contig 14549 bp, 7 predicted proteins | sample WorMetHERISLAND1_2_FD_187400 | JGI IMG/M metagenome (GOLD analysis project Ga0209454, IMG submission 187400) | Marine gutless worms symbiont microbial communities from Max Planck institute for Marine Microbiology, Germany - Olavius geniculatus... | ecosystem: Host-associated > Annelida >...
CATATAATCAACAATAACTGCCATCATAGCTAGCATAGAAATCTATTAGCCTGTCGTCAAAATAATTATTTATTTACAGTAGTGATAGAATGGCAACTACAGCGTAGTTACTTGAATTCATTCGATTGTCAAATCACCGTAGTTTAACAAAATATTGGAACTTTTGCTTCATGGAATTTGGTAAATTAACATAAATTTACCTATGTGCGTTAATTATTTTAGCACGTGTTAATTTTTTTAACACGCATTAGTTTATTAACGCATTAATGCATTAATTAATGCATTAATTTGACAACTCTAGTTTCAAGTATTTCAATATAACCAACTTGGGCGAGCCAAAATGTGGTTGCCCAGAGAGCCAAACCTAAAATGCAGTCATATGTTTTGACAAAATCTAGACCCAATCCACGCTAGAGGAGACTAATTCACATCGTCATATACCCATCATTATTCACAGTATCAGCACATCAGCCCACTCTCGATGAGAAATCTGCATTTAGAGTAAATCAATCATTTAGTCGTAAGCTGAATTGTGCTAAAGCACGAAGTAGCTTTTTTCAAAACTCAACAGACAACTCTTCATAATTTGTGGGGCTAGAAAATCAAAATTTCAATTTTGGGTCTTTAATAACACATGGGATTAGAAAACCAAGCAAAAACAGTGCAGCTTGTCTTTCTGAAAGGGCAAACAATGTCACAAAAATTGTCAAAACAAAAAAAACCAACTCACTGCGTTTTATAGTCTACAATGCCATCCTGTGCTATTATTTCGCCATCTTCTTCAGCAGTGCTTGTAGAGTGCTGTACAGGATGAAAGCTGAATGGCCTTGGAGTGCTGTTTGCACTGCCTAATGAAGCCAAGGTGACATTATTGGCCCTCACAACACTGCATTACATCCAATAAGACCATGCCATAACAACAAAAAGAAATATTTTACAGATTATAATGCATATAAAACAAAAATCAAAATCAGACAAAACGCTGGCAATGGGCAAATCATATAGTTATCTCAAAACCAGGTTAGTATAGACTTGGTATTAAACCAACCATACAGCTGGATTTAACTCTGTGGACTGAGAATGCACAGTGAGAAAATAATAAATTCTGTATAAAAGTTAGAAATAAGCAGATTGCAAAACTGTTAGAACACTAGTTAAGTTAGTCAACGGTGCAAGTTGTTAATGCAGCCAAATATCTGGACATCCGCACTGACATGAAGAAAACACCATAAAAGGGAATTAGATCTCATGCAGTAAATCTTGATCAATCTGGAATCTTCACATCACTAAAAATAATAAAAATGCAACCAGAATAAAACTTTAATCAATAGAAAGCAATAACATGATACAAAAAGTTCGATATTACAATAAATACTAAACAGCACTAAAACGGTGTTAATTCCTCACAGTGAACATGACCAGAAACATATTGCAATTTTAAAACTTCTCAAAAAAATAGTACAACAGATGATCCCATTCACAAAGATTAAAGCAAAAAAATATAGCAAATCTCAAAAATACTGGAACTCTCTAGTAGTGAAAATGTTAACTCACGAAACACCAGTAAAGCTAGATTTGGTTGGCGATGAATTATGCCGTGCACTTAAGCCACTGTCCTGCGTCTCTTGCAATGGAAATGTGACATCGAGGCTCAGACCGACCACCCTGCAATCATAGACGTACTCATTAACTTCAATGTGTCAGTAATTGTAAGTAAAAAAATGAAAGCTGTTGAATGTTGACAGTTTTCCAGAACAAAGTGTTGGAATAGCAATGCAATGCAATGCAGCATGTCGACAGCTATGGAACAACCCGATGATTGAGATCCAACAGAAAATGGCGTCTTTGTTTGTTTAGGCTGTGGCATTGTGACTTGATTACTTAAGTGTGCCGAATATAAGCACTCTTACTCACGCACTCACTCACTCAAATAAATATGCATTAGATACAATGGCATTCAGTTTCCATTTACACCAAGCTGTACCAAAATAGTACACATTATTTAAGAAAAACCTGCAGACCACAATAAGAAAGAAAAATTAACGCTGTGATGTGAATGAATGAACATGTATTATAGTATTGCCACCAAAAGGCAGGATTATGACAATACGAAAAATATACTGAATGTAGAGTCAAATGCAAGTTTAGTAAAAGCGTTATAATCCTTGACCAAGTAAATAATTATATTGGAAGTAAAATGAAAGCATGACTAAGCAAGTAAATACAAAACAAATCTCAGTATGAGTTGTCGTTTCATGGCAAGTAACAATTACCTGAGATGTGGAAAATGCGATGTCCACTCGCAGCACTCACAACACAGATGCGACGGACCCAACACGCTGCTTTCATACAACATGAAGTCAATGCCATCAAACAACTCCTGCACTTTCTTCGACTCTTCACGGTCAAATTCCTGACAAAAACAAACAACTGACAAGACATTTTCACCACTCACCAAGTTTCTGTTAAGGAATTGCCAGCAAATCATATTGCTATTAAACCACCAAAAGATGTCACTAGCTGCAATCGGTAACAGATTATTAAGCTAGTTTGCTATTATGTACCAAAATGCTACAGCGTCCTCATGGTTATAGCACTAATTGTGACAAAAATTTCCATAACTTGACTAATGAAAATGTTATTATTAATAATGCACATTCTGAAATAAGAAAATCTTAAACTGTTTAGGCAAAAATAATTGCGCTGCCATAATGCGCATAAGCTTGCAAATATTGTGTCAAATGACACACAAAAAATGACTAACATAAAATGGCAAGTCAGCCACACCTTGTGATGTGCAAGCCAGCCAATTTAAGCCAAATTTAGCCAGTTATGCAGCTGTGAAACCTTCTAAGCCAGCCAAATGTGACATAAGATATTGGCTTGAAGGCCTAAATTTCGATCAAGTTTCCACACCCCAATCTGCTAAAACTTAACTTTTCAACACTATCATCACCACATATATTATTAGCAAAATTTCAATATTATCTTAACAGCAGAAAAATTATATTTTACACAAACTTTTAGTGCAGTAGTCACCAGTACTATATAAAACTCACAAACAACAGACGATCAATTGTAACAAAGACATCAAAACAGCCAGTCTTTCTGAATACATAGCTGTAATTCACAATGAAATTTCCACATTAGTGTAAAAGTAACCAAGCACAAAGTATCGGAATAATCAGTGAACTGTGGTAATGCTGACGATATGATTGAGATCAGCTGAGCTTACATCCTCGCAGAATGAACAGACACTGCTGCGATCAGTGAAGTTGCCGGTGACACTGCAAACTGACGAAGTACGCGAACTGCTGGCTAAGCCTGATCTTGGTGAAGGCCCGATGGACATGGACATGCCACTCCATGCTGCCCATTGCTGCTGTGCACTAACTCACCAACATCAACAACACAGAACTCAACAATCAGTAAATAAACTTTTAAAAAACCAACAAAAAATAACGATGAACTGGAAGACATACAGCTGGGCAAGAGTGGCAATAGCCGACTAAAATGGCAACGGCCAGACTGAGTGATAGCATGCCGGACTGGTGACCGTGAGGTTACTGGTTCAACTCTCACCCGGTACACTGCCAAATAATGACCTCGGGCTTGGGCAAGTTGTTCACACATGTGCTTCTGTTCAGCAAGCAATATAATTTATTACTGGCCAAAGAGCAGTGAGGCTCTGTGGCTGGGAAGATAACCGTAGGTCTGGCATAGCAGTGGACATGCATCATGAGCTCAATGGCCATAGAAAGAAAGATAAGCACCCCTCCTATGCCCCTTGTGGGGTATGCCACCCCCTTACTTTTACCTACAGCTAAGATGACTGTCGTAATTGCCAAAACTTACATCCAATTAACCAGCATCCTTCTTACACACATAGCAAATAACATCAACGTATGCTAATGTGCAGTAGATTTCAGTGAAAAGTTTACAATCTAAGCTTGACATTTTGATACAAGATCAGCATGTGATGTGACAGACATAAAAGAGAGACAAACCATAGCTAAAAATCTCCAGCACAGTTGCTATGTTAATATGCTCTAAGCCAAATAAGAGGCTTCAGAAAAATCCTGCATATAATACAGCCCTGAACGGTCTTTTAAATAATGCATAACACACTGTCAAATTGCTACTATACTGCCATAGTTCAATAATTGCACTGCAACTTGTCAAAAATTAAGCATAAACTACTCGTTAAATTGTATCGTTTAACATTTTAGACTGTACATCAATAATTTAGAAAAATGTAATTAATTTATTTCACATTTTGCACAATATGTCAACAAGACAATGATGCCGCAGCTCGCTTACCCTTGCTTATTATCATTAACAGTGGAAGTGTGGACCGTTGCTGTCGGCTCTGGCATTATATCATCAGCCAAACGTTTTCTACAAACAATTCAACAAAGTACTAAATACACAAAAATTTCCCATTCACTACCACACACTGTTTGTTATCTAAAGGTTTTCCATCACATAATGCAATAATATAATAATAGTAATATCATTTGGCTGTTGTGACACTGAAGCCATTAATCTGAATGACACTCCCCCAATTTCTGTGTCCCAACCAAATATCTGCTACAAATTATCCAATTACCTAAGAAAAAATAACATTTGCATTCATTCAGTACAAAATACGACAATAATAGAGCATTAGAAACTTTCAGTGGCTCCAGATTATACAAATTAAGTTGTAATATTTACAGAAAATATTACAAAACAATAAATACTATGCTGAACAACTTGATGTTCGTGATGTTGAAAAATTCTCAAACTGAATTAAACATTATATAGTCATTTTTGCTCACACAGTTTGAATATATGCTGTGTTTAAAACAGTGCATCGCAACACATTGGCTATCAACAGATTGACAGTTTAGGGAGAGTGTGTAACATTACACAGTTGGCTGAACAGTTCACTATAGTTTACTCACACTTGCAAAGGAATGCTCTTTCTGACATAGCGACCTGTCATACTCTTCTACACTCTATGTAATGACTAACGTGCTGTCAAATCTGCAGACATCCATTGCCAGATATGAAGACTGCTGTGGAACTTGTGGATGAAATATAATGCTACAAAGCAATCCACATCAATACAGACTACTTATTGCAAAGTTAATGTCTAATATTTTCATTCTTACCTATTTCTGCAATCTGCATTAATGCATGACATTGAAAGTTAACGTTATTACTTTCACTTTTAAGTCATTAACGATGACCAAAAATTTAATTATACCTTGACGTTTTAACTTCCACGAGAAGTCTATATCTGAAAAATGTAAACATCATTTCTTCATCTGGTTCTTGGCACAGTAAGTAACAAATGTGCCAAGAAAACAGTTGTACGCGTGACTGAGTTGGTCACTGCCTTCTTCACGGTTCATAGCTCGTTGTCCTTCCTTGCAACTCTTTGATCCATCTGGTTGCGCTGTATGGTTCTCTATCAATCAACGACGAGTCGACCCAGTTCATCACATGGTTTTTTTGTAGAGCATAATCAGTGTCACGCATACCACTGTTTTCTTCTGACGAAGACTTCTGACAAAAGTCAAAACATCAAGATATAATTAAATTTTTGGTCATTATTAATGAATTAACACTGAAAGTACATTCGGCCAAATGAAACAATTCGTTGAGATTAACTTTATTATGTGTTACAACTGTCACATAACATAAAACACATAATAAACTGTCATCTTTCAATATCTTTTAAGTAGCAGAACTGAACAGACAATCAGATGCATGCAGAAACGGTGGCAGTCAACTCGTCACACAACAACTCATCTCAGTCACAATGTAACATAAAATTAAAATTAACATTCTAAAAACGATCAACTTGTCATATAATAATAACTGTGACGAACGAGATTACTGCAAGACCAGTGACTACGAGAACGACAACCAGCGTGACATCAAACCCATTACTTATAATAACTATCACATCAACACTACATTTATTTATTTATTTATTTCACCACTGACATTGACAACACCAGCAACACAAATAAAACAACAAAATGCCAGCCAAGGATAGAAAGGCTCCAGAAGGAACACTAACATCTACCCTAAAGCATGGCCATTAGTAAAATCAAGATCAAGTAACAATAATAAAGAGGCTGATAATGTATTCAGTCAGCAACCTTACTGCATACTGCGCGGATACCACACCTTCACGTTACTGAACCGAATATGCCGCGCGCTTCCCTGGCAACCACGAATCTGGCTGTTGTAAATTGTTAAACGCTTGCACTAAGATCATTATATATTACACAACAACCAGTAACATACCGTTCTATTACATGTAACGTCAAACACAACGAAAACTCCAGGACAACGCTACACTACAATTAAAACTAAAATATCAACTTTCGACGATCGCAAATACGAAAGTAAATATAAACAAATGGCAAATAGTAGATCCGCAGCAAAAATATCTAACGTAACGTATGACGTTTTCAGTTTTTTAGCGCTAACTCGTAAGGTGGAAGTCGCGACCAGTCGGCGGTCTGTGGTTACGCAACACGTTTTATCAAACGTGCATTGCGGCCGAACCGCTTTAGTTAGCGACATACTTTTTATTGACAGCCTATAGTTACTTACCAACGCCCTATAAAACGGTACCACCGCCGATCTCCTACGGACACCGGGACACCTGTTGTCCCAAAATAGTGATTCTTACACGCATGACGTATTACGGCTAAACCGATCGGCATAATGGTTAGGCCTACCATTAACATGCTAAAAAGAAAACAGTCGTACGCGTGACTGAATTCAATTTGGTAGCTGCCTTTGATGTCCACGATTGCCTACAGTCCTGCAAATAGGGGTAATGAGCCTCCCATTGCAAACTGCGGGCAAACCGCTGCTGATAGCGACATGGTCCCTATTTGCAGCCTAAACAAACTTAACGTCCTATGAGACGGTATCACCTCCAACATGTCTCTCCCAAAAAAGGATTGAGATCCAACCTGACAAAAAGTGTACGTTTTTTTATTGCTAAGAAGTAGGGTCAGCTAAATGGCTATCCTAGCAACAGTTGAGCTTCTTGTTAATAACCGACAACATAGTGTCAGCCTGAGTCTATTAACACTTTGCCGTTGCAAATACAAAGGCGTCATGCTGTTGAAATATTTGGGGGACGGAAATTGTCACCGGCCTGATGATGAATAGGTCCCGAGCAAGGCGCAAGAGGCAGAAGCGCTTGAGCACCGAAAGGGGTGGGATCTAAGGAGGGGCACTTTAGCCCTTCCCCAGCATGGGGCACTGGATATACCACAGAAAATTTTTCAAAGAAAAAATAAGGTTGAAATTGCACATTTTCGTGCATTTTTGCAAGATAAAAATAACAGGGTCTGCAAATCACGTACGAGCGCCGAAGAGTGGGGGGCTGGGACTGTGGGAGGGTCAGCGTAGCCCCTGCCCAGTGTGGGGGTATAAAGGCTGTCCCCAATGCGGAAGTTGTAATTTTCATGCACTGGGAGTAGATACCCTATTCCAAAAAGTGTTACATGTGCACAATGTGTTTAAACAAAATCTGTCCTCCTTTAAAAATAATCAGTGGAAGGGGTGAAGCCCCCATGGCTCATGGGTGCGATGCCACAAAGGAAATTGAGACAAACTTATTAAACACAACAGGTTTTTACGGTTTACTTTAGGCTGAAATAAATCTAAACTTCTGAGCTTTTAAAATGCCAAACAGCCATCACACTTAAGTCGACCAAACCATGCAGATTACTTAACGAAACTGCCAAAATAAATGTACCAAGCTACACGACGGCAGGGTGAACGTCGAAGGAAAGTCACACAAATAAGTATAGAAGAAAACAGCCCTAAAGAGAAACCAGCAAGGAACTGCATCAATGATATCCTGAAGGCAGTGAATTACTTACTCATTGGAGCAGTTTTTAAGAGAACTGCCAAGCTTGGAGTGATGGTTCATTCAGAGTACAACGATCAGTATTGATGAAAGACTGCAAGAAATTTACTAATAAGCCGTTTCAACTCAAACAAGAATTACACTACAGTGCTGAATTAACCATGGTGCAAATTATGCACCTCTGACTTTAGGGGACTTGCAATTTTACAGTATAATTATCATACATGTGAAATTTAATAACAAAAATGTAAGATCTTTCACACACATTAAATTCTTTTTTATTAAAATAAACTGTACATATGTGTACTTAGTTAATAATCTTTGTAATTTAGTATCATTTTGAAGTAAAAAGAAATAATAATTGATGTTTCTAGCATTTAAAAATTGCTATAAAATGTTAGTCCAGCACTGAATGATAAATGGAAATAGCAGGCATAAAAAACATAATACCACAAAATAAGTCACACCTCGACATGCAAGCCAAACTGAACTCTGAATAGGCAAAATGGCAATAACAGAACGGATAAAAATTCAGAAATGACGCTAATATAAAGAAACATGCAAAGACATATTATACACATTGCCTACATAGAGGGGTGCATTAAACTAGTGGAATATCACATGCTTCACCATAGAGTAAAACTTCTAATAAAGGCCGGGTCACCAATAAACGCCGGGTCTCAAATAATCACCGGGTCTCCAACAATCGATGGTCCCAAACTAACGTTGGGTACCAGTCACAATACACCAGTATAGGCCTCCATTTGTCAATTTGCTATGAAATCGCGTAAGCCCTACAGAAGAACAATTGAAAAAAACACTAACAAAAAAACCTGCACAGTATGTTCATTGCACAATAGTTTTCAATCCAAATTTACCACGCAATGTATATACTCCCTAATGATAAAAATACAATCAATTTCTGAATTACCGGTATTACAAATAAAAGACCAGGTTAGCTTTTCGCTGACATCTTGACATATACTGTACGAGGTATGCGAGTGAGATTGAAATTAAGTTGGAGATTGGAATAATCAGATAATTTACAATTGAGACAAACAAGACGAGACTTTCAAATTTCAGAGACCAGTTATAAGAGGTCACTTCACTATGACATGTGGATGCTGTTAGTGTTCGACGGTATTATAAGTTGGATGTGATAGAACAGGCCCAATGTGGGCCTCATGCATATTTAGAGATTGGCAGTGGTTAGTATAATGGACATTCGATAGGCACGCAAGAATGAATGCCGTCGCTCGTGGACAAAATTTGAAGTATTTAAGAGAGGTTGTGTAAACATTAATTTCCCTGACTGATGGGTACCAGTATTTTGCCATTTGTACAGGACACAAATAAACGCCATGTCTCCAATAAGCGCCGGGTCTCTATTAAACGACAAGGGGTTTTTGTCACATGAACAAATAAACAACAGAGGTATTTATTAGAAGTTTTATGGAGATGCAAAAAATCACAGATGCTTGCAGTCTGCATGATCCAAGATCATTTTCCCTGACTTTTCAAAAATAAATGCAGGCAGCACAGTAGGCTAGATCAAGCAACTAGACTGTTTTTGGAAATGCTTAGCCTTGATCACGGAAAAATAATCATGTTGAACACTCAGACATTGTTCATGACTACATTTCTCTGCAATGATTGTGCGTAATCAATTACATAACTGTCCAGTTGCTCAATCTACACAAAGTATTTACATTCAGTTTTTACATGCCACCTGGTACTGTCTTCAACAACCGTCAACTGTCATAAGAAATCCTCGTGCTGTCCTAATAACTTTTCTGTTTGTTCCTCCGAATACATTATCATCATATGACGCAGCTTTGTTTCTGAATTCTGCAAAAATAATGCACACACACACACACACGCACAAGAACAATGATAAACTACTATAACTTCTGGAGAACAAGGCTCAGTGGGTGCCAGATTCACCCAAGAACCAAATCATTCAGCAGTGACATACTAACATTTAGAAAATTCCTTTCAAAAAGAGAAAGTCCAAGAAAAAATCATTAACATTTTGTAGTACCATACTTGGAGCAGGGCCTATGAAAATTGTTATAATATCTGATCACTTCATCGGATTTAACCCTGGCTGATGTGTTGCATTACATTCAATGGATTATCGTGCTCCGACAAAATGCAAGAAATACTGTCAAACGTAAATTATGTTTGCAGTCCACTATAATTCAACTAAATAAAATATGTCAGTAAATCCATTTTTTCTACCTTAAGCACTACTTGTCACCCCTTATGCAGTTTGCAAAAAACATCAGTTACACGCAAACACATGATCACCATATATCTTATATGTTGCCAAAATCTGCATACTGCACATTTTCTGGACATACAGGGGTTGTATGTGTATACAGAAATTATGTTAATAATTATACTACACTGCTGTCCTAACTGTACAATGACACTTCTATATAATTAAGTAAATAACAAATAAAAAGATATGCCTCACACATGGTTCCTACTATGCTGCAGAATTCATTTTTCCTGACTTTTCCCTGACTTTCCAGGACAAAATGAATCGTTTTCCCCGACTAATTTGTTCACATGAAATACCAATTGAGACGTCAACTTTTAATCGCTTGCAATCACACCAAAAACAAGGGTGGCGAAACACATTTAAAAGTGGAGATACAAATAATCTGTGAGCGAAGCAAGCAGAAAGAATTTTGAACTGTTTTACACAGTCCGCCTTAACAGTTCAAATTTTCTTCTGTATCTCTGTTAACTTTTGCACCCTGCTAATTTGATTTTCCCTGACTTTCCCTGACCATAGGAACCATGCTCTCACAGCCATAAACACTGTGCACTATTAAATATTTCAGCTTGCATACAAAAACTTATACTGCATTTTAAACAACATGCAAGAAAATATACTAGTACATATGCAACGCACCTGTATGCTTCACTGATGGTAGTGGCATTCCCTTTGTATGTTTAGCTATGCCTGAAATGTGAAACTTTCTCGTTTCTTTCCTGGATGCATCGTGAGACAAATCATCAAAAAATCTCGACTTCTTTTCCATTCTTTGCTTGAAGGCACTTTTACTTGAACGTTCTCTGTATACTGGACAGTTGATTTCTTTGTTATTAGATGCAACAGGTTTGCTTCTTGAACTTGTACTGCTGTTCCTCTTGTGAGCAGATTTGCATCCATCAGATGCTAGCTCTTTGCCATTAATTCTGTCCCAAAATCGATTATCAGTCTCATATGTAGACAAATGCTGCCTGTGCTTAAAACTGAAGCTGTCTTTCTGATCATGCTTACTCTGAGACACTTCATGTGAACCACTGTTACTCCTCCTATGTTTGCTTTCTCTTTTGTCAAAAGCTGAGATGTGACGGTCTCCACGTGATGAATTCTCATTCCTGCTATGAATGTTACGAAAGTCATGACATGAGTTACTGTCTGAAGACTGAGCCTTAACACGAACAGTATGCATCTTTCCTTTTCCTTCACATGTACGATGCTGATGTGTTGGTGAAGATAAGTCTTCTTTATGATGCTCTTTTATATATGACAATGAATTATGCAACAGACATCAAGCACATAGTCACCTTGTCATAAAACGACGTGAACTGTGCAAACAAGTTTAAAACTGAACATATTCTCACCTTGGATGCCAGACATAAATACACTCAAACATGTCAAAGTGACTTCACAAATAAACAAGAAAGCCCAGCTGTCACCAGAGAAGACACACTACAGCATATATAAAGTCGATAATTTTCATCTCATCTGAAACAGCGTATGCCACTTCCTATTAGTGATAAATAGTAACCTTGGCCCTACCTCTCACTATTTCCAAGATATGGCCAGTTTTCCACCAAAAAAACACATTTTACCTACCCTCTGCATTCAACTCCAAATTTAAAAATGTTCCAATTGCACTGCATCCCCCAAATTTTGTATGCAGAGAGCCTCGACACAGGATTAATTACTAGTGCAAAAAGTTTTCCCCAATGACCTACCTGTTAGCCACAATACATCCTTGACATACAGACAGATGGATGACAGACACATCGTGCCATAGACGAGGTATACTACGTACCTGTAGTGCATCAAAAATGACAAAGCTTTCTACTTTCCTCTGCACATCAAGATGAAAAAATGGACAAAATGTTAACAAGCCTAAGCAAAAAATATATAAGCTATTACCAGAACTTGTGTTGCGTTTCTTGCTATGAGGAGCAGATGAAGACTTGGTTGCATCACGAGTATCATATCTTGCAATGAAAGGCAGTGTTGGCAAACTGTAACTATCCATTCGGTCTTCATTACATTCCTAGAAAAAAAACCATTTACACTGTGCAGCAAAAAAATGGACCGCTAAAGTTTTTCGCCATTTTCTCAGCAACCATTTGGGATTTTGATATCAAACTTTACTGCTTTATTTAGAGAAACCTTGTATATTTAATCGCCAGGTAAAACGTGATTCTGTTTAAAAACGCCGAAGTTATAGACTTCTTAACATGACCACCTACCGAATTTCCAGCATTCAAAAATGTTCAAGCTAAAAATGCTATTTAATTTTCGAAAACTGGTTACACGTTACTGCTGATGTCATTACAGTGACGTTATGATAAACAGTAATTTATATTGTTTATAAATTATTCCTAAATTATGGTTCCTTATAAAGCAATCGCCGGCTGCTCACCAGATTCATCTTCCAGCAGGACGGCGCATCAGCACACAGTTCACAACGCCGCACAGCGCACAGAACTGGCTGCGGGCCAGCTGTCCAGATATCACCACAAAAGACCAATGGCCTCCAAATTCGCTGAATGCAAACCCAATGGACTATCATGTATGGTGTGCAATGTTGGAGGCTTACTGGAAGCTTAAATCAAAGCCAAAAACAAGCGCCGAACTCGCGGAAGCGCTTCTAGGGCAATTTGCCACAAGGACTGATCGACAAGGCTGTAAAAGATTTCTCAAATAAGGCGACTGGAGGCTGGTGTTGTAGCTTGAAGCTGGCGGTGAACACTTCGAACATTCGCAGTGACAATGGAATTCTGGCATCTGATCATTATTTAACTGTGTTGTTTCAACGATGTTATTAAATTGGTGTTGTATAGCCGGAACATTTTTGAATGCTGAAAAATTGGTAGGTGGTCATGTTAAAAAGTCTGTAACTTCGTCGTTTTTCAACAGAATCACATTTTACTTGGCAGTTAGATGTAGAAGGTTTTAGTAAATGAATCTGTAAAATTTCAAATTAAAAGTCCAAATGGTTGCTGTGAAAACAGCGAAAAACTATAGGGGTCCACTTTTTTGCCACACCCTGTATAATAAATGCAGATAAAGACAGCAAGCTACAACTAGCAACAGCAGACACATGCACAATGCTTGCTTCAAAACATTTGTGAAAGCATTATGACTGCGAAGAACCATCATTAAATCTAACTATGAAAACAAGTAATTTGAGCAAAGCTCATGAGACATGACAGCTTTAGCAGTTCACTTCACCCACTGTCTTGGTCTATATCCAGCCATTTCATCGCAATTCACTCTTGAAGTTTGCACCGCAGCCGAAAATCACACAAAAACACAAAAATACTTATTTAAAGGGTTCAGGGTCATTCGAGGTCATCGATGTTAATATTGCTAGAAAGCTTGTCACTAGTGCTTGTTATGATAAGCAGCATGTCTATGCCTATCTGCAACTGTTTTCATGCTAGATGAGCCAATATCGGCAAAATAACCACTTTTTAGAGGGGTACCCCTCTTTGACAGTCAAGTGTGCAGGCCCCCTTGAACATAGGGGTTCGGGACTTAAACTATGAAAATCTGTGTTTGATGCTGAAAATATCATACGCAGGTTGTCTTGGTCTATATCCAGCCATTCCGTCGCAATTCACTCTTGAAGTGTGCGTTGCAGCCAAAAATTGAAAATTTTTTTAAAAACCCCTTTTGAAGGTGTTGATAAAACTAAATAAGCATGTGACCAGTGCTTGTTATGATAAGCAACATCTCTGTACCTATCTGCAACTGTTTTGACACCAGAAGAACAACAGCGGCAAAATAACATCTTTTAAGGGGGTACCCCTTTTTGACACCCTTGTTTGAGGGGAAACCCTTCACCCAGCGGCACCAGATTTCATCACGAAAGTCCTAGGGGCAGCCCACAGTGAAGATTTCGTGATCCTAGCTTGCACCGTTTTGATAAGGATGCAGAGTGTGACAGACGGACAAACAGACAGACGCCGAGGCCAAGACGTGCAAAGCATTCTGCTGTTGGGTGTACTTAGTTGATGTCTAAACCAGTCAGTTCATTATTTACTTCTACACTATCGCTGTTCTGCCCTACAAGGGGTATTTGATTATTTGACTTCAAAACTTAACCAAAACCAACATTATATTTATTAACATGAAGTCAATATTTCTGCCTAAAATTTACACAGCTGACATTCACAAAAAGGACCAAGCACAAAGTATAAACTATCAACAGCCTTCTTAACTACATTACAGTTCATATTACTACAGTAAAACTTCGTTATAATGGACTCGGTTAAAACGTACACTCGGTTACAACGTACTGACTTTTACAGTCCCGTCAAACTTCCTATTCTTTAGCATAGGACGTCTGCTGGATATAACGTACTCGGCTATAACGTACCCTCGGTTATT
>Ga0209454_1001556_pt1 | contig 14543 bp, 7 predicted proteins | sample WorMetHERISLAND1_2_FD_187400 | JGI IMG/M metagenome (GOLD analysis project Ga0209454, IMG submission 187400) | Marine gutless worms symbiont microbial communities from Max Planck institute for Marine Microbiology, Germany - Olavius geniculatus... | ecosystem: Host-associated > Annelida >...
ATCATATATAATGTTGTTTTATATTAGCTTAATAGCCTTGATCTTAACAAGTATTTTAACTTTGCTTTTGATACATATATTAACTGCTTTTAACTAATTTTAACCACGTTTGGCATTGAATGGCCTATTTTGTGCTGATGTGCCGTTAAGAAACTACTCACTCACGACTTCCAGTTTTCGGTCCGCTGATCCGCCTCTCGACGTCATGACTTCCGATCCGCTGCAGATGATCCTGTACGCGCGAGAGACCGTTCTCTCGTGACCCGGGTCGTCGCACCAAGCAGCAGCATTGTTGAAGTTTAATGACATCGCAGTCGTAATTCGCTTAAAATTTGGTCTTGCGATGATGCTGTGGTGACGCCAGCGACGTCTGTGAATGTTTCTGTGTTTTCAGACGTACATGTTTCCGACGCAAGACTTGCACGGTCACCAGTCGGTGCTTGAGGACGGCACACTGCTAATCAGCTCCGTTCAGACGGACGATGCCGGCGTATATCTATGCAAGGGACTCAGTATTGCTGGCACAGCCGTCGCCAAGGTCCGACTAGACGTACAAGGTAAGCGCTTCTTATGTTCTCTTTATAAGCAGTGGCGTCGACAAGAGAGGCCCAGGGGCCCAGCCTCTCCCCCTTGATTCCCCAGACAAGACATAAACACACGTTTAAACTGCATAAATTTGGTCAGATGATTCGCAGGAAAATCATTAAAATTGTTGCCACCAAATCTCGTACTTTTTAGCTATAATGCAGCGAATTCGATTTCAGCGGGGGCTCCACCCCAGACTCAGCTCGTGGAGCTCACAGCGCTCCCTCGAATCCCTTAGCTGCATTTTTGGGGCCCTAATTCTAAGGGGCGAAAGGGTAGAGTAAAAAAGAGAAAAAGAGAAGAGAGGGGAGAAAAAGGAAAAGAGAGGGAAGTGAGGTGACGAAAGAGGGAAGGGAAGAGGAAGAAAAGGAGGCCAGGCCCCCAGTACTCGTTTCTGGCTATGCCACTGAGCTCTGTCAACGGTGACGATTAAGTAAGTAAATTTATATAGCGCACATAATGTCGGCGAACAACTCGCCGAATCTGAGGCGCTAGGGTGAGGCGGGGCAACAGAAGTGAGGTGACAAAAGTGAAAGTGTGCTGCTCTGTATTGCGTGCATGTAGAGGTGGATGCTCGTCTACCGCCGCTGATCGTGAGCGGACCTCAGAATCAGACTCTGCCGCTAGGTGGCGTGGCGTCGCTGCTGTGTGCTGTGGACGGTCAGCCGACGCCGCAAGTCTACTGGTTCAAGAACGAGCGCGTGCTGACCTCTGTCGGACGAAATCCCAGATTCGTCCTCGACGATACTGGCACGCTGCAGATCTCAGGTACAACGCCGATCTTTTCTTTCCAATTCTGCTTTTACCAGTCCGCTTTCACGTGATTGTTTTTCTGCTAGAATGCACAAATGTACGCGGAGTCGTAAGGCGTGTACAGAGCGACGTAACTGAACTGAACTGAACTGTACTCGCCCAATGGTCAATTTAGTTCAGTTACGTCGTTCTGAACGGACTTTAACTTTTAACTGTTGTCTCAACAATGACGACTTCGTTTAATGTTATGGGCTGCGACAAAGCTGACATATTTTGTTCATATTGCGAAATACAAGTATGTCTAACTGGCTGGTGTCAATATTATGAATACCAGTAGGGGAAACAGACTGTTTCGAATCAAACAATTATTAATTTGATCACATTAATTCTGCTTCACTTTTGGACTTGACTTTAAAACTGCGTGCTGTTATTTGCTGTCTCAAAGTTACATAATTATAGATGTTTTGCAACTGCAACTTCTCCAGAGTCCGGACTGACGTTAGGGGCTACTAGTTTGGCGCTGACGCGCTACTTAAATTGACGTTTTGCTTGCTTATTTGCCGAAATGCATTGTTTAAATTGTGAAAAATTAGCTGGAGGGAGTTGAATTTTTCGACTGTTGGAGTCAAACCAAAGCAGTGACATAAACCGTAGCCTGTACCTGACTCCCAGTACTTAATTTGACAGTTTGTTGCGGGGAGTGGGGTGGAGTAAACAGTTGGGGGTTTCAACTCCTCGATTTTTTGTCAATTTAAACACTGTCGAGATGATGGTCTGATCTGATGTGTTTGTGCAGACTTGCAGCGTTCTGACACGGGCGAATACGTGTGCTGGGCTGCGAGTGAGACCGGACTGACGCGCTCTGAGGTAGCGCGTCTCAGCGTTGACGCTCCTTCCAGCGGAGCCGTCGTCTTTCACCGCTCACCCGACCCCGACACGTTTCCTGCCGTCCCGGGCCGGCCTGCAGTCAGTGACGTCACAAACAAGAGCGTCAGACTGGCGTGGAGGGCTCCCGGCAACACGGGCACGTCACCGCTACGTGGTTACGTCGTCCAGTACTTCAGTCACCTTATCGGACAGGTATACCGCTTCTCCCTTTGGTTTTTTTTTAATCCCTGCCACGTTTTTAACGTTTTGAAACGTTTTTTACGCGCTACAGCTATGCTGCAGGGCGTCTATGGCACGATGTCTGTCTGTCTGTCGTCGTCTTCGTCTGTCACGGATGTATTGTGGCTAAACGGTGCAAGATAAAGTTTAGATTGCTAGTGATCATTAATAGCATTAGATCAGCCATTAGAGCTTTTTACGATAATGCGCTATATAAATTAACATTTGACATTTGACATGCATACGCTTTTTCAGATGAGATGAAAATCATCGACCTTTGGTGACCTTGAAGGTTAGTACTGCAAGAGAAACTGTATAGGCTGTAGCGCTTCTTTTCTAGCGACAGCTGGGCTTTCTTGTTTTTCAAAAAATGAACATTTTGGTCGGTTTACACTTTACAACGCTGGATAAAACAAAACTCTCAGCAGTTGCGTATCACTGTCAGTGCATTTAAAGCTGTATCTGTATTTTCATACTGTTAACTCTGTCAGGTTTTTCAGTTTTTTCGTAAATCAGCGACTTGTTACTTTATCATAATTATCATTCATTTCACTGGGAAGCACCAGTTAAGTGGTGTGCATGAAAATAATCACGAAACGCATTTGCATCTGTCTGCAGAGTTGGGTTCAGGCGCCGGATATGAGCACGGAGCCGACGTGTATTGTCAGAAACCTGCGTCCGAACACCCCGTATGTGTTTGTTGTACGAGCTCGAAATTCACACGGTCTTAGCGGTCCAAGTCATCCTTCGAAGCTCATCAGCACTACAGGTTTACGAGTTGTTCTGTTCTCGTCGTAGGCACGTTCACTCTTTTTAAACTTTTCATCTACTACAGCCTACAGGAATAGTTAGTTATAATTTCATTGCACATCGAAATGATACTGACGAAATAATATCGGGTTTTGTGTTTAGATTTACTCAGTTTAATTGGTATATTTGAAAAAAAATACGATTAGTACGAGGGATTTACATTCTGTGGGAATGGCTTAAGTCTGTACGTCAAGTTGACAGAGAGTCACTCATGTTCACTCATTAATCATTATTCAGCGTTCACAAACGTTTTAATTTTTTCGTAAAATACGTGTTTTGCGTTTGTAAAATTTTCTTTAACGTCAGGCCCGACGAAAGCCACAGTGTGGCCCGGAAAAACGTTGTCGCAGGGTTCTACATGGGGTGGTGGTGTTTGGGGAGACTGTTAGAATAATCTATACATTCATTCATTCGTTCAAGAAATAGTCTGATTTGTTGTAAAATCGTCACAGAATAACTGACGATTGACGTAAGCTGAGTTCAGGTGACCAGTTCTGCTGTGAAACATATGGCACATGTTTATTTTTTAGCGATGGCGAGGCCTCGCAAACGTCGCGGGGCCCAGGAACTTCCCTGTTTTCTTCTCCCCTCTCGCTTGCTTAACGTTAACCGCAGTGTCCGATGCGTGTGCTGATGCAGGTGAATCTACGCTGGTACACTCTACGGTGTCGACGACCGTGCCAGCCCGCCTGGCAGCATCCGCGTCCAGTCTATCGGGTGTACTGGTCAGTTCATTGACCGCCCGGGCAGACAGCTCGACGGCGGTGCGTTTGACTTGGCAGCTGGTGCAGTCGAAGCGTCACGACGTCGAAGGTTTTCAGGTCAAGTACCGCGCTCTGCGGGGCGCTGCCACGGGTGAGGACGTGGTCGATTACCGCGTCAAAACCGTCCGACCCGGTGACGTCACGCAGTTCATACTCACCGGTAGGTGGTTTTATTACGCGCGACAGCAGAATGCTTCGCGTGTCTTAGCTATGGCCTGGGCGTCTGTCTCTCTGTCTGTCTGTCACACTGCTGTATTATATCAAAACGGTGCAAGATAGGATCACGAAATCTTCACTGTGGACTGCCACAACAACTAGTTTTTTTGTGACGAAATTTTGTGCTTCTAAGTAAAGGTGTTCCCCTCGAACGAGGGCATGAATGAGGGGTCCTCTTTAAAAAGTTATTATTTTACCGTTATTGGCTTGCCCAGTGTGAAAACGGTTGCAGGTTGTGACGAGTCTGACTTGTGCAAGAAGCGCCATAGCAAGTACCGGATCTTTCACGGTTTCACTTTTCTCTGTGGGTTGAAGCAGTCTGTACTCTACCCGCCCAGTGACGTTCCACTGCATTGTCGCCGTAATCGTTCGTGTTCCATATGGGCGCCAATGGCACGAATGAATAAGTGATACAAGTAATTTGAGCAAAACTCATGAGAGGCGCGATACCCTTAGCAGTTCCTGTTCGCAGGTGGTCTTAATCTATTTCTAGCCATTTCGTCGCAATTCACCCTTGAAGTGTACACCGCAGCCGAAAATCGAAAAAAAACACCTAAACCCTTTATTTTGAGGGTTCAAGGTCATTTTAGGTCAGCGATGTCAATACCACTAAAAAGCTCGTCACCAGTGCTTGTTTTTTCTCCCTCTTCCCCTAGAAGTAAGACCCCTTAAATTTAGCTAGAAGGTCTTGGGGAGTGCTGTGAGCTTCTCCAGCGGGGTCTGGGGCGGAGCCTCAGCCGGAATCAAATTTGGTGCATTTTAGCCTTGAAATATAACATCTGATGGCAATAATTTCAATTATTTTTTTGATACACCAACTTATTAATTAGCAGTTCGGCAGAGCATAAAAATTATAAAGCGTTTACTTATACATAGGAGCTCAAGAGGGGGGGCCGCACGTCCCCCCTTGGATCTGCCACTGATACCACCGCCCCAATCAGCCACATTAGGTATTTATCCCGTAACTCGTAGGCACGGGGGGTTGGTGGCTGATTTGACGTGAGCGCAAAGTACCGGTAGCAACTTGCTTAGGTTTGAATTCATAGCCATAGGCCAAATGCAATTGACTTTTGTTCAACTGCACAATTTCTTTAATATTATTGTAAACATTTATCAGAATGCTTTGCTGATTGATCCAAAATGTGTGCAGAAGTGAGATATGCATAACGTGTTTGTTAACTGCAGGTTTAGAGCCGTACACATGGTATGACATTTACGTGCAGCCATTCCATCGCAATGCAGTCGGAGCATCAAGTACCATCGTGCGCGAAAGAACCAGCCAAGCCGGTAATTTTAACGTTTTTAGCGTCTTCGCAAAGTTTTTCGTTCATTTCCCTGTTAACACGATAACTCACGAACCGCTGCACTTAGCTTGCACGAAAGTGTATTTCGACTACCGCAAGAACCCCATTGAATTTCAAGGACATAAGTCAAAGGACCGGACTTTCGGATCCTTTACCATTGCGAGATAGGACCATGCTGCTGCTAGCTGCTGCAAGGCAGGCCAAGCTAGGCTGATAGCTATTGGCCAGCCAACCAAGTAGGTAAGAATGTAAGTAAGTAGCACGAACGATTACGATGAGTGACAAAGCAGTGCGCGGGGACTGTTTCAAGGTTCAATCCCATGTTGCCGTATTTTCAAATGAAATTGATCTCGTTTGATTTCATTTGATTTGAGGTACATGTTACTTGCACTTTTTCATCTGTAAATTGTAATCAACTGCATTTGGATTCTGTAGTATCCTAGCGTATTTTTACGCGCGACAGCACGTAGTGCTAAGCGCGTCTTGGCCATCATTTAGGCGTCCGTCCGTCTGTGAGTCTGTCTGTATGTATGTTTGTCCGTCTGTCACAGTGCGGTATTGTGTCAAAACGATGCAAGCTAGGATCACAAGATCTTCACTGTGGGCTGCCCCAAGGACTCTAGTTTATCGTTACAAAATTTCATGCCTGTGAGTGAGGGGTTTTTTTCGAAATAGGTCGTCAAAGAAGGGTACCTCCTCTAAAAAGCGTTATTTTGCCGTTATTGGTTTTTATAGTGTGAAAACGGTTACAAGTAAGTACAGACTTGCTGCATATCATAACGAGCAATGGTGACGGGCTTTTTAGATTTGTCAACATCGATGACCTTAAACGACCTTGAACCCCTAAAAGAGAGGTTTTGTTGAATGTTTTTTGCAATTTTTTGGCTGCAGCGCACATTTTAACAGTGAATTGCAACGAAATGGCTGAAAATAGACCAAGACAACCTGCATGTGTAATTTTCAGCATTGAACATAGATTTTAGCTGTCTAAGTCCTGACCCAAGGTACAAGGAGGCCTGCGCAGGTTTGCATCAAAGACGGCTACCCTCCTAAAAAGTGGTTATTTTACCACTATTGGCTGGTGTAGCGTGAAAACGGTTGCAGATAGGCACACACATGCTGCTTATCATAACAAGCAATACAGTGACAAGCTTTTTAGTGGTATGAACATCGATGACCTTGAATGATTATGAACTCCCAAAATAGGTGGTTTTAGTGTTTTTGCAATTGGTGGCTATGGCACATGCAGATTTCAAGAGTGAATTGTCACGAAATGGATGGAGATAGGCCAAGACAACCTGCGAACAGGAACTACTAGGCTGTCGCGCGTCTCATGAGCTTTGCTCAAATTACTTGTCGTTACTCGGTATGTCATTGCTGTAAATATTGCAGCATGCCACAGCGGCTACCGCGGACAAGTTTAGTTTTGTTGTGTTTGTGACTTGCTGTCAGCGCCGTCTGAAGCGCCGAGCGCGCTGCGTGCTGTCATGGTTGATAACAGCACTCTGAGGTTGTCATGGAAACCGCCTCCCCATCATGCCCACAACGGACCTCTGCTCGGATATCGGGTATTTCCACCTGTCTTATCACCGACTTTATTGTACCGGCCATAAAAGCAAAGTGTCCGCTAATTGTAAAGAATTCCGTAGAATAAATCACTAATTTGCAAAAGAATCTCAGTCCTCTTCAAAGCTGTTTGATTTATCTCCTGTAAATAGGCTTTTATCTTTGAATATCACTGAAATCCACTGACAGAATTTTGCGACATTTTGCAGAGGAAACGCAGACAGACACAAAGAAAAGTGTAACCTTAGTCCTTACCAGAGATGTTTGATCTTTCTAGATATTTGTGCTGTGACACTTTTTGTCAAAAATATGTGCATCATACCGCATATGTGCGGTTTATCGTATGTTGTGTATAATTTGTATTCTGGTTATCGCCACTTCTGAGTATCTTTATTCGCCATAATAGTAGAAACAGTGTAGGCCTATAATACTAATTAAACGTACAAGATGTATTAAGCAAAAATAACGATTTGTTAGCCTGACAATGCACTACAACCTCTGAAGTTGTGATTTTGAAAAGAGATTGCTTTTAATCAATTGCAATCGTAGTAAAATATTTTGAGTGAATCGAGTGATTACAGAGATAGAGTAGACGGCTGAGTGGTAACTCGCTAGTTACGCCTGTCTGCCATGAAAAAAACTGGAAACAAGTTTTTTTGCAATTATCTCTGTTTCTGGTAAATGGGCTTACTCTCTTTTGCCAATACAATGACTTGATGCTTTGTTCCGACAACATGTTTTAGATCTACGTCTATGACAACACGACTCGTCTGAGCCAGGAGATTGAAGTCAATTCGACGGTCGAGTCGGTTGTCGTCTACCACCTAGTCAGACACACTCAGTTCAGTGTCCAGGTCTCAGCGTTCAACCGCGCCGGCGAAGGACTCCGCACTGACGCTGTCATTGCTGGTACAAGCCACAGATGTAAAAAAACGTTCCAGAAAAAATATTTTAAAAAATGTTTTAAAACGCTGAATAAAAATGTTAGCCTTAATTTGTTCAACCTATTGTTTGCCGCCAAATGCTGTATCGCCACTTGTCCAGCATTATAGCTGGAACAAGAGAGAAAGAGAACTTTATTCAGTTTCAATTTTACTGTGTGGTCATAAGACCAAGTAGACCTCACTAGACTAACTAAGTAAACTACCACAACTTTTCTTTCCTGTGGTTTCAAAAATGATTGTCCAGGTTTTTAATGCGTTTTTGTTTACTGGAGGCAGCGTGTTAACAGTATTGTAGCAGATTGATGGTACTAATGTACAAAGACTGCAAGCGCTGTTGTTAGCTGAAATCTGCTTGTGTGGTCGTGGTGCAGTGTCGAGTAGCGCCGTGGTGGATCGCGCCAGGCGAGAGATGATCGATGAGCCTTGGTTCCTAGTCGTACTGGTTGGAGTTATCATAGGTCTCCTGGCTGTCGTGTCCTGCGTCGTTATCGGCATTCTCTATCAGCGACACGCCAACCGTGACCGCAAGACATCCAAACAACCCGTTCTTGACGGTCGGTCCATTTTAGAATTTCGAATTTCTATTTTGTATATGGTCTCTCTGGTTTTTTGGCATATATGGTGTTATAGGCAGACATTGATATGGGTTGGATCAATCCATGGGTTGGGTTGGGTTCGATGTTATTATTTTATTTTATTATGCACTTCAAAAAATCACAGACTGAAGTGGACTATCACGCTTCATCAGCAAAAAATGGTTCACGGTCACGCAGTCAAGTGGATTGTCATTAGCCCAAATCAAACGAGTTACAGAGGATGTAAACGTGACCGCAGCAGACAGACGAGCTGTCACATAACAGCATGCAGTCTCTGCAGCAACCTACTTTATTACACAGTCTTTGATCTGTATAGGCAGCATGTTCAGAGAATAGGCCTGTGACACAGCCGGTAGTCTTGACACTATAAGCAGCCCCTGTAATAGGCTTAGACACAGGAGTTTTATTTCAGGCTAAACAGCTATTGTTCAATTCATTATTGCTGTTTCTATTGAGCCATTTTCACGGTCATCTTACTATCAACTCTGCCGGCCTTGGCATTCGTGAAAGCCTTGCAGACAGTCGACTCCACGTAGATATATAAACCAAACATATATAAACATCATTGTCACTTTTTCTGATCTTGCTTTAGTTTATGAAAGACAGCACTTGCCAGTAATTAAATTTGGCAGTTTTTGCGATGTTTCGATTGATTGCAAAACATGTTCGAAATTAATCAATTCGTCAACGTTAAATTTGAAAAATTAATAGTCTAAAAATTTTATCAGATAATATTAAAACGCTGTATATGTACGTGTTGGGTTGGGTTGGGTTGGGACAGCTAGCTTTGGTTGTGGGTTGGGTTGGGTTGCAAAAGTTATGGGTTGGGTTGAGTTGGGTTATGAAAAATGGACCCATGTCCATGTCTGACTGTCCTGGCGCTGTGCAAAATTTTTTTATTGCCATTGATTACTCTGTTTTATGCAACTTTGGACATTGTAGTGCACCGCCAGTCTTCGTAGATTTTGCCTACTTACTCACCTCACCTACTTAGATACAGACAAGGCAATATAAGATTAATGATTATGATTATACGTAGTTCTTCACTCCCCTATGGTTTCACTCACCCTACAGCACCAGGGTTGCCAACTGTTTTTACTGTTTTGTTTGCCAGAAACTTTAGATTTTGCAGAAATGTGGTCCTATCAAAGTTCCAGACATATTCCAAACAGCAGCCGACAATAATGTACCGAAAGCATTTTGCCTGTGTCTATTTTACACTTGATATTTTTTTATAATTAGCACTTTTTATAATGTGAGTTAACGCTTTTGTATAATGCTGTATTTTTGTGTGTTTGACATTTTAGGTTCAATTTTGAAGTTTGAGCAAAATGCAAGGTATGCAGTCTCTATTTTTTCTCTGGCGTTTAGTAAGCTAATGCTTCAATGTGATGTTGATTTAATTTAGCATAAATCGAAACATTAGAACAGTCACCAAGGCCCCGTTTACTTGTGTTATGTGGTGATTTTTCTCATGAAAAAAAATCATAGGCATCAAGCTTGCATATATGTGACGAAAGCTACAGAGACGAAAATAAAGCTTTTGACACTTAGCAGTTGCTGATGCTACGAATAATAATCAGTTTGAATGAAATACTGACGTTACAGACCTTACGGACGACCAAGTCTACCTCCGAAATCAGCGGCTGCACATGGCTCTAACTGCGTCCAATCACAGACGTCGCCTCGTTGCTATAGTAACGAGTCACGTGGCACCGAGAGCGAATCACCGGCGAGTTACCATGACAACGACCCGCGCACCGCTGACGGCCACTACTATTACTCGTGTACGTATTTGTAACCAATCCACCAACTCATTTCCGCTTCTGTCATTGTATAGGCAAAAAGAGCCAATTGCGACAATGATACTGCCACGAAAGAAATAATAAAAAAAGATGAAGGAAAGAATAGAAATTTAACATTTGCAAATATTTATAGGCTAAAGCGAGCAAAACGATAGGCCTAGCTCGGACAGGAAAAGTTCTTTGGAAATCCTAAATCATCCGACTAGGACCTCTAAAATTCAGCTAGGTCTGGAAGAGGGTTGTCAGCTCTCTTAGCTAGGTCTGGGGCAGAGCTCCGTCCGAAATCGAATTTGGTGCATTAACTTATAAGAACTTACCTTTAAAATATGAGATCTGGTGGCAACAATTTTAATTATTTTTTTCTGAGAATCCACTGACCAGATTGACAAATTTAGTTTTTTTACTTTAAACGTGTGCTTATGTCTTGACTGGGGGATTAAGGGGGCTGGGCCCCCTGTCCCTTCTTTTCCCTTGTCTACGCCACTGGTCTATAGGCCTGTATGGAGCGTGCATGGGTTAATGTAAGCAAAAGGGTTAAAGGCTGCCAGACAGCAGCTGGGCCGACGCAACGCAGCAGCTAGTTGTCAGTTGCCGCTCTGATCTGTTTGATTAAAGACGTGCGTAGTTCGCACTTCTTTCTACATCAGTTTTGTCTAATTACTTTCCACGGCCCGCTATCCTCTCGCAGATGCATAATTAGGAAAAAGGCCTAGTGCAGTGTGTTGACGATGTGGGATGTGCTGGTGTGCAGTGCAGTGTCAGAGCGCAGAGGACGACAACGCAGACGACGTCGACGACGACGACATGGCAGCGTTCAGCGACTGCGACGAGGAACAGGTTCCCGCAGTGAGACTGATACCTCAGACGTACATGACCAGACAAGCACCTGCCTTCCCAGCAGACACCGCGACCGCCCAACCACCCACGCCCGCCGACCGTAAGCTAAACACCGACTATGTTGAATAGCCTAATTTCAGATGTTACGCGGTATGGCACATAAAAAGAACATGCCTTCTTTACATAGATATTTGCTCAATCGTGGTTTCGAAAACAATTAGCCTGGATCATTGGAGTGAAGTGCGGTAATGTTTAACTCTTTCACTAGCTGCAGCGTATAAATCGTGACAAGTGTCGGTATGCAATGTAACTTGCTTCATGCGACTAATATACATGGAATAAAAAGTGGGATGTTTCGCTTTATTTTTTGCCACTTTGTATACTATACAATTTCACAAAAGCTGCAGGGTTTTTAATCTGTCTTGACAGCATGTGGTTTCTAGTCAGGAACACTGTCATTATTTCGTGCTGAGGCAACCGGCCTGTAAAAGATCTGCTGCAATAATTCTTGTCTATTTCTGGCGACCTAGAGTAACCGGAAACGTTAGCTGGTTAAACAAAAACGCTATGTGCGTTTTTCTAGAACACGTCGTGAAATGTGATCAGGCCTATTTGACTTATAGCTGTGTGTCTTTGTGGGAATATCTAAAATGTTTTTTAGAGTAAACGTGTAAAACATTCTTATTCTTAACTGACTGAGGGCTAACGGCTGACTTGGCGCTTTTACTGCATCACAAGTTGACTTTTAGAATAAGCCGCGTTGCAGCGTTTCTGAGTGCAGTTTGTAAGCAAGGCACATCTAGGTTAGTACTTTTTAAAGTAATTATTGCATGTACACAGCAGGTAGAAGATATGGTTCACTGTCACGACGACCTGTATTGTTCCTACCTCCGCCGCCTCCGCGTGATGACTTACCTGTACTGCACAGGTCAGCAACGGCTTACTTCTTTTCTCTGTGTCAGTTGTCTAGGATGTTTATTTCAGTTTTTCTTCTGTGATAGCAACATAACATTGACAGGAAACGTCGTGTGCATTTTATTTACAGTAATGAGTTAGAAATTTGGGGCAGGGCAGGCCCAACGAGAGGTCGTTCGCTGTCGAAAGTTCGATTCGGGGAAATCTAAAATGTTTCTCTCTTCAAAATCTCTCAACAGATCTCGCTGAAATTTGGCTTCAGGTCCTTCCATGTAAAGGTCGAGTAACTTCGTTGATGCGATCCATGTGATAGGTTGTCGGATGCAACGACGTCATGTCCGAGTGACGCAGTTCCTGACGTCACTGATGACGTCAAAGGAGGTGGAGGTTGTTACTCGCCGCTGAAGCCGCCGTACTTCATCAACGCTTTTCATCAGCCCAGACTCCCGGCCACGGACACTCACTGCTGGAGTCCAGTCATCGACTTCGACGCTAACGACACTGAAGACACGGCCGCAGGTGACGAAAATGTAGCAGTTAATATTGTTTTCGAAAAGCTCACTTGCCAGCAGATAAAAAAAAATATTTAATGGCTTTATTCAAACACTGGCTTTTTCACGTAAGCAATTTTTTAAAGCGTTTTGGTGGAAACCGCATGGCTCTGTGACGTGCGGTTGCAAAATTTTCGTCATTGTTTATATCTGATAGGAGGGCCAGCTGTAGATGCTCGAGTTGTTATGCTGAACAGGGCCGCCGATTATAGGGGCCAGTTTGGACCATACAAATTCTGTATAAACTTACTTGCCAGTTTGAACGACTTTCACGTTCAGATTATAACGCAAACACAGATATTAACGGCGTTGAGTGAAAAAGACGTGAGACGGATTGGATTTTATTTTCGCTGGGGGAGCTTACAGACTCTGGAGCTGATTTTAAGAACTCCGCTTCGCGGCAGGGGCAGGGAGGGGAACTGGGAAAAAATGGAAGGGAAGGAAAGAAAAATGGATGAGAGGGCGGAGGAAGGGGAATTGGGGAATGTTGACTGTGATGGCAGGTTGAAACATGGCCGCTGGCCGTCTGAGAGAAAACTATAATACAAAACTGATACCATATAATTATACTCGACCACCAGATTTCATGGCAAAAATTTGTTTTAAATTGCTCGACTTATACGGTACGTATATACCGAACTAAAACGAAACCTAATATCTTGTCGTATATACTTGTATATCTAACTTATTATGCATGCGGCCGTCATAATATGTGCGTTGTGCGTCTTGCCAGTTCGTCCGTCTGTCTGTCGGACTTCAGTGCGAAAACAAAAAAGCGTAAAAGAACCAAAATTGATGGAAAAACCAGCGCGCCAACTTCCAGTTAGTATAGCTTGTCTGTTGTGGCTTGTATAGCGACGGGGAACGGCGTGGCGGATGGCGACGAGTCAAACTGTGCGTCGCAGCTGACAGATGACGATGATGCTGATATTGATGATGATGATGATGATGAGAATGATGTGTCGAGCGGCGGGTCGCTGGAACTGGAGCACTGCAGTCCAGCAGCAGCAGCAGCTTGGCATCACAATGTTCCTGACATCACCCATCACAACAATGTCAACCACCGTCAGCAGCAGCCGGCCTCTTTGCGCTCGCTACAGAACGGTACTTCGATGATTGGTTACAATGGATAAATAGCATAGTTCTTCACGGAAAACTCATATCATCGGAATTGTTTCTTAGTAGCAGAACTACTTCAAGCATAAGCATACAGCCAGAAATTGGAGTGGATGGTCGCAATGATGAATAAAGTGTCTCTGGTGTTAATCATTTCATGTGAGACCACTCAAACCAGAACATTTTATGAATTTTTATTTATTTCTGTAGTGATGCACCAAACGTCTAACGTAGTCATTATTTTTTCGAATGAACTGGATGCCACGGACTCGGAAACTGACAAAATGGGTGCATTCCATCAGTCAATAATTCGTGGAAGTTTTTTTTTATTAGAATTGTCACGTTTGTTTTTTTTTGAAGAAATGCGAGCGTTTTCAACCTATCAATCGATGTTAACAGTTTGCTGCAGAGAAGTTTATGACACTGGAAAGACGCATACAGAGCGACGTAACTGAACAGAATTGACATGGTTTAGTTGTTGCCAAACTGACCAATGGACAAGCAGTAATGCATTACAGTAAGCACCGTCTAATGGCGTCAGTGGCCTGCGTGACTACGCTCACGTACGCTTTAACCAATGACCAGTGGGCTCGCCCTGTTTGCCCGTCGGTCAGTTTTTAAACTAAACCGTGTCAGTTTAGTTCAGTTCAGTCGCTCTGTGTACGCGCTATAAC
>Ga0209454_1001557_pt1 | contig 14541 bp, 6 predicted proteins | sample WorMetHERISLAND1_2_FD_187400 | JGI IMG/M metagenome (GOLD analysis project Ga0209454, IMG submission 187400) | Marine gutless worms symbiont microbial communities from Max Planck institute for Marine Microbiology, Germany - Olavius geniculatus... | ecosystem: Host-associated > Annelida >...
GTGTGGTGGGATATGTAATAATCATGTTACTGCAAACTGTCCGCAGAGTGTGCCAGTGAAAGAATCTAGAAAATCGGTCAATAATTGGTGAAGATATAGACAACAGTAAAGTGCCACGTTTTTTATGGACCACCCTGTATAATCACATGCCCAATTTAAACAGTTTTGTGTTTCGTTATCAGCAACAGCACTGATCTGATTTCTTAATGATGTTCCCTGTCTCAATCCAAGCTAAATGAGATATCATGGTCATTGGTCAGTTTTGTAATCATTGTGGAAAATGCTGCACATCTGCAGAGTGACCGGAATGGACTTGGATTGAATAAAGCTGCTCCAGTGAGGCAGAAGAGCAAAAAAAAAACAAAGATGTGTTTATCACATCAAACCTTTGCAGGATGCCATACGAGAAAAAATTTGGGTGCTTTTCTTACTAAATGATCCAATTTCTGAGAACCTAATTTAGCCCAACTTTCACAATGGACTCGCAGGTTTCCAGTTCATGCTAATATTACAAGCTGCATTTCTGAAAAAAAAACAAGAGCTTAAGCAACTTCCCATGCTGCACTCGTAAAAGTTCAAGGCACTTTGGTAAAAATAATAACATTCAAGACAGTACTTCTCCTAGAATAAATCGATACTACAGACTGGATGGCAACATGTTTTCCACTGTGCGGTCACATCGTGGAAAAATTTGCAACAGTCACAGTTAGACGTCAGCACCAGACTCGATCTATCACATCGTCTTTAATCATCACTTCACGAATGCCTTGTATAGTAGCGTCGACTTGGACGATGAATGTTCATGTTCAAGCAGAAACAGAACATCCTTTAGACAAACTCGCTTGACCCGGGGTCGCAATGCAGCCACTGGCTACACACAGCACACATAACACCAGTTCACTTCAATGTACAGGGTGTGCCAAAAATGACCCAACTTGTTTTGTCAGAACTTCGTCAAATCTTCACCGAATTTGATAATTTTTGACATATAGATAGCCAAGACGATATAAATATGTAAGGTACACTCATTGTCCACTTCACCTAGTTTATGTCAACGCACTACCATGTTAAACGTAGATGCTCCAAATTGTTGCATAATGCTCAGCTGTTGTCTCCGTAAAAGTTCTAACGACTTAGTTAAGCACACAATAAATTAAAATGTGATTTATTTAGCAGATTTATAAGTTTTTGTAATAACTTGCTTCCAAGTTATCAGAATTTATGCTCAAAGTGTACACAATGGCTTAGACGTGATGCAGACTTAGACCTCCAAAGATCACTGAGACCCCCAACGATTTACTGAAATGATGCTACTGATGTGATGCCTTGGCTGACAGCGGCATTAATGATCAACTGATTAAAATGCATAGCACTCATTCATGAATAAAATGTGTTTTAAGTGCATCAATCAGTTATTTTGCTGTCTGCTGTTTTCAGCATAAAATGCGTAAGACCACAAAATTATTGAATCCTACAGTGCCCTTTGTGCTGACAAAAATTAAGTGAGGTGGACGATGAGTGTACCTTACATAATTTTATTGTCTTGGCTATCTGTGAGCCAAAAATTATCAAATTTGGTGAAAATTTGACGAAGTTCTAACATAAACAAGTTGGGTCTTTTTTTGGCACACCCTGTACAATAGCAGCCACAATGCCACATATATTCTAACAATCCAAACATATGTCTAACAAATAAATAGACGTAAGTGACGATGTACTATGAATAAACCAAATACTGAAATTGGCAGAAAACCCACTAGCAGTACTATTTAGAAGATGAATCAAGAATAAGGAATTACTTCCGAGGTTACCACATATGGGCCTAGTGCAACCCGCAACTACGTAACAGCCGATGAAACAACCAAAACAATTTACCAAAAAATTAAACCTGGCACAAGTACTAAGAATGCAACAGGGTCATTCCACTTGAAATCAGCCATAGCCATCCAGGTGACCATCTCCGAATTGCATGAAAATTTAATGGAATACTTGTTAACATGTCTGTAGGCACTGTACAAAATTGTGCTTCAATATTCCAAGTACTTTTTGAGTTATGGATGTTTGAATGAGGCCACCTTAGTCATTTTTGAGCTCCAAAATTTGCATCTGTTAACATTTAGCAAACTTTAACAGTCAATAACTTCACTACCACTGCAGCTAGATCATGAAATTTACAGGATTAACAGAACTTATAGTATAGATGTGTTGGATGAATAAAAACATGGAATATGTCATTAAAATATTTTGATATTGGGTGCCAAACTTGGCCTTTCAGAATACCGAGACTACAAAATAGCCATTTTCAGCATGGGATAAAACCCAGAAACAAGCACAAGTTATAGCTGTTTGAATAGATTCCTTCAGTAAAGTTGTGGTCATTTGGCCCATTTCAAATGGAATGACCCAATATTGATTTGGACTTAGCAGCGACTCACGAAAAGGAACTGGCAGGAATTACATAGAAACTACAGGCAGATGCAGTTCAAGGCAGAATTATGTCATCAATGGGGAAAGATTAAGACAGTTTCATGCAGCTGCAACACTTACCATGGATCGATTACTAACAGGACTTGCTGTGTGGTCATGTGAAGCACCCTATGTACCACAGATACAACACAAATCTTCAGTCTATCAACTAAGCACTCACGTCCATCAGTTTTTACGCGCGATAGCAGAATGCTTCGCGCACCTTAGCCATGGCCTGGGTGTCCATCCGTCCGTCTGTCTGTTACACTGCTGTATTGTGTCAAAACGGTGCAAGCTAGGATCACGAAAACTTCACTATGGGCTGCCTCAAGGTGTCTAGTTTTTCGTGACAAAATTTCGCGCCCCTGGCTGCGGGGGTTCCCCTCGAACGACGGCGTCAAATAGGGGAACCCCCTCTAAAAAGACGTTATTTTGCTGCTATTGGCTTTTATAGTGCAAAAACGGTTGCAGATAGGTACAGACTTGCTGCATATCATAACAAGCACTGGTGATGGGCTTTTTAGATTTGTCAACATCGATGACCTTGAATGACCTTGAACCCCCAAGAGAGGTTTCGCTGAATTGTTCACAATTTTTGGCTGCAGCGCACATCTCAACACTGAACTACGATGAAATGGATGGAGATAGAACAAGACAACTTGTGAACAGTAACTGCCAGGCTGTCGCACGTCTCATGAGCTCTGCTCAAATTACTTGTCATAACATTTTTGTAAGCTAGTGACTGGTATCCATGCTGTGGGGGAAATTCTCAAATTCTATGCAATGCTATAGCATATTCTATATATCACTTCTGACAATTCTGTACAAATTCTTGGCATTTTCATGCTGAATTAAAGACAGTAATTATCACCCAGCAAAAAAATATACTGACATGTGTACACTGTACAGGTTCAAAAAATTGTGTCTGTTTTGAGCGAGCATAACTAAAAGAACCACATACAACATACAGTTACACTTCAATGTAAAATTCAACAACCACCAAATCCAGCTGATCATTCGATGTAAGTGTCATGCTACAGCATGCTCGTGCAAGACAGTGATGGCAGAATTACCACACTGGATGGAGTATCCAGTCGACGCTGTTTCCGCGGCCCAATAGCAGCCAAGGCAGTCATGTTAGCCTCACGTTGTCGTAATTCCTCTATCTCGGCCAACTGCAACTGGACACACAAAAACAGACATAAAGCATTGAGAGTCCATCAGACCGCACTCTGTCATGACCAACATTCTCATTCTGTCCCACCTTTGCTTCTATATTCTTATTTTTAGCGGCTTTTAACGCACTTGTGCTATATTTTACGTACGGTCTGAATATCAAATAAATGAAAAGGCTAGCAATGCTTGCTAAAAACATTTTTTTACAATTCTGCACATTGCACAAGTTTCTACCATGTCACTGTTACAGTTTAATGTACGGTGCAATGCGCAGAGGTCAGAAAAATGTGTCCACAAAAAATGCCACAGCTCAATGGAGAAGGCAATAAACCTTCACTGTGGACAAGCAGGCTTCAAGTCCCGCTAAGACTAAACATAAGTCACAGCTGGTATGGTACCAGGAATTTTACCAAGACAACCAAAACTATATTACAGTGTTATCTAAATGTCACACCTTACACACAGTGCCTCAGATTCAGCCACTGGCTGACATTGTGCACTTTAAATATGCACATACTTACTTACTTACTTACTTAACATAAGAAAAGACCCCAAAGATTGATTTAAATGATGTTATTATGTGCCATTAACATATCTACTAAGTCTTTGGACATCATTCTGCAATGAACTATATAAGCAAGCTCATTCCAGTGCAATGTGTAAATTCATTTATTGGCTAGAATTCATGTATTTCACATTAAGAACAATGGAAATTAAGGAAGTAAAGTATCTTACTGCTTTGGCTTTCTCTTTTAACTTTGCTTGCTCTGGATCTTCTGGTTTTGCTCGACTCTAAATCACATATTACACGGCCATGCAGAAAAGGCATTTCTATATTTTTGACAGCACTGCCAAGCATTACTATTTCGCAACACTGACAAATTGACCAACATGTGGAAATGTAACACCACTTTTGGCAACCTGCCACCTCCTTAATTTTTGTTCAAGCAGCCAATCTTATAAGAATATTAGCTAGCCAAAGTTAGACAACATAAATTATTACAGGGGCACAGCTGCTTATGCATGCACGTCATGAATGACTGGTTGACTGAGTATGATATCAACATCAGAAAAAAAAAAAACGCATCAACCTTGGCAGCACGCAGTAGCACCCCTCGCTGCACCTCTTCGTGACGCTTTCGCTCTAACGAGTCAAGCTCCTCGAGAAATTTAATCTGTGACTTGACTGAAGTAGATGTCTCGTACCGAGGGTCCGCCTGCGCAGAACAAACAGGTTCAAGTTGTAAACAGACTGTCAAGCTTTGCTGCGATATTTACAGCAATCACGTCAGCATCGGCCAATAGCTATCAACCTAGCAGCAGGTTGGTCCTATCGTGCAATGATAAAGTAAGGTTATGACCTTGACCTATGACATTCGATGTGGTTCTTGCGGATGTCAAAGTACATGTTGATGCAAAATTTCATCAACCCAAGTGTAGTGGTTCATCAGTTATTGTGGTAACAGAGAAAAAATCAAATCAGATAAATAAACTAAGTGATAACACTGAAAACAACACTGTCATAGCTAATGCAGTGTAATAACCTACAGCTTCTGCCTAATTACACCACTACCATAGATACCTCTGAGCACCAACAGGTGAAATTTTTTCAAACGCAAAACTTCATTCCTATTAACCATATGACTGTTAAAAGGATCAGTAAAAATTGAATGTACTTAATTCATAATATCCAATGCATATTAAATGCATCTTGAACATTGTTTGTATGGATACATAGACAGCAAGTTTGAGAAATGCTGGACGTCAAAGTTTGAATGTCAATGTCGATATTGAATTTATATAGTGCAATATCATGAAGCATCTCTATTGTGCCAAATACACTAGTATCTTGCGAAAAGTACAGTTTTAAGCCACGCCTAAAGCTACTGCTGAAGAGCAATGGATCACGGAGATTGTCCGGTAATGAGTTCCAATCCATCAGACCCCAACAGCGAAGGCCCGATGGCTGAACGTGCTTCATCGAAATGGCAGAACAGTAAAAAAAGTGTCGACTGGCAGATCTCAGATGATGTCGACTGGCAATATTGGAGGCTGGGATGCAGTGGTCAACTAGGTACTTTGGTGCTTTATTTTGCAGGCACCGGTGAACCATCACAGCCAGCTTGTACCGCACTCGCTCAGGAACATTGAGCCAGTGCTGCAGTTCGTCATGCAGTAGACGGGATAGGCCTTGATCGAACTTGCGTGTTCCAGAGACAAGACAAGCTGCAGCATTCAGCACATGTTGAAGCGTGTCAGTTATTGTACTGAGGTGATCCGGCAAGCATGGCTTTGCAGTAATCCACACACGACATGATGAAAGCATGGGCGAGCGTCTTTAAGGAGTCAATGGCCAAGAATCGTCGAACTTTTTGGAGCTGGCGGAGCAAATAAAAGCACTTTGACTTGACAATGGAAACATGTTTGTCAAGCCTTGTCAAGGCTTAAGTCCGACGAGAAGGTGATGCCAAGGACTCGAACTGGTCACTCGGTGTGACAGTTTCATCTCCGAAATGCAGAGGCGATCCCCTGCTGCCCAGTACATCAAAGGTATGTTTTGAGCCAGCCCAGAGAAGTTCGGTCTTATCTGCATTCAGCTTAAGACGGTTCGCAAACATCCAGTAGCTAACATCTGATGGACAGCATTTGAGGCAATCCGTGACAAATTAGCATGTCATAGGAATGACCTGTTTAGAACCCAATCCACTAACTACACATTACACAAACTGTGATTAAACATGCAACAGCTCTGCAATTGAACATAAGGCTGCACAGGTGGATTGACTCACTTTAAATGTTTCCTGTCGATGTTCGACAATTATCGCTAATTTTTCAAGCACCGTGCGTAGCCGTTCCTGTGTTGCATGCGACACCAACCGGACGACATCAGAATTCACTGATGACTGAAGACCATGCCTTTGTGCTAGTCATATCAAGAACAGACATAACTTCTAGCAGAAGCAGCAGCAGAAATCAAATCAAATCTACTGAAACAACAACTTGTACAACGTACAGGACATCTACTTCGAAGCACAACTGCTGTACTGAAGTACTACTACTGAGTACTGATAAACAGACATGTGTGAAAATGCTATTTCAATGCTATCTGTAACATGATATCAAAGAAACATGATATCAAAGACGACTTATAAATATCACCAGAAACAGCAACTGTTTTTGTTGACGAGTGGGAAAGCATGAATATACTAGGGGTGACTTACCAATCTCCAGACACTATGAAATTCACTGGCAATGTGTGGCTCTTCTGACTATTTTAACTGGTACTCAAACATGGTAACCTAACCCTGGTACAACTAAAATAAAACATACATGTTAGAAATAATAGAAAGAAAAACTTAAGTACACAACATCCAACAACAGCATAAAATAACTGGCACAGAATCTTAAGAGAGTGAGCCTGATGATGCAATTTTAGTAAAGTTTGCGAGCCATTTTCCTGACAAGAACATTACTTTGACATTTCCGTGATTTTTTTATACTGAAATCCCTGACATTTCCCCAACATCTGTAAAATTCCCTGACATCTCCAGGTTTTCCAGACCGGTCAGTGGTCACCCTGTATACTCTAAATAACAAATGCTCAGTGCCAATACACACCAATGGCACTAATGCGGCCGGCAAGCGGAGCATTATCAAGAAAGCTTTCGTCCTTGCATGACCGCAGCTGTCCCAACACAACGCCTGCATTAGCCGTGAGAATGTTTCGACTCTCCTCGACAAGATTTACTCCTCCCATTGTTGCCACGTCGTTTATGTCGTCATTGTCCCTGCATGTTAAATTCATAATAATTTTGCAAGAGAAACAAGAAAAGCCCAACTAACACAAAGGAGCGGTGCATGTTTGAAAGCCCAGTAAAACAAAATCAGTCACCAGAGGGCGCTAGACGACAGGCGGCTATAGTGTTTTACCTGTACTCACCAGAGGGCATGACCTTTCTCGCTCAGCCAACGCCGTATCGGCTGGAAATCACAAAATTTCCCTACTCCCCTCTCATTTAGCTCCTTCGTTCGGGGGACCCCCTTCGAATTTATGGAAAAGTTTTACGGATCCTGAAACTAGAATCTTCCAGGCAGCCAATGGTAAAAATTTGCTGATCCTAGCTTGCATCATATTTTACTGATCCACCCGTGTGACAGACAGATGGACGAAAGGACAGACAACATTGCAATGGCTAAGACGCGCTACAGCAGTAGCTGCTGTTGTGCATAAAAACCAGTAAGATTGACAGTAAGAATGTAAAGATGACACACTTGGATTCAGCATTCTAATTATAAACATTAACATTCCGCGTTTCAAAACGACTTCAGAATGAGTAAGTGAGCGAGTGAGTAGTTTCTTAACAGCACATCAGAATGAGCAATAACTGGATGAGTGACATCAGGAAAACCAGATCAAAAAACACCATAAAAGCAATACCAGTGATTTTCTCAAGCAAAGGAGATAAACACAGCATGTGAAGTCATGCACTAACAACTCCTAAAAGCCGACTTTCAGGGATTGGCCTAAAGGCTTATCAGAAGCAAGCCAGTTAAGCACAGATTGGAAATAATAGGCCAAGAAATAGAAGAAAATAAAAAACCTGAGAGCGTCATATTTGCGTTTCTCCGGCAGCCTGTGCGTGACGGGCGTTGGTGGCACTGTGACTGACATTCCACTGCTGGTTGTGGCTACGCCTGGCAGCCGGCCTGACACCCCAGGCATAAGCGATGCTGGTCCATTACTTGTCAACATAATGCGACCAGGTGGCAGTATAACACCAGACGATGGTGGCCGAATCAACATGCGCCGTACATCGGATGTCACCATAAAGCGCTGCTGCTGAGCTAACAGAGCTTGCCGCTGCTGTGGCGTCAGACCAGCCAAATTTGGTATCACTGGTCGACCACCAACACTCTACACGTACACACAATAAAAGGCTTAAACGGTTAGTGTGTACTCGTGGAAAACATCTCAAAGCTACAGATCATCACCTGCCATATGGAATCACACGTGGTTTTACTGGCCACCCAACATAGCTGAACATACATCGTCTCAACACCAGCCAGGCAGGCCAGCAGTCGATTTACATATGCATGACGCCGTGAGAATGGATGAAAGGCTGAGTTGACCTGGGAGGTTGATTTGCTCAACTGCATATTATAACATGCATTCACTGCACCTTAGAATAGAATGTTCATTGTTCAATGATCAATGCTAAACATATCGATAAACAGATAGATAGCAAAACTACACGAAATGGTTATCATGAACCAACCCAACATACCTTATCTAAAATGGCCATTAAGAAGTCAATGGGAGCAACTACATACAGCAATATCTGATAACTAAATTTCAGTACATTATATCACTTATATGTAAGCACTGAAGCAGAGAACAAGACAGCTACAGTAGAAAATCAAAAGCATGTTGACAATCAATCAATCAAGCAAGTAAGCAAGCAATCACTCAGAACTGCCCTGAGCAGAGTTACTCGACATTAACAGTAGACTGAGGACTAACGCACAAAATCAGATGATGACGTCTGGGCTGCCCAAAGACACTACTGTCACCCACTCAAGTCTTAGCTGAGCCCAAGCACAGGGCAATGGCAACTATGCTGATCGGGCACACAGAGTTAACTGTTGACCACTAGATTGCACCACCCACATGCATTTGTTAACAGTCGAGCAATTACACACCAGACCTGCTAAGCTTGCTATAAATGGGCAAATAGCAGCATCTGCATATGTCATACAGACAACAGATTACACATCAGCCTAATGTGCATTCAGTCCATTACACATGCAGGTGACTGATAAAAATTTCGATACGTACGAACTTATGCTAAATATATCACAGCTAAAACAGATATGACTTCTAGTAAAAAAGACAACTAAAATAACCAAATAAGACAATCATATTACAAATGTGAAAGCATACGGCAGAAAAAGGCAACGTCTGCTGTGTAACGGCTGCAGTCCGTGGTGTGATGTTAACGCCAGCAGCTGTCGGCTGTTGTACCAAGGCAATGCTGGCAACTGGCTGTGCTGCTAATGATGATGATGTCGACACAGCTCGGGATGGTGCTGATGCAGCTGATGAAGACAGTACGGGCGACAGGACAGACATGGGCAGCGGTGGTCGAACACCATCAATGTGCATCTTATTCATGCTCAACGAATGCCGCAACAACGGCAAACTTTTCTACAGCAACAAACACTACAATCAGTCACAAAATTAATGCGCACGCAATTAGCGATTGCTGGACGCTGTAACTAAAACATCATCATCATCATCATCATAATTTATAGTGCGCCATTTACAGTAAAAATAAAAAACAGCGGTGCATTACAATGTCAATCTATGCTTACATAAAACTAAGAATTAAAAACACTCTGCCAGAGAAGATAATCTTTTGACCTGCTAACGTCTCAAAAATGGGTTATTCAGTAAGACATTCCTGAGAACCCGACATCGTCATTTAAATCTGCTTGTTTAAATACTACTAACCTGAAGCAGCTATTGAGACAACACTCAACTCACCAACTGATCAACTGGCACAAGGTAGCAATAAAGCATAACACACCTTCAAGGGAGTGAGCAGTTTTTGACGGCACACTAGCACATGAGAAATTATCTCGTGCCAGCACAGATGAATGCTAAAACAACTGAAAACTGGATGTGTTACTTAAAGCGTAAGATCGACACTATCTAGCTACAATAAAATATAATATTTACCTTCAAAAATGGAACGAGATAAGGCTGGGGTGATGACTTGAGTTCCTTCTGCAGTCGTGATGTAAAGTCTTCTGGTTCAACTTTGCCATCCTACAGATACCAAGCACATCCTTGCCATGAGCTACGTTATATCAACTGCATATTGTAACATGCATTCACTGCACCTTAGAATAGAATGTTATCAATGCTAAACATATCGATATATGATAGATAGACAGCAAAACTACACGAAATGGTTATCATGAACCAACCCAACATACCTTATGTAAAATGACCATTAAGAAGTCAATGGCAGCAACTACATACAGCAATATCTGATAACTAAATTTCAGTACATTATATCATTTATATGTATGCACTGAAGCACAGAACAAGACAGATACAGTAGAAATGATTTGAAACTGACCACAAGGCCTTGAATTAGTGCTTTAACATTCTGGACAGTCGTTGCCGGCTGGTTGGACGCCAGTTTCAGTAGCGTCGATAAGAAGTTTTTGCACTTGCGCACGTTGTCGAGCATATCCTTGCTGGCCGTTGAACTCGGCGGGAGGCTGCCCGCTGCTGGTGCTGTTGCACAACAGCATTCACATGCACAATAGCACTTACAGACTTTACACATCAATGCTAACTTGAGTTAGCACATATCACATGGCTAAGAAGTTAAAAAAATCAGCAAAAACACTTTCAAATGGACCTATCTAGGCATGCAAATCAGCTGTTTTCTGTTATTACGCATTGCACCCGAGAGGTAAAACACAACACAATTGCACTTACAGTATAAATTATAACACATTCATCAGTAAATTAAACAATTGAACTAGGTTGGCTTGGCAATTACTAGGTACAGATTAGGATGTGGTTTGACATGAGAAATATAAGTAATATAATAACATAAAGTAAATATAAATATAATATAAGTGACATAGAGACGGAAAATGAGAAAACTAAATTGTGGGAATGCCTGAAAGATGACTTGTTGGGATTGTGTTAGAGAGTATATCGAGGTTTGGCCAGTCCTGCATGTACTGTCTCAAAGCAAGAATCAAAGAGGAAACTGGCCAACAAACGTTTACTTAGAAGATGAGTTAAACAAAAAGATAAAGGTAAAGGTAAAGATCGTCAGTTTGTATGGTGCATCTTCGCGTATACACGCCTCTAATGCACTTTCGTCACTGACCAGAGCCGCCGACCGCACAGCCACCGCATGCAGCCTGCAGATACAGGCTAGCGCAGCGGCCAGGCCAGGCAGCCCCAGTCAGCTGTACCAAGGTCCCCACTTTCTGTAACCCGTATAATGGGTTACTACTCATTTAACCAACCCTGAAGGGATGGCAGGCTGAGTTGGTCTTGTTGGCTGACCGATAGCGGACGCTTTACCCACAAAGTGGTCACACAGCCATCCATCAATCTAGCGCAGGATAGGGAAAGTTCGCCGGCCAGGACCAACGTTCTAACCACTATGCTAAGCCACGAACAACAACTGCTACTATAGTTCATTGAGCAAGGGTGACGGTAGTTTCTCAGTACATAATAGCTAAAACCTTTGTGCCTTCACAATGTTAACAGTTAACTGATCGTATCAACAAAGCTAGTGCAATGTAAAACCAACGCAAGTCTTATGTACTGAATATACAACGATCGCCGCAACCGATCACCTGTAGTGCACAAAAGAGGCGACCGTAGCAGCGACAATCCGCAAATGGGTCGCTTGAACGATCGCGTGTTCGATCGTGGCGATCATTACCGCGATAATCGCCTCGTGTATTCACTACAGGCGATGAGCCACGGCGATCGTCGCTGTGACATCGCGGCGATCATCACCGTGATTGTTGCCGCGACAGTCGCCTCATGTATTCACTACACGCAACTAGTCGTGGCGATAGTCGCGCCGCTGCACCGATCACCTCGTGTAAACACGGCATTAGACAGCAGAAAACACTTCACACATACAGTACTAACATGCATTAGATGCAGTTACGGCAGGAGGCAGGATCGGGACGGGCGGCTGGACTAGACGAGCTGCTATGGCAGATTGTGACAGTACAACTGGTGGCACAGCTGCCGACGAAACTGATGGTTGCTGCTGAGTTATCAGCTGCACTGCTGCAGAGCCTGGCTGCACCGGCTGTGATGTGTTGCTGACTACACTTGTGGTGACCGGAACAGCTGAAACTGGCTGCAATCAGAACCAACAATATCCACATTATAAGCAATCCACACACAACGGCAGCAGCCTGCATAGGTGAATCCAGAGGCGCGTCTGGCAACTCACCAGCTACGAGATTTCGGCTGTGATACACTGCAAGCTGCTACAATTTTTCATCAGACAACAATCTACGTTATCGGCTAGCGCAGCCAAACGTGACGTCAATTTGTCCATTAAAAATGGCTGCTTGTAATAAGCGAGTTTCAAGTAAAAATAGTAATTAAGAAAACTATTTTGCATTAATGTTGTTTTATACTGTTTGGTGGCACATTTAGATCAGTGATTTTACAACCTTCATCTAAAAACTGATAACTTCAGAAGCCCGGATGTTGGCCTAAACTGTAACATAGCGTTAAATTTTTACACTACAATGTGCTTGCAGCGGCTTGCCATAGCCGAGTGTCCAGTAGCTTAGCAGCTGCGAGCCGCTTATAGCTGCTAAGTTACCAGACGCACCTCAGGATTTGGTGGGTGGCGGGGGTAGGGAGAGAGTTGACTTCAGCACCAAAGGGATGGGGCATGGGGAGGGGTGTCCCCCACAGAAGGAGAGGTCAGGCTACCAGAAAAATTTCAATATTTTAATGTCAAAATGGCATACATGTTTCCGTGTGATATTTCATGCTAAATTTTAAGTTTTCTTTACGACCAAAAGCACTCAAAATATATCTGAAATGCACAGATTACCATCTAGATTGCACATGTGAATGTAATTAAGACTGTTATTTATAGTTACTTACAATTTTTGCTTACAGTTTACTGTTACATTAAATGCAAAATTACACTGTAGTTGTGCGGACAGTGGGTTTATGCTTGCATTCATCGTAACTGCAAGACTATAATGCACTAGAGACAAGGAAAAGCAAAAACATCTCTCTCTTTGAATCCAATCAAGCAAGCAAGCAAGCAATCACTCAGAAGTGCCCTGAATAGCAGAGTTACTTGAAATTAACGTAAACTGAGGATAAGATGATGACATCTGGGCTGATTTTGGAAACAGTCAAATTTGAGATGCCAGCGGTCACTTTAAACACTGTACAGGTTGTTTAGGCTTTAAGACAGTTGGCTGAGCAGCGAAGTTTGAACAAGTCTTCTCCTCCTACCTTCAACTTAACACTTAGATGAGTTACCAGTAATCTCAAGTATTAGACATAAATTCACATAATTAAATTTGCACTACTGGTTTGCCTCTATACCTCTCTTTACAAAAATGGAGGCCATCATAATGTACACTGCCACAGAATTCACATACCCTGAATACCGCAGTGCCGGCAGGCTGCTGTAGCCGTACCTCATTACCAGCAGCGGTCGGCACAGCTTGTGGTTGACCGGTCATCAACATTACCTGGCCTTGGTCATTGCGTAGAAAGAACATGTTTGGAGCGACCTGTATGCCGCCTGGTAATACATTCTACAACACATGCAAATACAAGCCGTTACTAGAAAAACATGGCAGTCGGGTTCAACGTTTTTCTTGCACTTTGTATCACCCACTTTGCAGCATGTACAGTACACAGCATCTCAAAAAAGCCCACTCTGCAGTCATTTATAATTGCAACGTGTGTCGGCCAATTTCCATATTTTTTGTAAACACATTGCAGAAATTTGCAACAATGCACAGACAGTACAATCCAGACAGTTAACTGTATCTATACAACTCACTTCACACACTCAGTGTAACTTGGTAAAAAGTTGATAAATTTGGCCATGTTGACTGCCACACTATTGCCAGTAAACCTGTATATTATAAGCACAATTATAGAAACAATTTCTGGAAGTTTTCATACTGGTGACAGAAATAACACAACAGCACAGATACAACAGACGTTCATCCACTTTAGAAGCTGTAAGTCCAAATCACTTGACTACGCAAAATTCACCTTATTCCTAGCCAAAAATATGGGACAAAGTATCAAATAAAAACAAATGGGCAAGTGAAATATATACATATATATAT
>Ga0209454_1001559_pt1 | contig 14529 bp, 14 predicted proteins | sample WorMetHERISLAND1_2_FD_187400 | JGI IMG/M metagenome (GOLD analysis project Ga0209454, IMG submission 187400) | Marine gutless worms symbiont microbial communities from Max Planck institute for Marine Microbiology, Germany - Olavius geniculatus... | ecosystem: Host-associated > Annelida >...
CCCCCTATCCTTCCGCCTTCCCCCCTTATTTCAAATTTCTGGATCCGCCACTGTCAAGTACTGGCAAAATAACTTTTCCTTAAACGTTACTAGATCGTAAATTACCGAATAAAATGTGTGGTAAAATTGGGGATTATAATAGATTTGTTAAAACTATTGAAAACGTCTATAAGCTGGCTTAGTTTTAGCTTTCTGTAAATAATTTTTGATTTCTTTGCCACAATATATACAGTGAATAACCAAAACCTCTTCGCCAGCCAGACATGTAGGCCTAACGTAGTAACGGTAAAATAATACACAACAAGACAATTTTACTTGTTTTAATCAATTTACTCTATAGGCTTTGGTCCAGGGAAGTGTGACGAAAAAATCGCGTGACGTCATTTATGGACGATATCTAAATTATTCGTATTGCACAGCCCACAGCACAGCTCTAGTGGCAGTGCTGCCTGGCAGGTCAGTTTTTCTAAAAACCGGGAACAGATTTTCCACACATTTCAAAAATTGTAGAATGGCTACCAAATTATAGTCCTGTTTTTTAAATGTTAAGTTTGGCTGTAATCTTCGAGGTCTACAGATCAGAAACGTCATTAAATATAACTAGTGTGGAGTGCATTTTTTTACCACGTTTCGCGCAACGTTTCCGGTCATTAGGCGGCTGTCGGGCAGGTCAAAGGTGCGCTGGCGGTGTTCGAGGTAGTACGGTAATAGAAGTCGATACTCGATAGACAAGATGGCGGGCGACGACGATCAAAATCAGAAGAAAACTTGCTCGCAGCGATGCGACGAGTTCAAACAGACAATCTGGAATCCAGAAAAAGGCCAGTTTATCGGCCGGACCGGATCTAGTTGGGGTACGATATCTTTTTCTGATCTTTTCTAACCTAGTCTTGTCGATATGTGGCGTGCCCTTGACAACGGCAAAGGGCAAAATATGGCAAGCCGCGCTGCTCCGAATTAGAACTTTACTGATTAGTTGTTTATCGTGTGTGGTAACTTGTGTAAAGCGTGATTTCTGTGGCTCACAGCAGTCATTAGTGACAAACGTAGTCTGGTTCGGACCCATCAGTGTTTCTAATTCACCGAAGCGGGAAGGTGTACTTTGCGGAATGCGGAATTTTCGGAAGGTGTATTTTGCTGAATTTTCGTTGCGGAACGTTCCGCAAATTACACCTTAGAGTTTTTTTACGCACTCCGCAAAATTCAAATAAAGTCAAATAATCTACTTATCGTAGGTTTTGGCTCACATTTAAGTCTCGAATCGACTCAGTAGTTAGTTAGTTAGTTAGTTAGTCAACGAGCAAGGCGTTAAGCCCGAAGGCTGCTAGGCCTGAGTCACAAAGTCACAGTTCAGGGAAACAGATCAAACGGATCACGACGAGAAACTGCGGCCAAACAGAAAGGACTTCAGCCTCTTCTTGAATGTCTGCAGTGACGGTGCTGAGGTTGTGTGTGGCGGCAGCCTGTTCCAGACGCGTGAGGCGGCTACATGGAATGCCCTGTCGCTGACAGTAATCACATAACGACGTAGGCCTATTTAACCTAACTCTCGAAACGTCTCGAAGTCTGTTAACTCACGAGCAGAAGCTGGCACATCACGCAAGAATGCGAGGTCAACTCAAGTAGCCTAGGCACAATCTACTGTATGGGTTAACGTAGGCTAAAGCGTTAACAGCAGCCAGACAGCAGCTGTCAGTTGCCGCTCTGATCTTGAAGAGACGTGCGGTGCTCGCACTTTTTTTGTGAACGACTGTGTTGATATCAGTTTTATTAATTACCCCACGGCCTGTCGTCTCTCTGTAGCTAAGCGAGTTTGAGTATAGGTTAAGACCATCTAACCAAATCCTCACGATTCCTGACGCAGCGCAAGGACAAAAGGGTTGTTGCCACGGCGACAGCCGAGAAGTCTGCTCATGTAGTCTTGCATTGTATCACACGATCAAAGACGATGACTACTTTTTGTATATTAATCGATTGAAACAACTGCATTAAATCCTGGATGGTATTTAGACAAAGACTCATAGAAGCTAACTCGTGTTTTATCTGAAAAGATTTTGCGCATTACATTAGGCATTTTTGTAGTCCTGAAGCTGTTAGGAATTAACTATACTTCTTAAGAAATACTTTTATTATAAGAACATTATTGCTAAAACGGCTGTCTAAAAACGTGGGTCACATAGTTAGCGAAGGCCTAATACTAAATCAACGTAACATAGGCCTACCAAAACAATGCTACAAATTAGCTTACTATTTTAAGCCGGTGGCCGCAAACTATGACAAAACTCAACAACAACAACAACAGCATCATTTTCCGCAAATTTTCATTCTGCAAAATACACCTTCCAAAAATTCCGCATTCCGCAAAGTACACCTTCCCCAGCGAAGCTGATACATCTGGCTTTCCCAGGCACAGGAATCTTTTTATCCCACTTCAAATTTTTACTCACAATTTCTCGCAAATCCTTTTCTTCATCTACTGTTTTCAATTTATTGCCACACATATAGTACCATATTCAGCATGACAGTTGCTATATCCAATGTGTATAATCTTACATTTATCGACATTGAATAGCATCTGCCAGTCCACTGACCATTCAACCAAGTTCTTTAAGTCATTACGTAAACTATCAATATCCTCTTGAGAGTTAACTATATATACCCTGTATATTTGTGTATGATCGGCAAATTTTGATATTCTACATGCAACAGACTCATCTATGTCATTAATATAAATTAAAAACATAAGTGGCCCTAATACTGATCCTTGTAGAACTCCACTTAAAACATCTTTCTAACTGGAAAAACTGATCATTTAATGGTTTTTGTTTCCAGCCTGATAGCCAGTTTTCAATCCTCAATAACAACTCACCCCTAATACCATGTGCAGCTAATTTATGTAGCAATCGCTTGCGCGAAACCTTATCAAAAGCTTTTTTGAAAATCTAAATAAATAATATCCATGGGATACTCAGAATCCACATAATTAGTAACCTGTTCTATAAAAACTAATAAATTCATAAGCAAGACCTATTTTTGACAAAACCATGTTGTGTATTCTTAATTTATAAATATCCAAATGCTCTATAACTTTATCCCGTATTAAAGATTCCAGAACTGTACACAAAATTACCGTTAGACTTACAGGTTCGTAGTTAACAGGGCTACTTCTTTTAATCTTTTTAAATATTGGCATGACATTTGCCAATTTCCAGTCTTGTGGAACGTCCCCAGTTTTCAGTGATTTATTATAAAGTTTATTTAGTTCAGCAACAAAGACAGATATTTCATCAGCTATTTCAATAGGCATTTTGCTGCCAACTGAATCAATACCTGGTGCCTTATTCTGGTGTCATAGGATTCTGGTCTTAACAAGCCCATGGCTAGGGATAGGGTTACCTGAGTTACAGTTGGTGGTAGGGTTAGGAATGGAGATGTAATTCTTAGCTATGGCGGACTGGCTGTGGAGGCAGATCAGAATCTGACCAAATTCTGACTAGTGCCCCTTTGGATTAGTGATAGTGATCCGTCACCATTCCAGTGTTATTCATTTTTGTAATGTCATTGTAGTAAGTCTGTCAGTTGTTAGGTAGTATATAGTATTCATGAAGTTGTCGTGTTTTGTTTGTTTTACCAGCAAAGATTGGTCTATTCTACCTGATATTCTACTCATGTCTTGCTGGTTTTTTTGCTATCATGTTGACGGGATTTTTCACAACGTTGAACGACGACCATCCGAAGCAGACCGGATTATTCAGCCTCATCAAAGGCAACCCTGGTACATTATGGTTGCTTTTATGCTGTTCACTGTTTGCTTAAGTGCTCCACTTGATTGACTTTCATTCTAGCCTTACATTTTTGACTGTTTTCATGGCATCAGTTTATTTCACACATTGGAGGGATATCAAGGCATGGCATAGTCACCGAACGAGCATCGAGGGGGAATGGAATAGGGAGGAAGTATCCAGAATTTCAGCTATTGTGACGTCACCAGCAGCAGTGCTTGCCAGGAGAGCGGTGAGCACTGTAGTTGTAGCCATCAACATTGGGAATGACAGAATTGGGAGTTAGTTAGTATATTGTTGACCAATGAATTCACGAACATGCATTTAAATCAATATTTTGTAAAAACAAGAAATTTAAGCTAATGCTCACGAGACGCGTGAAAGCCTATAGCAGTTCTGGTTCAGTAGGCCTTGTTTAGCTGAAAATTGGGGTGTTCACGCTAAGTTAATATACAAATATCAAATTCTTTATCAGGATCACATAACGATAGTTCCGTGGCGCCACCTTGTGAATGATATAGACTTGTGTCATGGCCTGAAATCGCCAAAAAATTTATAAAACCCTCTATTTTGGCATTCAAGGTCATTCAAGATCATTGAATTTGGCGCCAATCAAGAGCCAGTGTACGACTTCCTGTTAGTGACTAATAGTATCCTAGGCCCTATCTCGCACTGTTACTGAGATACAGCGACTTATAGGCCAAAAATCGCAAATTTTGCCCATCCCCCCTCTCATTTAGCACCCTCGTTTGGGGTGATCTCCTTTGAATTTATGAAAAAGCCTAAAACTATAGTCTTCCAGGCAGCTGATGATGAAGATTTGGTGATTGCATTGTGCACCATTTTTGACTTATCCACCCATGTGACAGACAGACAGATGGACAGAATTGCGATGGCTAAGACGCGCTGAAAGCAGTAGCTGCTTTCGCACATAAAAAATCGCATAGTGCTGATATGCGATGTCTTTAGTGCTTTTTAGTTTCTAGCAACATGATGTTGACAGGAATGGGTTTTCGTCCGATGATCAAGATTGACAGCACGTTGATTGAATTTAAGACTGGCGAGAAGAAAACATATGAAAAGCATCTTGAGAACATGGAAGAACTTCTGAAACGTATGTCATCTTGCTTCATAAGATAAGAAAAAATAAGGTACTTGATGTAAACAACGGCGGGTCGTTGAAATGATATAGTAGTTATGTGGTATTTATTTATTTGTCTGTCAGTTTGTCAGCACGATTACTTGAAAAATTTCAGGTGGTTTGCATTGAAATTTACAGCGAATGTTAGATTTGGCCCAAGTCAGAGGTGGTTAGATTTCGGTGCTGATCTGGATCAGCATCTGCATGAGGATATTATTTACATTTTTTATCATTGTCAGATAGGGCAAGCCTTTGTCAAATATAGTGCCACTTTGTGAACACAATGAAAAAATGGCACAACATTGGTGGAGGTTTTTTGCACTATGAATAAAAAGGTGAAAATTGTAGTTATTTTTTGCTTAATAAAATGATGAGCGGCTGCAACGTTTAGGACATTGACTTAGTATTGAGAGTCTGGACTCTTTTGGATGAGTGATTGTTGAAATCTCAGTATACAACTGACACCAGTGTCAACTCAGCCTTTTATCCCTCCAGGTTATGTAATTTAGTAGTGGCCTGTCTAGTTGAGGTAAAGGTCGGTGGCGGGGTGCACTTATTGGTGTCCTGTGGCAGTTAACACTGTGCACTCTCATATGACAGCTCTGATATGGGCTCACGTGAAAAGCTGTTAGACTCTTTTAACCTACTGTAACATTGTGTTGTTTTGCAGCATATCGTAACCAGACCGGCACAGTCCAGTGTTCTCGCAAGCACCGTCCTGCGGAGGACCCAAAGGACCGAGAAGTTTGTGAGTTTGACCTCAAGACTGAGTTTGGCAGCAACTGCAGCCAGGCGAATGACTATGGCTTTCTTGAGGGCAAGCCCTGCATCCTCATCAAAGTCAACAAGGTATTGTCCGCAGCAGCACTGCAGTATCGCAGGGTGGCCAACTGGCCACTCAGATGGAAGACTTGGAAAAGTCAGGGAATTTCAAAGCAATCAGGGAAAATGAGAAATGTCAGGGAAAACTGGGAAAAGGATTAATGAACGTATAAACATTGGGAATATTTCCACTATAATGGTCTTTAACTCTTTATTTCACATTTTGTTTTTTAAAAATTATTTTGCTTGCTATGCTCGCATGTCATTCTGTGGGCTGTAGGTGACAGCCATCATTATGTGATGAATCCTGAAAGCAGAGCCTGGGCTACCTGGCCTGTTTTAAATTAATGTAAAGCAACAACCATCGATGAACAGTATAAACAGTATATCGATGAATCTTTGCCTGCCCTTCTGCTACAGTCAGGGAATAGTCAGGAATTGTCATTTGGTCTGGTTTTGTAAGTGATCACCTTGGTAGCAGCAGCAGCTGCAGCCATGTTCTCAAATAAGTCCTTGGATGGTCCTAAATTCCTAACAGTGAGTTTGCACCATAGTACCTGAGTGTACCTGTGCAACAACATATCAGGGTTCCCATGCCTCTTCCAGGACTTGGAAAGTCCTGGAAAAATATCCTTGAAAATCAATCATTTTTATCGTAGGCTCAAATGGAAAACAAGCAGCAATAGTATATCACCCGGTTTGTGTTGACTGTTGCTTGTACTTAAATACAGTGTACAACAGTTCAGAATTTTTCCGCTTACATCGCTCGCTTAAATACTTGCTTTTTTTGTTATATTTAAACATTTGTGGGCTAGAAAAGGGTCCTGGAAAATTTTTCATGGGTGTCCTGGAAAGTCCTGAATTTTTTTTGTCAGTAAAAGATTGGGAATCCTAACATATTTATACTATTATCGCTACCACAACTAATACTACTACTACTACAACTACCACTACTCTTATCACTGTGACTGTGCTCTGTAATGTATTATTGTACAGTGCCGGTAGGTTTATTCTTGGAAGTCAAGAGCCATTCTCGAACGACCCTTTTAGTGAATTCTAAGCTTTCTAACTTGATGAATTTGCAGCTCAACCCTAATCCTATGACATCAACAATGCTACTGCTACTAGACCTCTGTGCTGTACCTGTGCAGGTGTATGGCTGGCAGCCTGAACCATTCAGCAATGAGTCGCTAGCTGATGATTCTGACAACAAGAATGCACACGATGCCATGACACTTCTTGGCGATCGCCTTGTGAATGACTACATAGGTGTCACATGCGAGGGAGAGGTTTGTGCCAACAGGACTGCTTTTAAACAGGGTTGCAAAAACCCAGTTTCTTTAGCCTTTTCGTTTCATAAACACCGCCAACCGCTCGTACTATACAATAATAAGTAAGTAAAAGTATATGTGTCCGATCACTAGCGAAAGCTGCAGTACATCTAAAATGCCCAAAAATGTTTAAATTTTCTTAGATGTTTACATTTTGCGCAAAACAAAAACATTCTGAACAAAATAGCTCCTCAGCAAGCGTACTGCTATGTCTATAAGTATGTAAGAAAATTTGCAGCAACGCTCACAGGTTGCTTCGTAATAACATGTAGGGCAGTGATTTTCAACCGGGGTTCCGCTTAACCCAAGGGTTCCCTGAGCATTTGCCAGGGGTTTCGCAGTTGGCCAGTAAAAATAACCAATAACATGTGAAATTATGCCAGACAAAGTCGTAGAAAATCAGCACCGAACCCTTTGTTCGAAATTGCGCTTCTGCACGACTATTTTTGCATAGACTTACTGTGTAGGCCTAACTGTGTTGAATCATTTTTGTTGATGCCGGTAATTTTGGCATATCTGCATTGTAGGCCTATATAACGTAGGCTTCCTATGCATGACATTACTCAACTTGAGGATTAGTGCATTATCGGAAATGAGAAAAAAGAAAAGAATGTATTGATTAAAATAATGGTTACACGGTGTAGACTGGAGAGTTGGCTTATATTAATTAGATGTTTTCAGTACCAATGTTAGATGTGTGTACTTCTGTGTGTAGAATGTAGGTGATCAAGACAACATCTTCAGCACTACGTACTATCCCAACGAAGGCTTCTCGTACAAGTACTTTCCTTACTATAACACGAAGGGCTACCTGGCACCTCTGGTCTTTGTACAGTTTGAAGTGCGCAAGGGAGCCCTCATCCAAGTCTGGTGCAAGCTGTGGGTGAGTAGTATTAGTAACACAATGGGTGCTCTGATCATAGATGGAGAAAGGTTTTAGGTTTCTTAGTCATTCGTTTTTAAGTTGCAAAGAAGTTAAAAACGTAAAGTCCTTTCCTGAGCCTTAAGGCCCATGGGGCGGTGCTGATATCCGTTTTCTAAGGCCCTCAGCCAGACTCCAGTTTTTACACTGTGAGACCACTGATACGGGACCAGTGTATCACGTGGTGTGGCTGTTTACATCCCAGCGGTGAAGCCGGTACCAAATTACATGTATACTGCTTAGTGACAGAGGCACATGTGTGTGAACAACTTGCCTAAGGTCGTTACCCAGCAGTGTCCCGGTGCAGAGTCGAACCTGCGCCCCTGAGTGACCTCAGGATTACAAGTCCGGCAGGTTACCGTTAGACTACCGAGCCACACATACAAAGAACACGTGACACAAATTTCAAGACACAACAAAGAACATCCTATTCACCATTTTCCATGTCACATTGTTTTTGCTGAGGGAATGACATGATGTCAGAAGTCACAAGTTACAATTGAAATAAACCGAAATTTGATTTGTTTTATTAATTCAGCAGCGAATAAAAAATTGGACTATTGAGTTTTTACGTTTTTTAAAAAAAACTAAAATCTGCGTTTTTTAAAACCATTTTTCCATTTCTGGTTGAGATGGAGTTACGCAAAAAGCTTAGCCTGAGTGGTGGTCTGGCTTATTTGTTAACGTCGTTTGTTGCATCAACGAAGTTAATTAACACTGAGCCTGGTTAGTAGTTGGATGGATAGGTGACATCGGCAGATGGCTAAACCATCTTGGTATGTAACCAAACGCACAAGTCATAGCCATCCATGGGTAGGTGCAGTGAGTGCCAGTGAAAGCTGGAGCTTAAACATGTGGTGCATGATGCACTAGCTTTGTATCTGTGGTCTCGCAGTGTAAACAGGGTGTCTCGCAGTGGCCTAAGGAAACGAGATTATCGCTGGGTTGGGACATACTTCATGTTTTTGCTAATTTGTGTGTTCTGTGCATGTTCTGTTACAGTATGTTTGATTTGAAAAATGTAATCATCTGAACTTTAATATACTTTTTTCAAAGCGAACAATTGATGCACTATAATTCTGACCTAAAGGTGTGCTGATGCATATGTATGTTGTACATTTTTACGCGCGAAAGTCCGTTTCTCTGTCTGTCACACAGGTGGATCAGGCAAAAACAGTGCAAGCTAGGATCACCAAATCTTCACCGTACCTGAAAGACTCTAGTTTCAGGAACCGTAAAGCTTTTCCAAAAATTCGAAGGGGGTTACCCCGAACGAGTGCCCTAAATGAGAGGAGGGTAGGCAAAATTTTCGATTTTTGGCTAGTGACTTGCTGTATCTCAGTAACGGTGCAAGATAAGGCCTAGGTTACTATTAATCATTAATAGGAAATCATATACTGGCTTTCGATTGGCGTCGAATTCAATGACCTTGGATGACCTTGAACGCCAAAATAGGGAGTTTTATGGATTTTTTTGCGATTTCGAGCTGCGACAAGTCTATATCATTCACAAGGTGGCACCACAGTTCTAATATTATATGCACTTCAGTATGACTGCAGTAAAGGTGTTTTATTTCATCCCAAATTCCCGCGTTGTACGATTTCGTTGTATTGTGAGCGCAATAATTTATCATTTAGTACATTTCTGATGCACAGTATTTGGTGAAACGGCTTGCGTAGGCCTATCTTACAGCGTAATTTGTGATATTTTGTTCGATGGTGCTGCCACCTCGGGAATCGGTTTACAAGCCCAGTTTAGTGCTGGGCGTTGTAAAACACCATTATTGCAGTCATGCCCAAGTGCACATGATGCTGATCGATTGCATTGATTGAGTTGTTATATTTTTACGTGTGAAAGCAGCTACTGCTTTCATTGCGTCTTAGCCGTCGCAATTCTGTCCGTCCGTCTGTCTCTCTCTCCATCTGTCCGTCCGACCGTCACATGGGTGGAACGAGATAGGGCCTACGTTAGACCTTGGCGCCACGCTACTATCGTTTGTGATCCAGATACAGAATGTGGTATTTGTATATTAACTTAGCGTGAATCGGAACTGCTGTAGGCTTTCGCGCGTCTCGTGAGCATTAGCTCAAATTTCTTGTTTAATGTACACAACACATTTTTCTGCTCTCTCCATAAATGTTTTTTGTTCTGTTGATTTTGTTTGGCTGTTTTGCGCTGCAGGTGAACAATATAAAACATCATAAGAACGACAAGGCTGGCAGCACGCACTTTGAGCTGTTGGTGGATTAACTGCTTCCACACTTCCCCCCACTGGCCACTCAGCACTCAACCAGCACTGAGTTATGTGCACTGTGTTTCAGAAAAGCATCTCCAACATTATCGATTGTAACTTGATGAACGATTACCAGATTTTAATAATTTTTGATGCTAATATCACTATACAGCTAACCATCAAATGAAATGGCCATTTTCATTCCCACCTTCTTTGTTCATTTCAAAGCCTATTTTCATGTTTCCTACTGTCGGGGAAAGTCAGGAAAAAATCAGAAGATCAGAGAAAGTCGGGGAATTTTACATTCAAAAGTCAGGGAAAACTCAGAGGGTCAGGGAAAGTCAGGGAATTTACAAGTACCAGGGTGCAAAAGTTAACATAGATGAAGAAAAACATTTCGAACTATTGTATGCAGACTGCATACAACAGTTCAGATTTTTTCCTGCTCGCTTCACTTGCAGATTATTTGTACCTCCACTTTTAAATTTGTTCCACTGACCTTTTTTCTAGTGCTTTTGCAAGCAACATTGGTATTTCACGTGAACGAATTAGTCAGGGTAAACGATTCATTTTGTCCTGGAAAGTCAGGTAAAATGAATTCTGTAGAGTAGTCGGAACCATGATTTTGTATGTTTAGTTTTCCCCGGATAGTGCAGAAGCATACATTGGTTGAGGTGGAAACTTGATATATGATCGGTCATTTGATGACTAGTTGGGTCAGGAATATTTGTAGTGAAAATTGTTAAAATCTGCTACCGGTAATCCTTGAAGTTACGATTGATAACGTCGGGGGTCCTTTTTTGAGACATAGTGTACATCGTCTCTGTCTACAGTCTGTTGTGTGCAAGAAAATTAACTGATGCTTGTATGAAATTATTATTCACACACCAGATCCATTGCACGTAATTCAACTAAGCCATAGATTAATCCTATGTAGGCGTGTTACCAACCTGTCTGTGTATTCTGCCATCGAATTTCATCTGTCGCATGTTAGCCTTGTGCACTATGTGGTGTACTCAGTGAGACACAAAGTGGTGTGCCCGGAATTTCACAGGTTTGGGGGAGGGGTGTCGGAATCTTGCTGTGCTGCCAAGATTTGGCCAGAACATTTGGATACATGTTTGGGGTGTTTGGGATTTTTTGATAGCAGCATCGAAAATTATTACAGAAAACATGTTTTCAGTTCGTAGTATTGGATGATATTGTTTTTTGTTGTGCAAATTCTTAACTCCCCAAACCTCATCCTGTGTACACCGCTGCTGTGTGATTAACGCTTGAAAATAGCGATGTTTCCGCCGCTTTCAGTTATATTATTTATTATTTGACCAATATTGAGAAAATGCACAGAGTACAGTAGTATTATTGAATCCAGTGCACTTAGTGATTTCTGTATGTGTATGCAATGTCACAAAATCCACATTTCCATTTTGAAAGTGCACAAGTTTAGCTGTGTTAATTTCAAGGTTTGTTAATCACGTGTCTAAGCATTTGTGGTAATGCCTGTGTCGTCCAGCTGTATGATAAACTAGTCATGAAAAAATTAACAACTAACTATTTTGCTGTCATTTTTAAAAACTAATTGAAGCGAAGCTAAAGTTTACCTTTTGGTAACTAGTCATCACTAAAACACGTAACAAATTCAACTTTTTTTGCCGGCGAGTTTTAACGAATCAGTTTGAACAATTAAAACTATGTGATGTATGTGTTTGAAATCTGTAGTATTGTTTGCTCTGTTGTACACTAGTAATGCTGTTGTAGAGCCATAGTTGTAACATTTGATTGATAAATGTAAAAAAGTTAACAGTGTGCCACCTGTGTGCTTATTGTTGCTGTTACTTTGCGGATGTGAAATCGGGTCGTGAAAAAACCCAGGTTTTTAGCTAGTTGTTATAAGGTCAAAATGCTACGTTTTTGCTGTTTGTTCCAATGCATCTAGATATAATGCTTTTCAGTCTGATTGATTGCGTCTGTTGATAATTAGAATGATGCTTCGAGTCTTGAATGTTATAGCTTCTACCCAAAAATGGGTTCTAAAACCTAGATTTTAGGTTTTCTCAAGTTGACGTCTTAGTTTTTTTTGTTTTGTACCTTTTGTAATGTTAATACAAGTCATTTGTTTGCTATAACTATTGCCTTTCATTTTGATTAATTGCATTTGTAGCTAAGAGAGTAATGCTTTCAGCCACTCAAAATAGTTTTTTTAAAAACCTAGGTTTTGGCAGATTTTTAAAAAAAGCACCGAATGGTGTATGGGCTGTTCTCCATACTGCCGGTATTTCTGCATTGTAATTTTGCGCCTGTCTTTGCAAACTAAAACTTGAATCGGCTGGCCTAAACAAGATCTTTCTGCCAAAAACCTAGGTTTTTTCCGGTCGTGCATGTTTTGTGAATTGTTACCAGTAAATTGTGATTATACTCTGTGTGATTTGTGATCTGATGACCTGTAGTAGCAATGTAGATAGATGTATTGTATCTCCACCGGCAATGATGCTGTAGCACCTAATTCTATAGTTCTTTGACTCGGGGCTGGATTTGGACATCAGGGACCCTAAACACTGGTAGGCTAATAAAGTCATAATTATGTTCATCTATGCAAGTACATTTGCATTTTGTGCACTGTTATTTTTCCCCACGAACAAAACATTTTGACAAAACTGAAACTGTTTTTGAAAGAAGTCAAAACCACTCATAAAAACGAAAAGTTGTTAAGCACTAGTTTTGGTAGTTTTGGGGTTTTTTCTTATCAGCCAAAAATTAGTATGTGGACTTTGTGAGCCCCCTGGTCCTAAATCCAGCACCAATTCAGCAATTGTGTTGCACTAGTTTCCTAGTTGGTTTGTTTTCTACTGTATTCAAGTAGTTTTGTTGCGAAATAAGTACATGCAGCATGTTAGCGTTTTCACTACTGATATAAGTCAGTTAGTAACAGCAAGTAACTACTGGGTCAGGGTGGTCCATAAAAACTGGAACATACATGCTTTCCATAGATAAGTAATTGGGCAGGATAGTTTTGGAAATGATTAACCACGATCATTGCAGTGAAAGGTGGTCTTGTTGTACACTTTACTTTACACTACTCTTTTAATGCAGTTAGCAGTGTAAAGCATTTGTGTTCCACTTTATGTGATGCCCTGTAATCGTAATGCAGGAGTTTTTTTGGACACCAGTTGCTGTTTATGTAGCAGTGCTTTACATTCCCGGTCATTGTGTCTAGTACGTACGGTTGTGCTTAGGTTCGGATTTCATGTCTGTCATTTTTTGTCCTCTGGATTACCTAAATAATTACAAACAGATTTTGATAAAATTCCTTAATCTTACAGATAGGCTGGACAATGCCCAGTGGTCATCTGGATTCCGGATCCAGGGCTCTTAACCTGGTGTGGAAATAATTATGACGTTTTGTGATTGTTGAAATTACTGGTGTGCATTGACACAGATTGTGGACCAGTGTTGTAGAAGTGCGTTGATCGATAAGTGTGCTAAGTGTATTGTAACCGGGTGACCACTCTGTGGTATCGTAAAATTCTCTCCTAAAATTTACCGGTATTTCCCACGTCACTGTAGTTACTGCATTAACAATGTAGAAGTGAAACATAATGCATAATAATGCGTGATAATTGTACAATAATGCAGCACTGTGCAGCATATAAGCTACTTGCTGGTAATGTTGAGGGCATGAACACATGTTGAATATGTGATCTAGGTTTATCACAAAGTAGAAACTTTGATGACCACAACAATAATATAACAGAAGTGCCAATGGTGGGTGTTTTTTTACAATATTTTGCCCCTACATTTCCATGTTTTCTATGTGGTCACCTATCAACCTACATTGAATCATGTGCCATTCATTTGCTGTGAACCCAGTCTATACTGCATACTGATTTCAGTGGTGCAACCATTAGAGGGAAAGGGCACATATTTCTAACCCTTTATAACCTTCTGACCTCCCACCTTCCCCCCTCAAACTTTTGCAGCTCAACTGTAGCTGAAACTTGTAATAAAAGTTTCAACATTGTATTCATTGGCGTGTACATTTTTGTCACATAAAAATCGGACACCTGCTTCATTTTCAAATGACTTTCAAATAACCCAACAATCGTGTTTCAGTATGTACAGAAAAATCATTATAATCGGTATTTAATAGAAAGCGCGCCCAGACCCTACACTGAACCTGAACCAACTTGTGGCACTTACACCACAGTGCTCTCAGGGATCTTCTATTATAATAGCACTCGAAAGGGTAAGATACTACAAGAAAAGCACAGCTAACACGAAGGGGAACGCACAACAGCGGT